>Ga0180302_10000677_pt1 | contig 15441 bp, 13 predicted proteins | sample GuaBasSediGuay17_FD_121794 | JGI IMG/M metagenome (GOLD analysis project Ga0180302, IMG submission 121794) | Subseafloor sediment microbial communities from Guaymas Basin, Gulf of California, Mexico - Guay17, Core 4571-4, 12-15 cm | ecosystem: Environmental > Aquatic > Marine > Hydrothermal... | reverse complement strand
ATCTTCTTTGCTTTCATATAATTTTTTAAGGTAGAGTTTTTCGTCCCTGAAAATATATAAAACTGCATTAATAAAATAAAAACACCATTTAATCTAGAAAATTATAGCAAAAAGAAAACTCTAAAACAAGATAACTTTGAAAAATAAAAAAGGGCAAAAATTGCCCTTTAGTTTAAAAATTATTTTACCTTTTTATTCTTAAAAAACCTCCAATTCCAGCTAGCCATTCCTTCATTATTTTTCCTTCCAAACGAAGCTCTTCTATTATTCTCTCATAATCACTTACAGAAAGATCAAATTTTTCTTTTAGCTTCCCAAACACTTCCCAATACCCCGCATAACCTTTCTTTTTTTCCTCTTCTCCAATTAAAGCAAAAATTATAGGAGTTAATTTTTCTTTTATCTCTTGATACAGTTTTTCTCTTTCCTCAACCAACTTTCTTATTATCTCCTCTTTCAACTCCAAAAAATTTTTTTCCATGTTTTCCACCTCTTTATTCTTTTCTCAGAAAATCTTATTTTTTTAACTTACAGAACAAAAAATCATAAAGAGCACAATTTAAACAGTAAAAAATTAAACTACTTTTTCCGTTTTGTCAAGAAAAAGCTTTTATTATGGAAAAAAGATAAGAAAATTGATATAAAATAAAAACAAAAACAATGAAAAATACTTCTCCAAAACTTAATCCTAAAAAACGATATCTTCAGATAGCTTTAAATAGTACTCTTAAAGAGGCATTTAGAATTATCGAGTTGCTTCCAATTAGTGATCGAATCTTGATTGAGGTAGGAACTCCTCTCATCAAACAATATGGCCAAGAAGCAATAAGAAAAATAAAAACTTGGTATAAAGAAAAATTGTTTGCTCAAGAAACCTCGCCTCCCTCCTCTTTTTCTTTTTTTGACTTCATATCCAAAATTATTTCTCAAAAATCTTCTTCAAAATCCTCTCATTTTGAAACTATTCCCTATATTGTAGCTGACCTAAAAACTATCGATAGAGCTGAAAGAGAAGTCAAAATTGCCTCTTTTGCTGGAGCGGATGCAGTAGTAGCAATGGGTTCAGCTCCAGTAGAAACATTAAACGCTTTTATTGAAAGCTGTCAAAAATTTGGAGTAGATGCAATGATCGATATGATGAATGTAGATTATCCTCTCTCGGTTCTCCGAAAACTTAAAAGACTTCCTCAAGTTGTAATTCTTCATCGGGGGGTAGATGAAGAAAGATTAAACAAAGAAAAAACTCTTCCTCTTTACGAAATAAAGAGAATAAAAGCAAATTATGATATTCTTGTCTCAGTTGCCGGAGGAGACACTATCCGCGAAATTCAAAGCGCAATCTTAAATGATGCTGATATTGTAGTAGTATGGAAAGACTTTTACAAAAGCTCAGAATCTACTGCAAAACTTGCAGAAGAGTTCTTGAAGAAAATCAAACAATAAAATTACTCATTCTCTACTCTCTCTGAGGTTTCTCTTTTTTCGAAAGGAGTCTTGATTTTATCAAAAAACTCAATCGGCAATACAAATAAGACTGTCTTTGAAGGATCGGGATTTATCTTCTCAATTGTCTGAAGGGTTCGGAGAGAAAGACCTCCTTTTTTAGAACTTAAAATCTGGGCTGCGTTTGAAAGTTTTTCAGCTGCAGTAACCTCTCCCTCTGCTCTTACAATAATTGCTCTTCTTTCTCTTTCTGCCTCAGCTTGTTTTGCCATTACCCTTTTCATATCAGCAGGCAATTCGATATCCTGGATTTTAATTGAAGAAACATCAATTCCCCAAGCATCAGTAGCCTCATCTACTATTTTTTTAATTTCTTCTGCAATTTTGTCTCTTTCAGAAAGTAAAGTATCTAGTTCCACTCCTCCAATTACATCTCGAAGGGTAGCCTGAGCATAAAGAGCTACTGCTTGAATATAGTTTTGGATCTCAAGAACAGCTTTCTTGGCATCATCTACTTTAAAATAAACCACCGCATTAATGCCTACCGTCACATTATCTTTTGTAATTACTTCTTGCTGAGGAATATCAACTGTGGTTACTCGAAGATCAACCTTAATCATTCTTTGAACTCCAGTTAATATCCAAGTCAAACCCGGTCCTCTTGTGCTTGTATACTTTCCAAAAGTCAAAACCACTCCCCTCTCATATTGATTAACCACTCGAAGTCCTGAAATAATAAGAAAAAGCGCAATCCCAACTAAAAAAATTATTAAACCCATGCTGTTTTTTTACTATATTTTTGATAAGAAAGGACCTTTTTCGAAAGGTTAAAAAATTATACAAAAATTCTCTACAAAAATACAATGTCAAAAATTAAAAAATTTAAATCTAAAAAGTCCTGGTTTAGGAAATCAAAAAGAAAAGAGGAAATAGAATTTAATCTAGCTGGCCCAGGATTAAATATTCTACTTCGCTTTTTGCTTCTTTGTCTCCGGAAAATTGGGTGTTCCAGGTGCGAAGATGAATTTTGCCCTTTGGATAATTTTTTGTTTTGGCTGATATAATTTTCTTTCCATTAAAGTAAACATCTATCTTATCTTTATAGGCAATAATTTCTAGCTCAAACCAACTTCTCAGGTCTAAATTGTCTGAATAGAACTGAGAAACATCTGGACCTTCGAGATTAATGAGAGAAGTGGTTACATCCTCAAGTATTACATCGTATGCTTTCCCATCTGCTTCTCTAAAAGTAACACAAAAACTTCCTCTCAAAACTCGGGCTTTGAGTTTAAGATAAAAATTTTGAGGATAAAAACCTTCAAGAGAAATATTACTTCTACCTCTACCTATTGCTTTTCCTTTTTGGATCTGCCAAGTTCCTTCTTCTTTTTTCCAAAAAGAAAGATTAGAGAATTCATCTTTTAAAAGCCATCTTTTAATTTTTGGTTTGTGGATACATCTGCCCGAGTTATTATCATAAATATCAAGAGTGCCTTCATTATCATCGTTGCAGCAATTTTTGAAATATCTCTTTTTAAAGAGACATTTTCCCTCAACACAAGAAAAAAAGCCACATTTTTCTTCCTCTACTTTTCCCTTGCAACCATCAAGTGGGCCAGAAAGAGGTCGATGGAAACATTCTCCTCCAAGTAAAAAATCTTCTGTACAAGGATTGAAGTCATCGCATTTTAGAGAAAATTTTTCTTTGAAAAAACTAGAAACAAGCTTTTTTGTAGCCTCAATATCTTCTTTTGAAAATCTTATCCATCTTCTTTCCTCTCCCAACCAGACATCTGTTTCTTCTGCCTGAACATTGGAAAAGAAAGGAATAATGTAAGGTTTTCCTTTTATCTCTTCTATAACAATTTGCCAAGCTTTCTGCCGAGCTATAAAAAGTGCCTTTTCAAGAGAAACATTTTTCTCTTTCATAATTCTCTCAAGCGCTTCTTTGGTATGAGGATAACCTATCTCTCCTAAAGTAATTCCCTTGAGTTGATATTTTTTCATCAGTTCTACTGCTTTCTGAAGATTTTTGCGGATATATTGGCGGAAAATTTTTTCATCAGAAATCTCCCCGCCAAAAAAGTTAAGACCAATGTAATCATAAGGAGAAAAATCAAAATGAACATTTTCTCTCTCAATCCATCGCTTTTGGGAATGATTCCAAATATAAAATTCAAATGCTCGGGATGAGAGTTCACCAGAGTATATTTTTCGGATTTTAGGAAAAAGCTCTGCCTGCCATTTCTCTTCGTTTTTTTGTCCGACAAAAGAATAAAGAGCGGTAGTCGGAGAGTAAATTTCTACCTTTTCTTCTTCGGCAAAACGAGCCCAATCTAAAGCAATTTCTTCCATTTTCTCTAAAAACTTCTCTCGATCTTTACCTGCGGGAATCTCTCCAAGATGAGTGTGAAGAAATTCTGGGTAAAGAGAGAGATAAACTTTTAAACCAAGACTATGAGCCTTTCTGATTTTTTCACGCATTTCCTCTTTGGTTTTAGCCTCCATTTTTTTCATTTCTTCAAGAGGCAGATCAGAATGATCGGAAAGAACAATTATGTCATAGTTTTTTAGAATTTTGGGAAAGACCGCAAGATGAACAATGTTTGCTCCCATTTCTTTAGCTTCGAGAATATCAATACCAGCAAAACCAATACCTCTCAGCCACTCTATTTTGGGCTCAATTTGGAAATAATATTTTTTAAAAAATCTTGAAAAATCTGCTTTAAAGCTAATATTGGTTGCCAAGTGCTGCTTTCCTCTCCAAGGATAGAAGAAATAGCCTTCCACTTTTTTGTAAGTCTCTTCAAAAAGAATACGCCAAAAGTTCTCTATAATTTTTTGAAGGTTCTCTTCGCTTTCTATTTTCTTTACCTTTCTTGCCAAAAGCTGTTCTGGCACTCCGATTTCAGAACCCAAAATTATTCCTTTAGCTCCACTTTTTTCTTTAAGTTTTTGCAAAAAAGAAAGAAGGGTTCTGATGTAGCGCCGATAATCTTTTTCATTTTTGCAAGAACCTTGAAGTCCGTTTAGATGATAATCGCTATCAAAAACATCAGCCCATACATAATCATAACCTGAAAAATCCCAATAACTTAAATCGCCTTCATTTTTTAATCCATATTTTCTCCATGTAATTTCACCTTTTGGAGGGGCAACAAGTCCTGAATAAACTTTTCTAATTTTTGGAAGAATTTCTTGAGTCCATTTTTTTGAATGCTCCCAATCAACAAAAATATTCATCTCACACCATGGAGAAAACATATCAACTTTTTCCTCCTCAGCCAATTTAGCTATTTCCAAAACAAGGTCTGTGGCTTTTTTTAAAAATCCCTCTTGATTTTTGAAAGGCCCATGTTCAAGCTCAATTGCGTGAGAATAGCCAGGAGGCGCCCCTTCTATGTAATACTCAGGATAGATTTGAAGTAAAACTTTCAAACCTTGTTTTTTAGCCTCTCTTATCATCTTTCTTAATCTTTTTTGACTGCCCCATCTAGGCTCAAACATTTTTCCTGTATCCCAATCTACTTCAACAAAATACATCAGTCCCACCCAGTTTGCTCCAGCATTTTTTGCCACAGCAATCCCTTTTTTATCGGGCATATGAACATCAAGTCCTCTTATTTTAATGTTTTCATTGGGAATTAATTTTTGGGACTTTTCTTTAATTTCTTCTCTTTGCTTCAACAATCTTTTTAAACTAGCTCCCCCAATTACTATTGAAATAACTACTAAGAAGACGATTATAAAAAATAAAAATTTCTTTTTTGTCATATATTTAATCTACTTTCTTTTAAGTAAAACTATCACCTTCTAATATGCATTATAACAGACAAAATTCGAATTTTAAAAATTATTTAAAAAGTGTTAATTTCTTTTGTTCTATTATTAAAAAAGTGGTGGCCTAGCCACCACATTTTATAAAAAATGTTTCACTCTCCAAAGTTCATCAACAAATCTTGATGAATCATTGGATAATCCTCTTGGCAATCGCTCTAAATCTTTACATCTTACAATCTTTCTAGAAACTTTCTCGATAGTTTCCCAAAGCTTGATAGTTTGCTCTAGACAAAATTGAGAAAATTCTTTCACTCTTTCCTTTGGAATTGAAGCCCATTCGCAGGGTTTTCCAAAAGGAAGAAGATAAGGAACGCCTATTTCAATGCTAGAAGTAGTCATAAGTCGTCCAGAAAGAGGAACACCAGGATAAAAATCTCTTTCGCATATTTCATCAATCACTTCTTTGTAATATCTTACAGTCAAAATTTCTGCTCCCGTTTTCTCTTTTAAAATCTCAGCCCCCTCTCCTATAGTAATTCCAGCTACAACTATCGGCACTTTTACTCCCAATTTATTTAAAGAAAGAAGAATTTCTGAGATAACTTTTCCTGAAAAAATTACATCGTCTACCAAAACAATTTCTTTAAATCTTTCTTTTACTTTAAATAACTGCTCTTGAAGCGGTGGAGCTCCAAAACGAGATCCAATTCCACAATCATTTAAAAAATCATCTACAATCCTTGAAACTTCAATTGATGGACTTGTTCGAATATACACCCTGTCCATTGAAACAGCTGGAAGCCCTGTCTGATAAATAAGTTTTTGCATCTCACCTCTCAACTCTTGAGATGAAACCATATCCACATTTCCTTTTCCAAAAATTTCTTCGAGTTTTCTTTTAAATTCTTCTCGGAGTTTCTTGAAGTAATTTTCACTTGGAATTTTAAAATTACGCATTTTTGCCCATTCTTTTAAAAGAACTTCAATGTCCTCTGAAATTACATAAGGAATTCTTTCCATTCTCTCTCACCTCCTATAAACTCCAAGAATTTTTTCACATTTTTAAATTTAAAATCTGGCTTTCCTTCACATTTTCCGATTCCTACTGTCCTCAATCCTATCGCTTTTGCTGGCTGAAGGTCGGTTGTCCAGTCATCTCCGACAACCCATGCTTCCTTTGGAGCTACTGAGAATTTCGATAAAATTGCCTCAAACACCAAAGGTGAAGATGTCCATTTCAACGGAAAAAGTTCTGGTTTTCTCCATCCCAAAATCCAATGAAAGTCTCCAAGAGAAAATCCAAGCCAAGGAAGAACTCTCTCAACCATTTTAGTGGGTGAGCCTGTGTAGATAACTTTATATGCAGGTATTTTTTTGACTCGGGAGACGATCTCTGGCTGAGAAGAAATAATGTCTCGGGGTATTTTAATTAAAAGCTGAGCCCATTTTCTGAAAGGAATATCCAAAAGAAATAGAGCTAATTCCCCTTTTCCGTTAAAAGCTTTTCTGCAATACTCTACTATTTCAAGTCCTTTCTTTCCTCTTTCTCTCTCTACTACCCTCTCAAGAGTTGAAGAGTACCATTTTCTATATTCTTTGCTCCACTCCACCAAGACCCCATCAAAATCAAATATTAAAAGTTTTATTTCTGTTTTCATTTTTTCTTTTTGTTTTTAAGAAAAAACCTTTTTGGAAATAAAAAACCCCTTCTTGAGAAGGGGCTGGCTGTGTTTTTAAAATTTTTAAAATTAACCAATTACCAAAAAAACAGCAAACACAACCAACCCCTTCTTATAAGGGGATGATTGTGGTGATGGATTAAACTGTTTAATTTTTTATTCTTTTCCATAAATTTTTTTCTCTAAAATTCTTATTGCCTCTAGAGCAATTTTAATTGCATTATCAATACCTTCTTTGACTTTCTTTTCATCCACCAATTGATAAACTATATCAGGATTTTTCATAACTTCTTCTGGAGGTTCGGGTGTATTAACCACCAAGATAGCTCCAGCTTTCAGGTTTCTTAACTTTGAAATCAAAAATATTGCCGAACATTCCATTTCTGAGCTAATAATTCCTTGACCAGCCAATTTTATAAAATTCTCTATTGGTTCATAAAACGCATCGTGAGTTCTGTTTACACCAACATAATATTTTATTCCAAATTTTTTCGCAGATTCTATTAAAGCTTTCACTACTTCTTCGCTAGCTTTCACTTTCTCAATATTTGGATCATACTCTTTTGTGGTACCATCAAAACATAAAGCAGCACTTGGAATAACAATATCACCAGGTTGTATTTTTTTTAACAAACCTCCACAAGTTCCTACTCTTATCAAAACCTTAGCTCCAATTTTTGCTAATTCTTCAACCGCAATTGCTGCTGAAGGACAACCAATTCCTGTTGAAACTGCTGATATTTTTATTCCTTTATATTCTCCGCTCAAACTTCTAAATTCCCGATTAAAATTTAAGTTTTCAGTATTAGATAAATATTTTCTTATCCTATCTATTCTTCCAGGATCTCCAGGTAAAAGGACATACTTTTCTATTTTGTCTATTTTTAGGTGAGGCTGTATCATAATCACTTTACTAAAGTAAAGTGAAAAGGATAAAAAAAATAAATTATTTTTTCTCTTCCATTCTCTTTAAAATCAATCTGTATCCACCCATTCCTCTCTTAAGCCATTTCTGAACCCGAGCAATTGTAGTTGAACTTAAACCAGTTTCTTTTTCTATTTTGCTATAGGGTATTCTTTTATAGAGCATCCGAGCCGCCTTCCATCTCTTGCTAAATTCTAAAATCTCTTTTACAGTCAATAAATCTCTAAAAAATTTTCTTGCTTCCTGAATATTCTTTAGCTGAAGAATTGCTTTAAAAAGCTCATCACTATCTGGATTTATCCATTTATGCTTTTCTTTGCTCTTCGCCATATCACTTTACTAGACTAAAGTGTAACAAATAAAAAATATTTGTCAAGAAAAGGTTTGGATATAAAAACATCTCACTTCCCTTACTACCTCAGAGTTTCGATTTCAGTGCATCTTCAATTCTCTTCTGTTGTCTACACTTTAAGTTCTCTCTAATAGAAGTTTCTTAAATACTTAACTTCTTTGAAATTTGTCTCGGTTTTTGTCAAAACAAAATTTTTTATTCATTTTGTCTCGACCGGCTTATTATTTTGAATTAAAAAGAAGATACTCTTCTAACGATAAAGAATATCTTTTTAACTTTTCTCATACAAACTTTTTTCACCAGTTTATTTTTTGTTTTTACCAAAGAAAATAAAACTCTATTCCTACTTTACATTCTACCTAAATTTCTCGAAGCATTCTTCTCGTTCATCAAATTGGGGGTCAATTAAATTACAAAGGCTACTGTCATTTTTGCTAACAGCAACGTCTATAATACAATCTGCGCGCCAATAGCTATTTTTAATCTTTTTACAAAAATCAACATTTTTTGTTCTCTTAGCAAATTCTTGATAACATTTATCTCTTTCTTCCTCCCAGGGTTCTTTTTCACAAATCTCGGGGTTGTTGGTACTTAAAGCAATCTCTTTAACACAGCCAGGTAGCTCACAGTCATCAGGGTTTTTTGTTCGAAAAGCAATTGTATCAGCGCATTCAAAATCAAGAAGTTTTTTGCAAATTTCGGCATTGTTGGTGTTGAGGGCAAGATTGCGAAGACAATTTTCTTTTGCTTTTTCTTCTGAAAATTCTTTGCACAAAGGTGTATTATGAATGAAAACTCTCTTTTTACACCACTCCTGAGTACCCTCTGCTGTTCCTGTCTTTCCCATTCTCTCACAAAGACTTTCATCTCCTATCTTTATTGCCACTGCCTCTATACAGGGATCGTAATAATCGTACCGGAGAAGAAAAAAGCCTTCCCTTGCACCTTCCCAGGCTTGTTTAATTGCTGGATCTAAATTTTTATCAATTTCTTTAATTTGTTCACACAGATTGGGATTACCAGTTTCGATAGCTTCTTTTTTTAAAGCTTTAACTTTTTTTATTATTTCATCTCCTTTTTTTGCTAACTTTTCCTGAGTTTGTTCATAAAAATATTTTCCTGGCAGTGGGATGGTGACAAACAAAATTAAAAAAGTAATTCCAACTGCTTTTAGAAGATACTTGCTTTTTTGAAAGTAAAAAACAGTTGAAATTAGAATGACAAAAAATAATAGCGAGAAAAAACCTTTCCATATATAAGAAAAATATATGGGAAGAAAAGTTCCTTCTGCGGGAAGTGGAATTGGAAGAAAACCAGGGAAAAAGAGACTAGTACTGAGAAAAATAATAGGCAATATAAAGAGTCTTTTCTTTTTTCCTCTCTTGAAATTTTTTATCCCAAAATAAAATCCTATTATCAAAAGGATAAAATGAAAGTCAAACCAGATTAAATTTAAAAATACACTGGATGTGGCAAGCCAAATCTGTGTCCAATAATCAAAAGAGTATTTATCTTCTCTCAAAATGAATTCCAAGATCAGTAAACTAATAAAAGTAAAATAAAAACTGCAAAAAGTTGCCAGGAAGGCTTTCTTTAAAATTAATGATCTTGATAGATTTTTTTCTTCCATCTTAATGTGAAAAATTCGATATAAAATAATTTATTAAACATTATTTTCCGACTTTTAAATAACATTTTTCTCGGGCGCGTTCATTAATTATTAGTTTACAAAATTCAGGATTACTTGTCTTTACAGCCACTTTTGTAATACAATCAGGTTCATCTTCTAAAAAGAGTTTTTTACAGATATGAGCATCGTTTTTATTTAAGGCAATTTGGGTGATGCAGTCAGGGTGAAATCTGCCGTAGTCATATTTATAACAAGCATCGGGATTATTCATTTCAATTGCGATTTTATTTACCCAATCTACCTGAAGCATTTTTCTACATAATTCTAAATTATTAGTCTCTCGAGCAATCTTTATTATGCACTCTTCTTTGGCTTTCATATCGGAAACTTCTTTACATAAATCTGTTGTCGCAAGAAAAACTTTCTTTTGGCACTTTTTAATCCTTTCACCCAACACAAAAGAATGTCTTAATTCATAGCAAATAGATTCATTTTTTGTATTTACTGCCGTTTCTATAATACACTGATCATAGTGAGTATAACTATCTCCTATAAAATAACGAGCTATTTCCCAATTTGGATCTATCTCCTTCTTTATAATCTCAAGTATTTTTTTACATAACTCAGGATTATTAGTCCGAATAGCTTCTTCTTTTAATTTTATCATCTTTTGTTCTATCTGTTCAGCTGTTCTTTTAATTTTCTCCTCTGTTTCTTTTTCTGATTTTATTTTTTGAATGAGCTCTAACCATCCTTTTGCCCCTAATGCCACAACAAATAAAACTAAAAAAGAAATTCCTACTAAAATAATTAATTTCTTTCTGCTTTTATTGTCCAAAGAATATTCCATTGTAAAAGTTTACTTAAAATTCATTAATTCTTCAAATACTTTAATTTTTGCGCCAAATAATTAAAAAGATTCCCGCATATTCAAGGCAAGGTGCGGGCACAAGTTGGTTTCAAAGTTCCGATATATACAATAAAAAAAGAAAAAATTTCTAAGATTTCTTTTGGCTCCCGGGGCAGGATTCGAACCTGCAACCCACGGCTTAACAGGCCGCTGCTCTACCGTTGAGCTACCCGGGAATATTTTGGATGTTTTTTACTTATTAATTTATAACAGAAAAATCTAAATTTGAAAAGACTTTGTATAATATGGGTATATTTTTGCACTTCTAAAAAAATTATTTTACCATACTTCTATTTAAAATAAATATTTAAAAAGATCCTCTCAAAAGAGAGGATCTTTTTCTAAAATTTTGTTCTAAATTTAAGCTTGATTGTATTCTGCAATTCCACTTGAATGCCAAGACAACATTTCAGATTGGGCTTTCGTTAGTTCTTTGTAAGAGATATTGCAAAAATGTTTTACCCAAATTTGTTGAATCTCTTCTGGATCAATAAGATCTGTTTGAGCAAGTTTTTTTCCTTCTTCAGTTTTTAAAAGCAACCTCCAAGCCCGGCTACCAGGTGTAGGATTGAGAATATTAACAAAGAAAAGATCTACTTTTCCTATTCTTAAAAGTTCCTCTGCCTGTTTGTAAGTCTTCTTTAAAGAATCTTTATTCTCTCCCGGAAGTCCCAATACAAAAGAAAGACAGCAATAAATTTCATCTTTAGCTAATAACTCTACTGCTTTTTTCTGTTGAACCGGTCCAAATCCTTTCCGACACCTTCTCAAACATCCTTCATCTCCACTCTCTACACCCAAAAAGACTGTCCAAGTTTTAAGATCTTTCAATTTTTTTACTGATTTCTCATTAAGTTGATCAGGGCGAGCGTAAATATATCTTAGTCCTACCTTAGTGGTGAGAGGACGGGAATTATAAAATTTCTCAAACCAGTCAAGAGAACTGAGAAAATCATCACAAACATCAGCAACGGAATCTATTTTCCATTCTTGTTCCCATTTTATAATTTCTTGCCACACCCGATCAGGATCACGAGCCCGCCAATTAGGCTCCATTCGGGCACAAAAAATGCATCCTCCTGATCTTTGACGCCATCGACATCCTCTTTGAGAAGCTATAACCAAAGGTTTCTTATATGGACACTCTTTTGAAAGTGGATAGTACCGCTTATGATTGACCCAATAAGGATGGGGGTCAATAAACCGATAATCAATATCGGGCAGTTTGTTAAGATCTAACCATTTTATTGAATTATGAACAATCTCTCTTCCTCTCCGATAAGAAAGATTAGGAATTTCCGATAGTTTCTTTCCTTTTACTATCTCTAACATCGCCTTTTCTCCGTCTCCTCGAACTACAAAATCCACAAATGAACGCTTACGAAGTATTGCTTCTGCTAAAGCGCTCGCATGATGCCCTCCAAAAATCACAACTGCTCCTCTGTTTTTTGCTTCTTCTGCTAATTCTAAAGTCAAGCGATAATTGCAAATATTAGGAGAAAACCCTACTATTTCTGCATCTGTCCGCTGAATGATTTGTCTAATTTCTGAGTAACTTTTTACTTCTCCATCAAGAATTTCTACATTTGTATCTGGAAGATAGGTTCGTAAATAAGTAGCAATAGAAAGAAGGCCAAGAGGCATCCACCATCCTTCATCTATTCGAAAAATTGGAACTTCTCGCAGTTGAGGTGGGGAGACTAGTAAAATTTTCATTTCGTCTCGCCTCCTTTTGTTCTATATGGATTTTGAAAGTGCGATAACTTGAAGACTTACTGACAAGATTTTAAACATATTTTTTATTTTTTTCAAGGGTATTGACTATTTTTTGAGAGACTATTAAAAATTAAAAGAGTTCATTAAAAAATAAATAATAAGGTGAATAAAAAGGAGGGGTAAAAAATGGGAAGAGCTTCTTTAAGTCTGGAAGAATTAGCAAAGAGATTAGTTAGTTTTAATACAGTAAGTCCTCACGCCAGTACTCGAGGTATTGCGGATTTCATTAGTGAATACCTAGAACATAATGGATTTAAAATAAACCAATACCCTTACAGAAGTGGCGGAGTAGAAAAAGTAAATCTAATTGCTACTAAAGGAGGAGAAGAGTGCAAGTTAGCTCTCTCGGGTCATCTCGATACGGTGGAACCCAAAAAAGAATGGCGTACCGATCCTTTCAAATTAACCTTAATTAATGATAGATATTATGGACTTGGAATAACTGACATGAAGCTTTTTTTGGCTATTGCAATGAAAGCAGGCGAAATTATAGAGGAAAAAGAATTAAGATATCCATTTGCTCTTTACTTTACCAGTGATGAAGAAATAGGATGTCTGGGAGCAAAAAAATTAATTAGAGAGAATATTCACCTTGCCAAGTGGATAGTAATTGGAGAACCAACTAAATTAATCCCGATCAATCTTCATAAAGGATATTTATATTTGGTAGTTGAGATTTTCGGAAAAGGCGGCCATAGTTCCGATCCTCGACGGGGACGTAATGTAATAGAATTAGGTCTTCCACCAGTATTAGCAACTCTGAATCGATTGAAAAAAGAATTAGAAACAATAATTGATAGACGATTTGATCCACCCTATCCAACAATGAATATTGGTGTTTTAACTACTGGAGAAGGAGCTTCTAAAAATACCATTGCTGATTATTGTCAAATCCATTTAGAAGTCCGTCCGCTTCCAGGACAAGATATAGAAGAGATCTATGAGATTTTTAATTACATGATTAGAAAAAGTGTAGAAGATATAGAAGGAATTCAAGCACGTGTCCGTTACAATAGAGCTCCTACTCTCCCCTTGGAAACTCCAAAAGAAAGTATTTTTGTCCGTGTAGTTGAAAAAATAGCAGGGGAAAAAGTTGGAGCGGTTTGTTATAATACGGAAGGTGGTATTTTTAATGCTGCGGGTAGTCAAACAATAATCTGGGGACCTGGAGATATAAGGCAAGCTCATAAAGCCAATGAATTTGCTCATATTTGCTGGTTTAGAGAAGAAATAGTTGATAAATATGTGAAATTAATTCGCCAAATTTGCTGCTAAAGGGGGTGAAAAAGCATGGAAGAAATTCGGATAATTAAAGAAACTCTCCGGTATGTGCAATATTTCCAAAACTTACCCATGGTAGTGTACTTAGATGATAAAGTTGTTACTCAAGCAGAGGAACTAGGAATTACTTCTGACATCAGAAAACTTCATGGGATAGGAATTAAGCTCCTTCTTGTCCACAATGTTTCTGATTTGGAGATAAGAAAGTGGTTCAGTTTAAAAGGGATACTTCAAAAAATAGAAAAATCAATTAAGCTTGAAAACATAAAAGAAATATTGAAGGCAGGAAAAATCCCGATAATTTGCTGTAGTAAGATAGCTGATGAAAATGTGTCTCAAGAAGAAATAGCAGTTAACCTAGCTATTTCTATTCAGGCAATAAAGCTTATCTTTTTGACTCATTTAGATGGGGTTTTTAACGAGGAAAAGAAGCTAATTCATCAAATGACTGTTAAAGAAGCTCAAAAGTTATTAACAAAACCTGGATTAGTTACAGGTAGCATGCGAAAAAAGGTTGAAGCTGGAATAATGGCTTGTAAAAAAGGAATACCTCGAGTACATATCCTTAGCGGTCTCAGGGAAGGAGCTTTGCTTAAAGAAATATTCAGTTGCGAGGGAATTGGAACGATGATTTATACTCGTACTCCTTACCAGGTAATCAGACCAGCTAAGCTCATAGAGATTGCTCAAATTATGGAGATTTTAAGAGAAGCGGGATTCTCTCTCCCTATTATCTTTGATGAAATTGCTGAAAAAGTGAAAGATTTTTTAGTCTTTACAGTAGATGAACAAATTCACGGTTGTGTTCTAATTATAGACCATCCTCCATATTCAGCAATTGAGCTCGCTTATTTAGCAACCTCTAGCACCTATCGAAACACTAATGTTCTTCAAAGACTTTTAGTTGAAGCAATCAAAAATGCAGAAAAGAAAAAAAGAAAATATATATTTCTTGATAAAGAAAAAAACCCAATTCAACTTGGTATCTATCCCTGGTTTTTAAAATTAGGATTCAAGAAAAAAGAATTTCTTAAAACTCCTACTGGAAAAACTCTTGCAAGAATCAAAGGGATTTGGGTTAAAGAACTAAAAGGGTCGAGCTAGTGTCTTTCTCGACCCTTTTTTTAATTTACTAAATTTTAATTTTTTCTACACTATAAATCCCGCCACACTAATCACAGTGGTCCAAAGGCCGTCTTTATTGCCTTTGGCTGACTGATAAATAGAAAAAGTAGTGAATTCTTCTAAAAGACCTTTTTTTCCTTTCGCAGTAGCTAACATCTCAGCAGCTAAACGTTGAGCATAAACGCCGGGGTGTTTGACTCTTTTACCCGAGCAATGATATTCATAAACATATCCATATCCTTCCTCCTTTGGTAAAGCAATACCAATTGCAGAAGTAATTGGAAGATTGGGAATATTGGTTTGGGTTTTAGCTAAAACACAGAATAATATCTGGCCGGGTTTCAAGAATTTTAGTCCTTCTTCTTTAGATACAAGCTGACACTTTGGTGGCACAATACTAGAAACAGACACTAAATTAAATTTTTCTATCCCTGCTTCCCTTAAGGCAAGTTCAAAAGAAAAAAGTTTATCTTTATGAATTCCCATTCCTTTTGTTAAAAACATTTTTTTTGGAATAATCATAACTCCAATGAAATTTTT
>Ga0180302_10000676_pt1 | contig 15441 bp, 11 predicted proteins | sample GuaBasSediGuay17_FD_121794 | JGI IMG/M metagenome (GOLD analysis project Ga0180302, IMG submission 121794) | Subseafloor sediment microbial communities from Guaymas Basin, Gulf of California, Mexico - Guay17, Core 4571-4, 12-15 cm | ecosystem: Environmental > Aquatic > Marine > Hydrothermal... | reverse complement strand
TCTCTTCTATTTAGAAATAGTATCGATGTTTTCTCAAGTATTTCCTTTAAAGTCTGTAAGCCTTGTTTTGCAGCAATAGATCCAGGATCGTATGAGATTAGTGTTTGTACTTTTGATGCCTTAAGTGCCAGGTTATATGCTATTTGCGGTCTTACACTTGCAATATGTAATATACTCGCTGATGCAATATACTCGTTATCAACTTTTGCAGGATCGAATTCAAGGTTAGCCCCTCTAAATGCTATCATTCTTCTAGATCCATCATGTTCAACAATTATTAAAACCATACCTGTAGGCTTAGATTCGCTTAATTGAATTCTTGATGTATCTACATGTTCTTCTTTGAACTCTTTTAGTAACCCTTTACCATATTCATCATTACCTATACACCCTATGAAACCTACTTTACATCCTAAACGAGATGCAGCAATAGCAAAGTTTGATGCGGCGCCACCACCCGATATTAGCATGGAGTCTGCTTCTACTGCTTCATCAGGTCCTGGAGTCCTACTTACATAAAGTGTTATGTCAATATTAGCATTCCCTGCGGCTATAATATCCAACGCTCTTGAACATTTAAAACCTAGGTCTGCTTTTATATAGTTCATGAAGGCTTAACCCTTATACACTTTTAGACTAGATGATGAGTCTTTCCCCTCACCCGAGACAAGATGAGGAAAATGGCCGCCACTGAATAATAACTATCATGCTTAAGTTTTAATTGCTTTCTCTCAGATTTCTAGTAAAATGAGGTATTAAGTTAGGTGAAGGCTTCTGGAAAAATAGTTTCAAAGTAATTATAAATGCGTTGCTTACTTGAGTACTTCTGGTCTCTTTAAGCTAGTTCTAACTTTTCTTAATGTTTCGTTTATCCTTTTAGTAAAGTCTGGTGGTAGCTTTCTGAATACTGGTTTTGGTTTATTTATTTTGTGTCCTGGTGGTATATCGAATTCACCTATGTTGCTCCATTTCTGCTCATGTACGCTTCCTGGTAAGTTTAGTAACTTCCATATTCTCTCTGCTGAGAATGGTATGAACGGTTCTAGTAGTATTGCTAGTGACTTTATACTATTCACTCCAGCCCACATTGTTGTTGCTGCATCCTCTGGTTTAGTCTTTATTGTATCCCATGGTGCTTTGTTGTTTAGGTAAGCGTTACCTTCCCTCGCAACATTAATTACCTCATTTAATGCTAGTTTTAATCTATTGTTATCCATGAACTTGGCTGCGTTTTCTCTTGCTTCTACTATTTTCTCTTTGAACTCTAAGTCAGCTTTGGTAAGTTCTCCTGGTTTAGGAACGGTCCCATTATAGTTTTTGTATGTGAATGATAGTACTCTATGTATGAAGTTTCCTATTACATCATTTAGTTCGCTATTAACTATTTTGTAGAATTCCTTCCATGTAAAGTTTGAGTCCCTCACTTCTGGCCTCATGTATATTAATGCAAATCTCCAGTAGTCTGGTTCCATTAGTTCGAGTGCCTCATCAATCCAAACGCCTATTCCTCTGCTTTTACTAAACTTCTCCCCCTCAAATGTTAAGTACTCTGTTGCTGCTACTTGCCATGGTAGAGTATAGTCCTCTCCTGTTGCTATTAACATTGCTGGCAGTATTATCGCGTGAAACGGTATATTGTCTTTACCTATGAAGTATATTGTTTTAGTGTCCTTATCCAGCCAATATTCCTTCCATAGATCTGGTTTTCCTATTTTTTCTCCATACTCTTTTGTTGCTGAGAGATATCCTAAGAGTGCATCAAACCATACGTATATTGTTTTATCTTCTGCTCCTGGGAATGGTGCTGGTATACCCCACTTGTTATCTCTCGTTATTGCTCTTGGCTTCAATCCCTCCTTTATCCAGTTTAAGCAAAAAGCTTTAACATTGTCTGGGAAGTGTGGATGTTCTTCTATAAACTTCTTTAAGACTTCAGTCAGTTTCGGAAGATCGAAATACCAGTGTTTGGTTTTCCTTATTTCAGGTTTACTACCACAGAATACACATTGGGGGTCTATTAGTTGTGTAGGCTCTAGTAGTCTACCACATTTTTCACACTGGTCTCCTTTGGCATGAGGATAACCACAGTATGGACATTTACCAATTATGAATCTATCTGGAAGATATATCTTGTCTTTAGGGCAATAGGGCATCTCTATTTCTTGGGTGAATATGTATCCATTATTATAGATTTTCATGAGAAATTCTCTTACAAACTCTATATGTGTTGGTGTTTCTGTTCTTGTGTAGTTGGAGAATGATATCCCAATTTTCTCAAACAGACTTTTCACGTATTCGTGCATTTTGTCTGTTAGCTTTTTAGGTTCTATTCCTCTTTTACGGGCCTCAACCTCTATAGGTGTGCCATGCTCATCTGAACCACTAACGAATACTACTTTCTCTCCTCTTAACCTTAAGTATCTGGCATAAACATCAGCTGATAATACTGAGCCTATAAGTGTACCTAAGTGCGGTACTGCATTAACATAAGGCCATGCTGAACAGACCACCCACTTTCCCACTTAATACCCCCTTCTCACACTTTCCTAGTTCCCTTTAATCTCTATTACTCTAAAAGTTAAACTTTACTATGAATCACCATTATTAATAAAAAGTTATATTATGTTAGGCTTATAGTATGTTTGGTGGTAGGTATGTCAAGAAGAAGGAGAAGCATATGGGATATATTTGATGACATGTTTAGAGAGTTTGACGAGTTGCTAAGGGAATTTGAGGAGGAGTTTCATAGAAGATTCGAAACAGCATTTGCTGAGAGAGCATGGAAGGAAGGACCCTACATTTATGGATTCAGTATCACTATTGGCCCTGATGGTAGACCTATAATAAGAGAGTTCGGTAATGTTAGGAGAGTTGGTCCTGGTGGTAGACCTAAGATTACTGAGGAATGGGAGCCCCTAATCGACGTCTTAGAAGATGATGAGTATGTAACTGTTGTAGCAGAAATGCCTGGAGTAAATAAGGAGAACATCAAAATTAAAGTTAAAGATAACACTTTAGTAATATCTGCTCAAGGTCCAAATAGGAAGTATTATAAAGAGGTTCCATTACCTGCTAAAGTTAAAGTTGAAACAGCAAAAGCTAGCTATAGAAATGGAGTATTAGAGGTTAAGCTTGAGAAACTTGAGAAAGGTAAAAAGGAAGAAGGGTTCGAGATCAAAGTTGAGTAAAACAATTTAAAACCCTATTTTTATCCACCTTAAATAATGAGTGAGCGTGTTGCCTGAGAAAATAATAATCATTGATCTTCTTAAGTACCCATTTCTAGTTGATTTTAACGAGTATTTAAGGAAAAGATATGGAGAAGGTGTCACTCTTAACGAAGTAATTCAATTAGTAGCTATTGAAGATACTATAGTGAAGAGGGCAAAGGAGAGAATATTCTGTGCACTTAAGGGCAATATAGTGAGAGATGCTGGAGGTAGATTAACGGTAGATGATGAGATACTAGCATATAACCTTAGCTTGATAATATTATCTTATGTTGGTGATAGATGGCTTAATAAGAGATATGCAATTATGGAATCCAAGAGAGTATACAAACACCTACTGAATGAAGATAGCGGTGTATTAGAGTATATTTCAAAGTTTCTTAACGTAAGATTAGTCTATGTTGGTAGTGAGGGGGTAAAAATACCTGTTAATGAAGTTAAAGGTAAAGTAGTCTATGAGGTTTTGCCATACAAAATTGATGTTACGGACTATCTTAAAGTTTTAAGGTTGCTAACCGATCCTTCATGGAAGCTTGTTAACCAAATAGTCCATGAAGGTAAGGTATATTTATCTCATAGGAGGGCAGCACGGCTATTATCAGAGATATTGGGGTATAGGATATATGAGAGCATTGGAGTCCTTGAGTCCGCCCCCCCAGAGCCACTTGATAAAATAGTTAATGATGTGAAGAAGGCTCTCGAAGAATATGTTCAGAAATATACTGAGTACACTATTACAGAGGAAACTAAACGTCCTCTGGAGCATCTCGAAATTCCGTCAAAAGTGTACTTCGAGGCATTTCCACCATGTATAGCTAAACTGTATAATGATGCCGTTAATGGCACTGACATGTCCCATCATGCACGATTCGCTCTAGCAACATTTCTTTTAAGGATAGGTATGAGTGTAGATGAAGTGGTTAGTTTATTTAGTAAAGCACCAGACTTTAAGGAGAGTATAGCAAGATATCAAGTAGAACATTTAGCTGGTTTGAGAGGCTCACGTAAAAAGTATTTACCCTTTAACTGTAACACTATGCGTACATTAGGCTTATGTATTGGCACCTGTAATGTTAAGAATCCACTCGTGTACTATATGAGAGCTGTAAGGAAGCATCTTAAGTCAGTAAAGACTAAAAAGCAGTAAGTGTTTTTCATTTAATTATGAATGATATCTTCTCATATCCTTTGATTTTGTCACCCTTTCTGCTCCATAAATACACTATCCTGTTGTCTATTACATCGTAGTCGCTTGAAGACACTACTTCGATAACCTCTGATCTTGGAGGGAAAACCCAGTATACTTCATAATCGTACTCAGCTATAGTGTCTTCATAGTAGTTTTCATAAGTGTTTAATCCTTTCGTAAGTTTACCTTTAAATTGTATAATAAATGTTATGTACGGATTATCTTCAAAACCATTATGCTCTATATTTACTAGTTGCACTTTGGGGTATACTCTTTCTTTATTTATGAATACCTTTTCCTCATCTAGCGCTTGTTGCATGTTATTTTGAAGTCTTAATATTTCTTTTTGATAGTCTTGTGGTTTATGGTATAATTGTGAATAGTAGCCTTTAGTATCATAATAATCGAATCTAACTATTTGTGTCACAAGACCATTCCTTGAAACTATAAAGAATCCTTGAGCATGAATCGGTATGATATCATCCCCCTTTTTCATGCCTCTATCCCCCATTTACTTATTAACCACTTTGTATGGGCATAATTTAGCGTATGTACAGTATTTGCATTCCCAACTCCATCGAGGGTGTATGGTGTTTTTAACTGTTTCCATAAGGAGTCTTGTTATATCGATTTCCTTTTTACTTATTTGATATTCTGATATTCTTTCAGGTGTTATGTATATTAATATTCCCTTCTCTTTATTTAGTAGGTTTAGGTATAATTGTAGTTGGAGTATATGGTGTTCTAAGGGTATATTTATGTCGCTTCTTGTACTCTTTATCTCCACTATTTCTGTTTCACTTATGGCATCTACCCTTCCCTTAACTATGTACTCTTCCCCCTCTATGTTGAATATTTTCTCAAACTCAACTTCTATGTCATATCCCTCTTCTTTTAACACACTTTCTAATCCTAAATGGATTAAGTTTCCTAAGATGAATATTGGCTCAAAATGAAACACTAGCTCAGGATAAATCATTCTATAATGCCTTTTCTGTGGACAACTGACTAAGTCAGTCACATAGACTATTCTAGGATTAGTCATATCCTTTAGTCTATCCTTGTACTCATTATATTCTCTAAGGTATAATATTTTTGTAAGCGTATCAGACGCCTTGTACTCACTCACATATGACAGTTTAACCACCTTCTGAAATTAAGAATTTACTGTATTTAAAAAGTGAAGTGGTATGCCTCTTAATTAGTTTAATTCAGATACGGCCACATTCTTCATCCCTTTTAGTCCGGTAAGCCCACCTATCATCATATACGCTTACTTCCTTTATTACAATTGTATGTTGTTTACTATAAACTTTTAAACAAATAATCATTAAGGCTTTACATAATACGTTGTCTCCGTTCTTACTGGAAAGAGTGGATAAAGAATATGAGGCCTAGGGGTGGAGCCGCCCACGTTCATCGGTACCCGTACGGGGTCTCCTTCACGTGGGCTCTCCATCTTCTACTTTATTGTTATTTGCATATTTTAAGTTTAGCTTATATTACTGCTTTTTCATCTATCCTTATCCATAATGGTCTAGGATCACCATAGAGTCTTAATAGTGCTTCTCCTGTCTTGAGCCACGTCATTTTCTCCTTCTCTATTTCATTTAAGTTCATATATTTTGCAACTTTATCTATGTAGTCTTTTGAATGTGAGCCAAAGGCGAATATGGCTCCTGCATTGTCTAATATTTCGCTAGGTATATCGCTGAAGTCTTGTGTTATAACTATCGCTATAATGCCATAACCTCTTCCCTCTTTAAAGAATCTTAATAATGCCTGTCTTCCTTTAGGTTTTCTTAGTATTCTCCAAGCCTCATCTAATGTTACCACTAGTAACTTATGTTCCCTTCTGTACGTCATATAGTTTAGCAGTATCTGGAGAACAGTTATCACATATAGGTCTCTATACTCGTCAGGTATTGTTGAGAGGTCAAATATTACTGGAGTATTGGTTAAACTTGCTATAGATATGCTCGTTGTTTGAGTACTGAATACTCTATCATAAATTGTATTTAGTTTTGTTATTAATGACTGTAAGGCAGCTCTTTCATCTATATGTAAGCTGCTTAATTTACATTTGTTCCTAAGATACTCTATGAGGTCACTAAGGTTAGGATTCTCTTTCATCGAATAGACGTTAAGTAATGAGTCTAGAAGCACATATTCTTCTGTTGGTGAAAGCTTCTTTACTATTGATAATGCCTCTACTATTTGATTAGCTCTTACCCTCGGTGTCGTATACATGTAGTCAAGTAGGTTTATCTGATTCTTATCAGCTCTAATTATAAGAACATTCTCTATATTCACTCTGTCTTTATATTCACCTCGATAGTCTATTATCCAACATGGTATATTGTACTCGTTTACAAGCTTAGATACCAGTATTGATGCTAATGTCGTCTTGCCTCTACCTGTAGGTCCTAGGATTAATATGTGTCTTATCATGTGTTCTTTAATATTTATGAGTACTGGCGTTTCGGTAGTTAAATCCCTTCCTAAATAAATTCCATCCTCTATATCTATTCTTGGACGTTTAGTGTAGCTTAATGGAGTGAATGGTGCTAGATGTGAGCTTGTTACTTCTATTTCGCTCTTAGCTCTTCCCCTTAAACCAAATGTGAGTATATATTCAACTTCATTCTTTGACGCAACTCTCATTCTAATGTTTAGTCCTGCCTCTAAAGCAGACATAATATTATTTATTTTCATATCAAGATCTGATAGGATCTTTGATCTCAAATATCCCTGACTTTTTACTGCTAATACATAGTTTACTATTATAGGTCTCTCTCCTCTAAGTATCTTCGAGTATAATTCTTCAAGTTGACTTAGTTTCTTCTGTATTCTCATATTCGTAGGGTCGGCTTTCCTCATTATCCTAAGAGTTGATATTTTCCTTTCCAGATTAAGTATGAACTTTGCCTCATTAACACTTCTCTTAATAATGAATAATATTATTTCATCACGTATACTACTCAATAAGTTAACAAAGTTCTTGATTTTGTAGATTAGTTCTTTCTCAGATAGGTCAAAGTACGTGTAGGGTATATCATCTATTACTGCAAATGCTATACCGTATATCCTATTTTTCTCATCATACATTAATAGTTTGTTTTCTATTACCTCAATATTATAGTTAGGATTGAGCCTTTTGGCTATGGTTATAATTTTAGAGGTGAACCTTCTTCCAGTAATCATACTGTATAAGGATAGTAAGATTATTGCAGTAATTATACTTGAAAGTATGTAGATAATTATTCTTGAGCCTACCATTTCAGGAGTTAGTGTCAGTACTAAGAGAGTTACGCCTAGGAATAATGCTAAATACTTGGTAATAGCCTCTAGAATATTATTCTTTCTCACCATACTCTATTACCCTTAAGAGTATTATGTAAACTAGTGGTGTCAAGAACAATATGATTATAAGGAGTATCTCATATAATGTAAGCTTTGTTTTTGAAAGGATATAAACTATGGTGAATAGCACAATTAACGTTATATTTAATTTATGTATTCTTTGGTGTAGTATCTCTACCACTTCTACCATCTCTCTTTAATTGGTAATCTTGGTCTCATACCACCAATGACATAAGCTAGGGAGTAGGAGATGCTTGAGAGCATTATTAAGTACATTGTCGGTAATATAACCCAAGAGAAGAGTATTCTGCCTAGAACATTAGTTATGGACGATGTTGAGAGACTGGTATACCCCCTTAGTATTCTTTCTATATACTTTAATTCCTTAATCTTGATATGTAGTGGGACATTCTCTATGTGAAAGGATAAGTTGACTTTCACGTCTCCTTGAGGGATAGGAATGTAGTAAGTGCGTGCTATAAGAGAGTTAAACCAGTAATTCTCTCGGTAAGTTTTATTGTCTAATGTTTTATTGTTGACTGTAATACTTGTTACATTATATCTTATGTTTAATATTACCTTTAATGTTGTATTACTTTTACTTTCAACCCTAATATCAATATTATCTTCATTTAAGGTTAAAGCTTTGACATTAATATCATTATCTACGATTATAAAGCTAAACTTGTCTATAATGTGAATATTGGTTACCGTTATTTTGATGTAGTATTCTGCAGTAGCTTCCCCGAAAGGATTATAAGTGTAATCGCTTTCATCAATCTCTGAAGGTTTAGTTTTAAGTGTAAAACCTACATACTCTACTATGATTCTTGTTTTTACTTTAGGTAAGCCTCTATCTGGTCTTCCAGCTATAAATCTTCCATTATCATTTGTAGCATAAGCGGCTAGAGTCTCACCATTTATGATTGCTTTCAATAATGCTTTTGGTATTGGTTTTCCCTGAGCATCTACAATATCTCCATAGGCGAATATTACACCGTATTCTTTTAGTTTTTCCTTAGTAGATAGGGAGCTTAGGTTTTCTAGGTTAGAAAGAGCCGTATTGTCTGATGCTATAAAATTTATAAAGTTAGGTAGTAAAGGTAATCCTATATTGAATATTATCACAAAGGCTATTAAACCTGAGCCTACGCTTCTAGCGAGTCTAAATGGTATACTATAGAGTACTATTCCTAGAAGCAACAGTTTAGTAAAGTATTGCTTTAAAACCAAAGAGAGCATGAGTATTATTTGGAGAGCCAGCATAATGTAAAATATTGTTGAAAGCATTGGACCTGCGAGTGATGTTAATATTGGTGGTAATATTACCTTTGAGCCTAGCATAATGATTGAAGATATAGCTATCGATATTGTTGAGAGAATGGAGATCCTTGCTAAAATCCAATTTATCAATACATCCCAGCTAGCATTAAAGAGTCCTGCCAAATAATTGGCTAGATTGATTATTATTGAGTAGGAGAATAAGAGAACCATGGAAGCTATAGAGTCATAAATTAATGTAGGTGCCCACCTCTTAAGCCCCCACCATGGTATAGGTAATGTATATATCAATACCCCAATATAATACGTTAATACGGATAGAGAAAAGGCAAGAAGAATTAGAAAGTCCATTGATCAAGATCCCTATGGTGCTGTCGTAGTCATATTTACTACTGTTGGAGGTGGGGGTGGAGGTAACGCTATACTAGAGGTAATATATGATATTAATGCAAATATTGTAGTTCCTATAGCTAACCAGAATGCCCCAATAATTGCATCCTCAACTATGTCCTGGCCTACTCTCTTTACACGATAGAGTGGTATAGGTGAGCCTCTTATAGCCCATCCTACTACCCACGATAGTATGAAGAGGGCCCAAGCTACCATAGTTATTCTAACAGTTAGTGACTGAACTAATTCTATAACGTCCATACTCTCTTAACCCAGAAGTCTTATAGGGTTTTTAAAAGGCTATGAACCTATTTTCTTAATGGCATCATATAAGTATATAATGTAAATTGGGTTAAGTTATAGTAGGTGTTCTAATTGTTCAAGTATACTTTAGATGACGTATACGATCTCCTTCAGAGACTCCAAAAGGATAGGAAAGTTGCTAATGAGTTATTTTATATTCTCTCTCAGATGAAATTAGAATTTATCATTAAACTTATTGAGGCTTATATTTATGCTCCTGAAATTTATAAGGAAAGAATACTCAATACCATATTGTACGTCCTTAATGACTTAAGGAGCAAGTATAGTATAGTGGAGGAGGTAAAAGTTCCCTCTTTTGAGATATTAAAGAAAGGGTTAAAGCCTATAGCAGTTGTTGACATTGCTAATAGAGAGTATGTAGTACTGACTAATGAGAAAGGGGATAAGTTTTACTTTATGCGAGTAGACTCTAAGAGCCCCAAGTCTATTCCTGAGAGGGTAATCAAAGAGGCATATAAGATTTTAGAGGAACGGGGCGAAATAGATTTTGACTTATTAAAGGATAGAACTGGAAAATACACTGAGGCAGCATTAGCAATCCTTGCTTTAGCTAAGCTAAATAAGGAAAAGTACGAAGTGGTTTACGATAAATACGGTTATCCAGTTAAACTTAGGAAGAAAACTTAATCTTGCTTAAGGCTTTTAAGAGAAGATTAATATTTTCTGCTGACATTTGTACCGATGATAGGTCGTAATATAGGTCTACATCCTCTCCATTAATCTTCAATTTATAATATCCTGGGTTACCGTCAATTATGTTATTGTTAATTATGAGTTTTTTATTCTTAGGTTTCTCTAATCTAAGTATTATTCTACAGTCTATACGGTATATTTTTATCTTAGTCATCCTCTTACCATGATTGCTGTGTACTTGATGTGTATTATATAATTTACCTTAACTCTTGTACACCAGACTCAGGGATAGGTGAAAGTAAACAATAAATATAATGTAGAGTAACCTCTTGTTTGCTTTATGTTAGAATTTAGAAGTTTTAGGTAAAGAAAAAATTTATTTTATTTTATGGGAAAAAGGTTGTTGGATTAAGGCTTCTTCTTTAATCCTGTGAATGCTGTTAGTGCTAGTGTTATGATTACGAGTATTATTATGATTACTCCGTAGGCTGTTAGTGTTCCTGAGATCTCTCCTACCTTGTCTGCTACTGTCTTGGCTGTGTCTTCTACTTTCTTAGCTATATCACTCTTAGCTGTGTCCACGCTACCTTTGACTGTATCAACACTGCTCTTTACGTCTGATATTCCACTCTTTATCTCATCTAGTGTTGCCTTTAGTGCTGAAGCTACCTTACTTGGTAGTTCTACCTTTAGTGTTCCTACGTCTGTCTTTATGGTCGCTACTGTTCCTGATATGTCATCTACCTTGCCCTTGATGTCTCCTAGGGCTGTCTTAATCTCTACTTGTCCTGATGCTAAGTCTGTCTTGACGTCCTTGATTAGTGATGCTAGATCTGTCTTTACTGTTCCTAGAGCCGTGCTTATTGTTACTACTGTACCTTCTACTTTGTCTATCTTGGCGCCTAGGTCACTTAGTGACTTTGTTACTGTACCGAACTTTGTCTCAATAACTGCCTTTAGGTCTCCGCTAGCTGTCTCAACTATTGATTTGATCTTTGGCTCTAGTAGTTTGACCATCTCCTCAGGTAACCCACTGAGCTTTAGTGTTACCTCACCCTTGAATGCCTTTAGCTCTGCAAGTATCTCACCACTCTTTGATACAACAAGATCCTTGATCTCGGCTGTTGCTGCATCAATCTTCATGACTACCTCTGTTAGCGATGATAACTGTGCTAGTATAGCCTGCTGTCCAGCTCCTAGTGAGAACACTGCCAAGACGCTAGCCTCTAGCATTGGGCTTATAGTGAATGTTGCTAACTGCGCATCATAGAGCTTGTACTCCTCACCGAAGGCGTATGCCGCTACTACCTTTACTGTGTAAACTCCTGGTACACCTAGCCATGGCATTCTAGTGTCTTTGTTGATTACTAGAGGTAGCTTAATTACGTACCAGCCGTCATCAACCTTTGTTATGTACTCGCTTGGTATGTCAAGCTTTACTGGTACATTCCATGTACCAAAGCCTAGTGATGCTAGTAACTCTGGGTCACTGTTGAACCATAGCTCTGCCTTTAACTCGGCTGGCTCAACTGGTTTACCATCGAATGTTGTTAGTATGTGTATCTCTGCAGTCTCACCTGTCATGTATACTTGTCCTACCTTTACTGATACTGTGAAGGCCTTTACTGGTGGTGTCTGTATGGTTACGTAGGCTGTTGGTTTTCTAACCTGTCCTGTTGGTGCATCAGCTGTGACTACGTGTAATCCTGGTGCTGCTCCAGGTATCTTTTCAGTAGCGGTGAATGTACCTTTCTCACTTGTTGTAACTGTTATCCATGGTAGTACTCCATCCCAGTATATTGTTAGTGTCTTGCCAGCCTCAAAGCCCTTACCAGTGACTGTAACTTCAGCTGTTGTTGAGTATACGAAGCTTGGCTCTACCTTTAGTGTTGCGTTAACTGGTATGACAGCATATGATGATGCGTATGTGCTGTTTACACGAGCCTCGTAACCATCAATGTCGTATGGTACTTCTGGTAATACGAATGTGAAGTCGCAGTAACCGTATGTTAACTCCTTTAGACCGAATACGTACTCGTAACCTGTGTCTTTACCGTAGAGTGTTACGTTTGCTACTTCAGCATACTTTGATGGTGTAGTTGGATTCATTATGCCTATTAATACTATCTTGAAGGATGCTACGCCAACCTCATTGTCTTTTGCTATGTCAAATTCTACCTTGTCTAATTTCACTACTGGGTTAATGAATACCTTAGGATCTGGTGTGTCGTCAGGTATGCTAATATCTGCTGTTGCAGCATAGTTGGAGTCAGTGGTACCGTTTATGAATAGCTTGATTGTTGTTACGCCCTCATAGCTTATTGTTGGTGGTAGCTGTACAACTATTGTTGCATTACCATCATTCTCTATATCTGAAGCTACTACTGTCAGGTCTGCTATCTTTTTCCTAGCTCCAGCAGTTGTGTTGTATAGGAATACTTTCAGTGTCTCAGCTGTTATTAATCCCTTAGCTACTACCTTAACCCAGTCACCGGGGCTTAACTTGCCAACAGCCTTCCATGAACCATCATTGTCTACTTCGTAAACTGCTTTTACATCTGGTACTAGAGTAAATGCTGATGAGACCTTAAGTAGCTCATCGCCCTCTGCAGGCTCTGTTGTCTCAGGGAATGCAAATACTTCAACAGTTACGTCCTTACCTCCACCCTGTAATGGTGGAACGGTGAATCCTGTTATTAAGAATGTACCGTCAGGGGCAACTGTCTCGTTAGCTCCAATCCACTTCCAGACCTTTATGAGTCTTGATGCACCGGCTGGTGGAATGAGCTTTACCAGATATAGGTATATGTCCTTACCTATCGCCTGCCATGTTGATTCTAGTACTGTTGTCTTGTATGGGAAGTGATGACCACTTATTGTTAAGGTGCCCTCAACGTTAGCTGATGTAGGTGATACTTCAACGCTTGGCTTGATCTTTATAGTTGTTCCTGCAGCTGCTCCATCAATATAGGCTATTACATAGTAGAATCCTAAGTCCTCTGAATCATCAAAGAATTCGGGTGCAAAATCCTTGAGTGTTGCGTTAAATGATACATAATAGTATCCGTCTGCTGTGGTTCCGGTTCTTACTGTTGTGTTGTAGACTTCTAAGTATGTAACGTTACCATAGATTATGTTGTGTGTCTTGTTCCATATGACATCAGTGCTGTTTATCCATTTATAGACTTTGCCTCGTAGTAGGAAGAAGTTTAAGTGTATAACTGTGGGAAGGCCTGTTGTAGACTTTGAGACTATGGTTATATTGAATTTCTCACCTTTCTTTATTATGTTGTCTCCGTCATCCCAGCTTACTATTGTTACTTTTGGTGGTACACTTATTGATATGGGTGCAGATACAGCAACACTTGCCCCGCCATCATCTGTCGCCTTGAGGTACCAGGTGCCAGATGCTATGTTGTCTGGGACTATGAAGGTAACGTTCCATTTCACAACTGTTCTGTCAACTGGTACCTCCTTTGCTAGTGGTATATCTTTCTCTGGGTCTATCTTTGCATAACCGTTATCACTTAGATAGAAGTCTACCCATTGTCCCGAGATTTTTGATGTGTCTAGTGTTGCATTAAAGGGTGCCCCAGGTGATACAGTTGTTGGTGTTACTTCCACTATGGCTCCGGTTACTATACCTCTGACTGGTACTATATATGCTAGTGCTCCTACTAATGATATCAGTATTATTAAGGCAAATGTTAAACCTATTATTTTCCTCATATATATTTCACCTTACATATGTAGAATATACTTTTTCCGCGTAGAACTTTCTATTCCTAAAACTCTATAAAAGTTACCCCTCTTCATTTTGAACTATGAGACCTGGATATCTCTGGAGATATCCAGGTCTTAGGAGGAATAGAAAAATATTATGTTGTTAATGTTTATTTTACTTAGTTTACTGTTAGGTTACGTTTATTACTATTGGTATCATTAGCATACCTGGTATAGCGACTGAGCTTGTTGAGCCGACGCCTAGGCCTAATGTTAGTATGCCAAGTACATTATATGATAATAGGACCACGTATACTCCTTTTGGTGCATTTGTTGTATCAATTGTTAGTTCTAGCTCTATTGTTCCAGGCTTGATGAGCATTACTGTTGTTGGTTTAATCTCGGTTATTGTTACTCCTTGTTTGAGGTATATTATGTCTGATAATGTGTATATTAGCATTCGTGGATATGGGCATACGATACTCATTTTTACTGTTGTTACACTACCCTGTTTGACGTTGAATACTAGTGGTGCGGCTTTAATCTTCCATATTATTACTGAAATTGCTTCCGGCTTCTTAAGGCCTTCAAGTATAGTGTTATGGACTATTATTCTGTAGACTCCTGGCTGAGGTGTTGGTACGAATACCCTCTTTACTAATCTCTCCATTGGGTTAGGTGTGTAATGTGGTATTTTGCCTGATGGTCCTATGTAGAGTGCATATGTTCCCGCAGTAATGTAGCCTATTGGGTTAATTACCATTAAATCAACGCTTGTTAGTGGATTCCTATATACCACTTCAACAACTATTCCTACTACACCTGGCTCAACTACTACTGGGTATTGTCTCCAGTCACCACTCTCATATCTCCAGTACCAGTCGTTAAGTCCCTCAACACCATAGTTGTCATACATTTTCCTCTTTTCAGCTATACCACCAAACACTATGATGTTTGAGTCAGGCTTGTAAGCTGCAACAGGTACTGATATTGGTATTAGGGTCTTGCCCTTCCCGCTTTCAACCTCAACGTATCCTACACGTATACCTGGCATTGCCCATTTTGGAACGTTAATAGTTATGTTAAATGTAGCTACTCCCTGCACGTTTATTTCTGATGGTTCAACTTTTATCCATTTCCATGGAGCTTTAACGTATCCTTTTAGCTCTAGAGTTATAGGTACATCATCTCCTCCTGAATACCTGTATATTATTACTACAGGTGTTCCAGTGAATTTCGTTGCTGGTATACTCACATAGGTTTCCTGAGTATTTGATAATGATGCTGCAACATAGGTTACATATATTA
>Ga0180302_10000675_pt1 | contig 15456 bp, 17 predicted proteins | sample GuaBasSediGuay17_FD_121794 | JGI IMG/M metagenome (GOLD analysis project Ga0180302, IMG submission 121794) | Subseafloor sediment microbial communities from Guaymas Basin, Gulf of California, Mexico - Guay17, Core 4571-4, 12-15 cm | ecosystem: Environmental > Aquatic > Marine > Hydrothermal... | reverse complement strand
GGTATAGGCTTCCCTGCCTAGTGGCAAGCGGCCTCCACCCCGAAAGAGTCGAAAAGATATTAGCGCACAAGCCTGTAAGAGCAACCCTAATAGAGGTTTAACGGTGAATTATGCTGGCAGCCTGGGCTACGAGGCTTCGGCTAACCCTTCCATTGGTGAGAACCCCCCTCCTAATCCCAACCACATCCGCTCCAAGCCTCACGCATTTCTCTAGCATTTCAAGGTTTAGGCCTCCTGCTAGCGCTGCGAAGCCTCCGAAGCTTTGGGCTTCAACTACAAGTCTTCTCAAGTCTTCCTCCCCGAGGAAGCTGAAGAGGTTTAGGTTTCCATCCTTCCTTTTAACGTCTACTAGGATTCCTTCAGCCTCAGCCTTGTAGGCTGCCTCTGGCAGGCGTAGGGGGCTAAGGCAGCCTAGCTCAGCGTAGTCTGCATAGCCGCAGGCTACCACCTTCGCCTTCAAGTTTAGGGCTTCCATGGAGGCTTTAACCGCCCTAACCATTTGGACAGCTTCCTCAAGGCTTCTTGCGCCTAGGAGGCCCACCTTCACGTAGCTGGCTCCGAGGAGGGCTGCTCCAACCGCAGCCAGGGAGGCTGTCCCAGGAAGGTAGGGGAGGTCTCCAAGGGCTACGCTAACCTCAAACCCTCGGGGTAGGCTTTCCATAATCTCCCTGACGACCCAGGGCTTCTGGGCTCCAAGAGCTCCCTCACCAGGATTCTTCACGTCTATGATGTCTGCTCCACCACGTAGGGCTTCTAAGGCCTCAGCCCTAGCCACCACGCTAACCATAAGCTTAACCATAACCCGAAACCTTCAAGACCTCACCTAAACCAATTCATTCATGAAGAATTAAGATTTACCCTCAAGGGTTTCAAGGGCTTGAAGTATGATCTGGCTGTGGTGGGTGCAGGTCCAGCTGGCTCCATGGCGGCTTATAGGGCTGCAAGCCTAGGCCTAAAAGTGCTGCTTCTCGAAGAGCATGAAAGGGCTGGAAGCCCACCCCACTGCGCAGGGAAGCTTAGCGTTAAAGCCTTCAGCGAGTTCAAGCTTCCAAGCCGATGCATTCTGACCAGCGTTAGGGGGGCAGTCTTCCACTCTCCAGGAGGCCTCCAAATCCAGGTTTCAAAGCCTCAAGCCGAATCCCACATCGTTGATAGGGAGCTCCTAGACGCAAGGCTGGCTGAGGAAGCCTTAAACGCTGGAGCCGAAGCCTGGTTTAAATGTAAGGCTAAAGGTGTAAGCCTCCGAGCTGAAGGCTTAAGGGTTAGGGGTGAAGGCTTCCAGGCTGAAGCCTCCACACTAGTTTTAGCTGAGGGTGGGGTTAGAAGGCTTAGCCTAGACTTAGGCCTTGGAAGCTTGAAAACGCTTAGGGGAATTCAGGCTGAAATGGATGGGGTAAACGTTTACAGGGAGGACTTCGTAGAGGTTTTCTTGGGCTCAAGGTTTTTCCCAGGCTTCTTCGGCTGGATCATACCTCTGCGGGATGGGAGGGCTAGGGTTGGCCTATGCGTCGACGAAGGCATGGCTAAGGCTTCCCCAAAAGCCTACCTGGAGAAGGCCTTAGCCAAGCATCCAACGTTAAAGAGGAAGGCTAAAGGAGCCACCATCCTAAAGGTTTATGGAGGCCTCATACCCGTGCAGGGTCCAGCCAGAATGTGGAAGCTTCCAAGCCTAATGGCTGCTGGAGACGCTGCAGGCCACGCTAAGTCCACTACTGGGGGAGGCATCTTCTTCAGCCTTAAGGCTGGATGGCTGGCTGGGGAGGCATCCTACCGCCTCCTGGAAGGCTGGGGATGGAAGGCTCTTAAAGGCTATGAGGAGGCCTGCCTCCAAGCCTTCGGCTGGGAGCTAGCCTTCACCCGAAGGGTTAGAAGGCTTCTCAACACCCTCAGCGACAGCGAACTAGACCAGTTCTTCCAACTTCTCTCCAACAGGGAAATCCTATCGGAAATTGAAAGGTATGGGGATACAGCCTACCAGTCAAAGGTTTGGAAGCCCCTAGTTAAGGCATGCATAAAACAGGCTGCGAGAAGACCTGAAGCCCTCAAGCTGGCGGTTAAAGTCTTCCCTAAAATTCTCCAAGCTCTAACGTAAAATAAAGTGGTGGAGGGCTTTATGCCTCCAATCTTTTCTGGGCTGAGACTTAGGCAGCCGGGAGCATTATGACGATGAAGATGGACACTATCAGGGCGTAGATGGCAATCGCCTCGATGAATACGACGTAAATGAAGAGTCTGCCTATGATTTCAGGCCTTTCAGCCCCAGCCGCAGCAATAGAGGATACGCCCATACCAAGGCCTATCCCTGCTCCAAACCCGGCAATTCCAATGGCTATACCTGCAGCCATAGCTATCATTCCAAGGTCAACAATCTTTTGGTCGGCAGCCTCAGCCGCCATTGCGCATCCAACATTTAGAACCCCGGCAAGCAGCATGGCGAAAACCAAAGCCCAGAGAATGCCTGCCCGCTTCACCTTCAGCACCACCAACCAGATTCTATGGATATTGTTTCTTTAACTCAGATGCTTTCATTATAAAACTCTTTCCACTCTAAAGGGGGTAGGGGGGCTGGTGGAGGATAAGGCTTGGCTCAATCTTCCCCACAGGAATACCCATCACCTTCCCGGCTAGGATGGCTACCAAATCCCTAACCTCATACAGTTTCAGGTAGAGGTAGGCTAAAGCCTCACCCAGGTGGAAGATGCTGTAGAAGGCTTTAAGGCATTCTGAGGCGTGCATACGCTTTAGGGCAACCTCAAAAATGGAGAGGTCACCCCTAACCTCGTAGGCTCCGAGGAGGGGTGAAAGCGTTAAGCCATAATAGCCTCCTGCAAAGGCTTTAGCTGCATCCTTCTCCGTGGCGGTGGAGGCAGCTGCCCTAAGCTCAGCCTCACGAAGCTTATAGTAGGCTGGAACAAGGCTTTCCATGATTCGCTCGGGGGTGAAGCCTAGCTTCTTCATTCTCAGGGCTGTCATAAGGTTTATGATGTCAACTTGGATTCCGAAAAGCTTAATGCATGTTCTATCCATCCCCTTAAGGAGGAGGGCTTTCTCCCAAAGCCTACCGTAAACATGCCTGGTTATGGCAGCCTCAACCCTAACGCTCTTAACTGCAGGCTCAACGGCTTCCTCTAGGATTTCCCCCACCTCAGCCTCAAGCTTCTTGTCCCTTAAAAGCTCAAGGCTTCTCTTCAGGTTTCTAGCTTCAACCAGGCTTTGGCAGAGCTCGTAGCTTATCCTCCCATAGGGGAAAATGTAGGTTGAGGCCTCAGCCCAGGGCACCTCCATGATGATTGACTTAATCACTTCGGTTAGAGCCCTAAGCTCAAGGGAGCGTCCAAACTCTTCGAAGAACTCCCGGGCATGCCGCTCCTTCAAGTTTTTAACCACGAAGGCTACCTCATCCTGGTAAGACTGGAAGAGCATTCTTTCAGCCTTTGGAAGGCTAAACTCTTCTAGGAGGAGCTGGGAAACATAGGGCCTATACCTCGTGTTTTCAAGTCTTCTGAGGGCGGTGGCAGGATTTTCAGCAGCCAGCATAGCGTCGTAGTCCCCCTTCACGAGGAAGAAGGATTTTTTCCCCCGAATCCTCGGGCTTAAATAGCCGTAATTCAGCACGCTCTTCACTTTTCCCTTCCCCCTTTAACCTTAGCGAAGCGTAGCATTACGTGGTAGGTTTTAAGTAGCACAATGGTTCCAAGTGTGAAACCCACCACCGTGGTTAGGGCTAAAACCATGAATTTTGCTGGAAGGCTTAGATTGAATTGGAAGGCTGCCACCATCCCCAACCCCATGCAGGATAAAACGATGGCGGGGAGGATTAAGCCGTAAATCAGGATTCTGGCAAGCGAGTAGCCTTGAATTTCTGTTGGGAAACGCTTGAGCTTAGCCCTAGCCAGGATGGTTTTAAGCCGTGACCGTGAATCTTCTCTCAATCCTGAATCCCTCGAAGGGTGTACCCTCCCCCTGATAGAACTTACTGAACCATTCAACCCAGTGAAGCCTTAAAGTGTGGGCGAAGGTTAAGATGCCCTCCAAGGCTATGATGAGGAAGAGGGTTACAATAACGAATACGGCCCAGAACATTACTCCAGAACCTATGAGGGCTAGGTCGCTGAAGATGGCGTGGGTTATTCCCAGCGCTAGAATACGGCCGTAGGAGGCTGTATTGGAGATGGAGGCTATAGCCTTTTCAACCCCCTCGCTGAAGGTTTCCATCCCACTCTTCCCAGCAAGCTTGTGGAGGATGAAAAGCCCGATGAAGGGTGCTACGAAGTAGGTGAAGAGCGTGTTAGGCTGGAAGAGGATTTCGCCTATCCTAAGCCCGTAGGTGAGGATGAGGTAGGAAAGGCTCACATAGAACCAAAGCCAGGATGCGGGGGCAAGAATTTCCCTCCACTCCCTAGCTAAAGCCCTGTTCACAACATCCAAGGCAATCCCGAACAGTATGTGTGCTATACCTATGATAATAGAGATTTTGAGCAGTTTTATCGGGTTCTCCATGGGGCTGAACCATGGGGGCTCGTGGAGTCCTGTGATATCCGTATACCATGTGGGGGTTCCATGATGGGAGGCATAGGCTAGATTGGTGGGGCCGAAGAATTCCCCATAGAAGAAGCCTATCACCGTTGAGGTTATACCGCAGAGGATGATTAAGTTTCTACCCTGATAAATGTAATCCCACATCTCGCCCCTAATATTAAACCTGTCGAAGAGGGGTTTAATGAGCAGGCCTCCAATTAGCAGGACGAGGCCGTGGCCCATGTCGCCAAACATGAAACCGAAGATGATGGGGAAGCTGATAAGCATGATTAGGGTTGGATCTATCTCATGGTAGCTGGGGAGGCTGTAGCCTGAAACCAGCTTCTCAAAGCAGGTTGCAACCCTAGGGTTAACCATGAGGGTTGGAACCTTTTCACCCCTCTCCTCCCTGCCAACGTTAACCACTGCCTCAGGGCAGGTCTTCCTCACCAGCTCAACAGCCTCATTCACCCTGTCCTTGGGCACCCACGCCTCAAAAACCATGGTTTTACCCGTCTGCATAAACCGCTTTTTCAGGTTTTCCAAGGTTAACTCTATGTCCACCAACTCCTTGTAGGCGTGGATTTGGGGGTATCTGGCAGCCAACTCTCTGAGCATCCCCTCAACCTTTAGGGGTTCCTCAGCCAGAGTCTTAATTTTATGCTCTAGGTGGACGAGTTTTAGGCCTCTCTCTAGCATGGCCACGTAGTGGGCTGGAGTAGCCTCCACAAGCTCCCTGCTCTTCTTGAAGAGGGCTTCCACCTCTTCAGGTCCAGCCTTCCCCACTTCCTCCATTAAAGCCTTAACATGCTGGAGGGTGAGGAATCTTTCAACGGCTTCTAAGGCTTCCAGGCTTCTGGAAAGGCTGTGAACAGCTCTAGCAAAGCTTTTAACAGCCTCCTCAAAACCTTCAGCCCCAAACTCAAGCCTTCCAAGGCTTTCAAGGGCTCCCTCAGCCTCCTCAAGGCTTCGGGTTAAGGCTTCCCCCAGCACGCTTTGAAGCTTCGGGCTTAACTCTCCTCGGAGGCTTTCAAGCTCAGCTTTAAGTTTAGGGGCTTCACCCTTAACCTGGTCAAGCCTCCTAGCGGCTTCAAGCTTCCTTTCCACCACATCTAGGATTTCCCTTAAAACCTCATCTATTTTGGAGATTTTCTCCGCCGCCTGGGCTATTTCCGTTTTAAGCTTCTGGTTTACTTCGAGGCTTAGCTTTACCCTTTCCTCAACCTCCCTAAGTTCCTCCAGTTTCTCGGGTAGCCTTTCATGGGGGCTAGTAAGCTTGGCAGCCATGTCTGCTTCCATGAGAACCTTCTGAAACTCCCCCATACGCTCATAAACGGCTTTAAGCCTCTCCTTCACCCTCAAATCCTCGGGGGTTAGGGCTTCAACAGCTTCAGGCCTTATTCCAGCTTCGGTTAGGGTCCGCCTGGTGTTCTCGTATTCGTCGTTGAACTGGCTTATCTCCCTTTCAAGGGTAGCCTTCTCCTCAGCCGCCACCTTCATCATGTTTTCAAGCTTAGCATACTCCATTTCTAGGGAGATAAGCTCCTTCTCCACCTGTTTGAGAGCTTCTTCAACATCTTTAACCTTGAGGGGTTCAGGGTAGGGGATGCCCGTAAGCCTCCTCAAAAGATTATTAATCCTGTTTGAAAGCTGGATGAGGTTTTCCTCCCGGGGAGTTTTCTCAACCCTCTCAGCGATTTCCCTATACTTTTCAGCCTTAACGCTGGCTACATCGATGAAGTGGACGGCTCCTAAGTCCCCCAGCTTCTTGATTAGGTGGTCGGCTTTGCTGGAGGGCGCTACAACCTCAAGCCTTACCATTCTTGCGGGGCGAAGCAAGGAAGCCTCCAGCCCCTCTCCCAACGGTGAAGGGGACGTTTCAAACTAGCCCGATAACCTTATAAAGTCTTCCTAGGCCTAAAGGGGCATCCTGTAGTTTAAAACGATTTTAGCTTTCCTACCTAACTCTAGGAGCTCCCCGCAGCAGGGACACTTAACGGGCAGCCTAAACCTCAAAAAGGCGAACTTATTCTTCCTAGGACAGTAAAGAATAACCTCCCCCTCAGGATAATTGGAGAACTTAAACAAGTGCTTGGTCAAGGCTTCCTCCCGGATTAAATTTAAGCCTAAAATGTTAAATATTTCCCCGAACACTTTAAATTTGCGGACGGCCCTTGCTCAGCTTGGATTTCCGGCAGCTTTTAAGCGGGGATTAATTCTTGAATTTCAACCTTCTAAAAGGGGTTTAACGTTGTCCTCGCCTAAAAAGTGTTCCCCCACCTGCGAGTTTTTCCGCTGCGGCCAGAAGGCCCTCCAGTTCAGAGACGGGAAAGCCTACTGCAGGTTTGCAGACGACCTATGCTCGGGGGCTAACTGCAAATTTGCAATCTGCGTGAAAAACAAGCTCCTCCCTGACGGAACCTGCGCCCTAACAGTTAGAAGGGTTTCAAAGGTGAGTGAAATCCCGCCGGAGAAGGCTGTTAAGGGCTTCAGGGTTAAGGGTAAGCTTAAGCAGAGGCTTGGGGAGGAGGAAATATTCTAAGCTTGACCGGAGGCTTCCACCTCTTAATTTCAAGCTCCAGGTATCCGACGAGGACTGTTAGGTCGCTTATGAGAGACCTCCACACGGTTATACCTCACAGCCACAGGATGAACCGGGGTAAAATGAGCCTTGAAGACCTCTCCGAGGTAGCCCGCCAGCTTGGAGCCAGATACGTCATGCTAGTGGCAAGGTGGAAGGGCATCCCTGGAAAACTGGAATTTTACAGGCCACAGCCTAGAGGCCTGAAACTGCTACCTCCCATCATCTATATTAGAGGCGTAAAACTCCAAAGACAGTATCCAACCTACTGGAGGAAGCTTAGGATAAGACCGAGAAAACTCCTAATCTTTAAGCCTCCAAAGGATGAGGAGGCTAGGCTTGCTGAAGCTCTCTCCGAATTCTTTGCCTCAGAAGGCTGGACTGAACCCTTAGAGGCAGAAGCCTCCCAAGGAACAATCTACATGGAGGTCAGCCCTCAACGCTTAACTTTCCATTCAACCTTAAATGGGAGGCTGGTGGAGGTTGGCCCCTCCATCACTATTAGGCATCTAGTATGGAGGGTGGAGAAGCCTGAAAGCCAGGGCTGAAGTGAGGTTCACCTTCAAGGATAAGCGTGAAGCCGAAACGGTGTTTAAAGCCTTAAAGCCTGAGGTTCAAGCCTCCAGAAGCTTCAAGTCGAGGGTTCAGATGAGGCTTGAAGGGAGAAGCCTAACCATGGTTTTCAGGGCTCCAACCCTTTCAAGCCTTAGGGCCTCCCTAAACTCCTTCTGCCGCTGGGTTTCCCAGCTGCAAAGGATTTTGGAGCTGGCTAGTAGGGGCTAGGGAAAGCCTTTTTACCGTAGAATCTCGCTATTTTAGGTGGCTATTGAGGGATGCTTCGTGGGCGAGAAGGTTGAGCTTCCAGCAGACTTTCAGGAGCAGCTAGCCAGACTGCAGCAGCTTCAGCAAACCCTCCAAATGATTGTGGCTCAAAAGCAGCAGATAGAGATAGAGCTGGCGGACATGGATAAGGCGCTGGAAGAGTTGGGGAAGCTTCCAGAGGATGCCCAAGTCTACAAGTCGGTGGGAGCTGTCTTGGTCAGGAAGGATAAGGCCTCCGTCATCCAAGACTTAACCGAGCGGAAGGAGCTCCTAAACGTTAGAATGTCGGTGCTGAGCAGACAGGAGGAGCGAACTAGGGAGAAGCTGAAGGAGATCCAGCAGCAGGTCCAGGATAGACTCCGACAGCTTCAACCCCAGCCAGCTGGAGGCTAAACCATTAGCTTCCACCCCCTGGGGGAAGGGTTGAGGTTAAACGTTGAAGCTTTAAGGAGCTTCCTAGCGAAGCTGAAGCCTAGACGTGCCATTATCTTCTGCCATCACAACGCAGACCCCGACGCCCTTTTTTCAGCCAGGCTCCTAGCCAAACTCCTTAGGAGGCTTAGGCCGGGAATTCGCTGTGAAATCTTAGCCGTGGAGGGGCCTAGCGCCCTCTCCAAGCTCCTGCTAGAGAAGGTTCCGGTGAGGCTTGCAGAGTCCCCCAGCCTTGAAAAAGCGGACCTACTGGTTTTAGCCGACACCTCAACCGTTGAGCAGCTTGGAGCCTGGAAGTTGAGGGTGGAGGCCTCCGGCAAGCCTTTACTCCTCCTAGACCACCACGCCATCCACCCCCAAACCAAGAGGCTTGCAAGCCTCCTCCTAGTCGACTCTAAAGCCTGCTCAGCCTGTGAAGTTGTCTACCACCTCTGCAAGCAGGCTGGAGTTAAAATTTCGAGGAGGGATGCCCTAGGCCTAATGTTTGGCATCATCCATGAGACTAGGGGTTTACGCTATGCCTCCCCCCAAACCTTCCAGGTTCTGGCTGAGCTGGCTAGCCTTGGCGTTAAGCCGGAGGAGGCTTTTAGAGCCCTGGCTGAACCCCCCTCCCGCTCGGAGAAGATAGCCAGAATCAAGGCTGCTGGGAGGGCTGAAACCTATGAGCTGGGAGGCTGGCTGGTAGCCGTATCCCATGTGAGCTCCTTCCAGGCTTCAGCCGCCAGAGCCCTCCTATCCCTCGGCTATGATTTAGCCATAGTTGGTGGGGAGGTTGAGGGCGAGGTTAGGGTAAGCCTTAGAAGCACCCCCCAATTCCAGGAGGAAACCGGAATCCACCTTGGAAGGGATGTGGCCATGAAGGTTGGAAGCCTCTTCGGCGGCATGGGTGGAGGCCACGCCTCCTCAGCCGGAATAAACTGTGGGGGGAGGCTGGAGGAGGTCTTAGCAGAATGCTTAAAAATCGTTAAAGAGAAGCTTAACATTTCTGGGTAGCTACCCTTTTTAACCCCCCAAGGATACCCCTCTCGAAAAGCAGGATGGCAGTCATTAAGGCTAGAAACCTAACCTACAAGTATCCGCATGCTGAGGCTCCAGCCATCCGAAACGTAAACTTAACCGTGGAGGAGGGGGAATTCATCCTCCTCTCAGGCCCTTCGGGATGTGGTAAGACTACCCTATGCCGCTGCTTCAACGGCCTCATCCCCCACTTCTACGGCGGGGAACTCGAAGGCGAAATCTGGGTGGCGGGATTAAACGTTAGGGAAACCACTCCAGCCGAGCTTGCAAGCCATGTAGGCCTAATCTTCCAGAATCCTGAAAACCAGCTTTTCTCCCTAAGCGTGGAGAGGGATGTAGCCTTCGGCCTGGAAAACCTAGGCCTCCCACCAGAGGAGATCAGGCGCAGGGTGGACTGGGCCCTAAACCTGGTTGGAATCTCCGATTTAAGGGATAGGGCTCCCTGGGAGCTTTCAGGAGGCCAGCAGCAGAAGGTAGCCATAGCCTGCGTCCTAGCCATGCAGCCCTCCATCCTAGTCTTTGACGAGCCTACCTCTTTCCTCGACCCCAAAACCGCCAAGGAAATCTTCAACGTGATTTCGGAGTTGCGGAGAAGGCTTAACCTAACCATCCTCGTAGTGGAGCATAGGCTTGAAGCTCTTATCCCCCATGCCACCCGCCTAATCCTAATGGATAGAGGAGAAATAGTCTTAGATGGGGAGCCTAGGAGGGTTCTACTTGAAGCTGCTGAGAAGCTAAACTTTAAGGTTAACATTCCAAGCATTGTCCTGCTCCACAGGAGGCTTTCAGGTCTAGGCCTCCTATCCGGCGAGCCTCCGCTAACCGTTGGGGAGATGGCAGCTCAGCTTGGAGGCGTTATTAAGCATTGATCGTGCTGGAGGAGGTGGACTACGTCTACCCCAACGGTTTTCAGGCTTTAAGGGGTGTGTCGCTAACCATTAGGGAGGGAGCCTTCCTAGCCATCATGGGTAGGAGTGGAGCGGGTAAAACCACCCTGATAAAGCATTTAAACGGGCTTCTTAAGCCAAGCCGGGGGAGGGTAACCGTTGACGGGGTTGACACGAGAAAGGCTACGGTAGCCCAACTGTCAAGGAAGGTTGGCATCGTCTTCCAGAACCCCGACCACCAACTCTTTGCGGAAACCGTTGAGGAGGAGATAGCCTTCCCCCTGAAAAACTTCGGCTTCACCCCCAGCGAAATGAGGGAGAGAATCGACTGGGTTCTCAAACTTTTCAACCTTGAACGCTACCGCCACCATTCGCCTCTCTCCCTGAGCGGAGGGGAGAAGAAGAGGGTTGCCATGGCTAGCATTGTAGCCTGGAAGCCTAAATACCTGGTTTTAGACGAGCCTACCCTAGGCCAGGACAGGGAAAACAAGCTAAAGCTGAGGAAGCTCTTCCAAGAGTTCAGGAGGGAAAATAGAACCGTCGTAATGGTAACCCATGATGTTGAATTCGCAGCTGAATGCGGCTTCGATGTTGCGCTTCTAGCCGACGGGAAAATTCTAGCTTCAGGCTCAGCCAGGGAGGTTCTCTCAAAGCCTAAACTCCTTGAGGAGGCCTCCCTCACAGCCCCCCAGCTGGTTGAACTCTTCCTCAAGCTTGGAAGCCCTAAACCCGTCTTCACGGTGGAGGAGGCTGAGAGGCTAATCCTAAACCTCGCTGGGAGGGGTTAAGCCTTGATGGCCTGCAAGGGCTTCATATTCAAGAAGGGTGAAACAAGCCTACACAGGCTTGACCCAAGGGTTAAATTCCTTATATCCCTAAGCTTCGTGGTTTGCAGCCTCCTCTACGAGGAGTTGCTGGTGCTCGCCATCTTGGCTTTAGCCATGGTTCCCCTCGCCCTGAAAGGCGGCGTATTCAGGGAGTGGCTTTCAGCGCTTAAGGGCCTATCCTTCCTAGCCCTCCTAATCTTCGCCATAAACCTAGCCTTCATCTTCTTCGGCTCGGGTAAGCCCTGGGATTTCCCCGTGGCCATGGCCCTAAGGTTCATCGTGGTGGTTTCAGCCTTCTCCCTCTTCTTCCTGGTTACCTCGCCCGACGAGTTCGGCTTAGCCCTCCAGCAGAGCAGAATACCCTTCGACGTGGTTTTCGCCCTAACCATGGCCTTCAGGTTTGTACCCGTGCTAGCGCTTGAAGTGCAGTCCATAGCCGACGCCCAACGCTCCAAAGGCCTCGAACTTGACAGCGGAAACTTCCTCATGCGGGTTAAGCGTAGGATACCCCTACTCATACCCCTCATCGTAAGCTCAGTGAAAAGAAGCTTGGAAATAGCTGAAGCCATGGAGGCTAGAGGCTACGGGTCTGGGAGGCCCAGAACCAGCATGTACAAGCTCAACTTTAAACGGGTGGATTTAGCAGTCACGCTCTTAACGCTTACCCTCCTAACCTTAACCGTCCTCCTCCGCCTCTACCTTCCAACACCAGCTTTCAAACCTTTTTGATTTAGGAATAGAAACCATTTTATAATTCTAGGGTTGGAAAGCTTAGTTTGTGCTGTTGAAGGAGGAGAGGCGAATGTATAAGCATATACTTGTACCCGTGGATGGCTCCGAAACCTCCTTTAAGGCTGCGAGGGAAGCCCTCCAGCTGGCGAAGCTCTTCGGCTCTAAGGTTATAGCCCTATACGTGGTAGACCTCAGAAAGCTTGAAGAGTATGAGGAGGCTGAAAAGGAGCAGGCGAAGAGAAAGCTTAGAGAGTTTGGGGTTAAGGCTCTCGAAAGAATTGAAGATGAAAGCAAAAAATTTGATGTGGTCTTCGAGAGCATGGTGAAGGAGGGCAACCCCTCTGAAGTCATTGTGGAGACAGCTGACCAGCTTGAAGTTGAACTTATAGTTATTGGCACCAGAGGCCTGACAGGGCTCAAACGCATGGTTTTGGGGAGCACCGCCTACAGGGTGGTGGAGTGGGCTAACTGCCAGGTGCTGGTGGTTAAATAGTTGGAGGAGCAACCCAAAGAATATAAGGAGTTAACCAAGAAGGCCATGGCCGAGATAGTGAAGGCTGTCACAGCCAACATAGAGCGGATAAGCCCGGAGCAAACGAGAAAACTCGTGGACATGCTGGTGGAGGCTAAAAGAACTGGTAAGAAAATCTTGGTTTTGGGGGCTGGGAGAAGCGGCCTCGTAGGCAGAGCCTTCGCCATGAGGCTTATGCACTTAAACTTCAATGTTCACGTGGTGGGTGAAACTATTACCCCAGCGGTTGGAAAAGACGACATCCTCCTCGCCATTTCGGGTTCGGGAACCACAACCCTCGTGGTCACCGCCGCCAGAATAGCGAAGAAGGTTGGAGCCAAGGTTATAGCCCTAACCTCCCATCCCAAGTCGCCTCTAGGCAAATGCGCAGACCACATCATGGTGATCTACGGGAGAACCAAGCTTGCGGAGAAAAGGGACTACTTCTCAAGGCAGATCCTAGGAGTCCATGAGCCCTTAGCTCCTCTGGGAACCATTTTCGAGGTGGCTGCAGCCATCTTCCTAGACGCCCTAATCGTAGAGCTTATGGATAGGCTTGGAATAACTGAGAAGGAGATGAAGTCTAGGCATGCAACCATAGAGCCACCCTAAGCCAAAATCTCAGCTACGTCAGCCTTTAAAACGTCGTAGGCCACCCTCTCCATAGGTTCACCCCTGTCAAGCCTATCCCTGAACCAGCGTATGAAGGCTTTTGAAGCCTTCAGCCTCAGCCTTTTCCCATTAAAAGCGAAGCTTGCGGTTATGGCTTTACCCCGGGCAACTTTAAGCCTCCCATTACCTATGGTGCAGCCTGTGGAAACCTGGATTCCATCTATGATGCAGGTGGTAGGGGGTTTAAGAACATTCAGTGTAAGCCTAATCCTAAGCCTTTCATCCCCCCTCTCCACCTTAAGCCTCTCCAATCCAAGCCATCCAAGCCTTACGCCCAAAGCTGCATAGGGGCCGAAGTGCCCGTGGAAGTCCCTAACCTTCTCCACTATTTCCCTCCTATTTTCACCCAGCATGAGAGCCTCCTCCACCCGAGGTTTACGTATAAATGCCAGTTCCTCCCCCCTAATTAAGGATATACTTCCCTTACTGATACCCTAAATTATCACGTTTATTTTAGGAAAGTTTTAAAGAGAGTCCTCAAGCCCTAATATTGTCTGAAACCTTGAAAAAATGTTAGGGGAAGCATAAGGCTATGCCCAGGTTCAAAACCACGGCTGAAGTCCTCAAAATAGTGGAAAACCCAGACCAGATTAGGAACGCTGGGATCATAGCCCACGTAGACCATGGTAAAACCACGCTTACAGACTCCCTCCTAGCGGCTGCAGGCCTCCTATCGCCTACCGTGGCTGGAACAGCACTTGCCCTAGACTACCTCGAAGAAGAGCAGAAGAGGCAGATGACCATTAAGGCTGCCAACATAAGCCTATACTACGAGATCGAGGGCAAACCTTACGTTGTAAACCTCATCGACACGCCAGGCCACGTAGACTTCTCCGGGAGGGTGACAAGAAGCCTTAGGGCTATCGACGGCGTGGTCGTGGTGGTCGACGCCGTTGAGGAGGTAATGGTTCAAACGGAAACCGTAACCCGCCAGTCCCTAGAGGAGAGGGTTAGGCCAACCCTCTTCATCAACAAGGTTGACAGGCTGATCAAGGAGTTGAGGCTAAGCCCAGCCCAAGTTCAGGAGAAACTGTCTAGGATCATCAGGGACTTTAACAACCTTATCGAAATGTATGCGGAGCCCGAGTACAGAGCGAAATGGAAGGTGAGCTTCCAGGATGGAACCGTGGCCTTCGGCTCAGCCAAGGACCGCTGGGGCCTAAACTGGAGGCTCGCCCAGCAGCGTGGAATAAAGTTCTCCGACATAGTCTCCTACTACCAGAAGGGTGAAATTGAAGAGCTCAGGAAGATTGCTCCCCTTCACGAGGCTGTCCTAGACATGATTATTAAGCACATGCCCCCACCCCACGTAGCCCAAAAATACAGGATACCGAAGATTTGGAAGGGGAACCTTGAAAGCGAGGTGGGCAGGGCTATGCTTGAATGCGACCCCAAAGGTCCAGCGGTTATGTGTGTAACCAACGTGGTGGTTGACCCTCAAGCTGGGGTGGTGGCTACTGGACGCCTCTTCTCAGGCTGCGTGAATACTGGGGACATAGTCTACCTGATTGGGGCCAGGGATGAGGCGAGAATCCAGCAGGTCTCCATCTTCATGGGCCAGTTCAGGGAGGTGGTGGGAAGACTTCCAGCCGGAAACATCCCAGCCCTCTTAGGCATAGAGAAGGCTAGGGCGGGTGAAACCATAGCCAGCCTCCAAGACGTAGTGCCCTTCGAACAACTCCAATACGTAAGCGAGCCCGTCGTAACCATAGCCGTGGAGCCCAAGCACAGTCGAGACCTACCCAAACTCGTAGACTTCCTTAGGAAGCTTAACCTTGAAGACCCTAACCTGGTTACGAAGATAAACGAGGAAACGGGTGAATACCTGATTTCGGGGATGGGGCAGCTTCACCTAGAAATCGCCATAACCTGGATTCAGAAGGCTGGAATAGAGGTTTTAACCTCCAAGCCCATCGTCCTCTACCGGGAAACTGTTAGGAGGAGAGGCCAGGTCTACGAGGGGAAGTCGCCAAACAAGCATAACCGCATCTTCATAGAGGTTGAACCCCTCGAACCAGAGGTTATAGACCTCATAAGGCGGGGTGAAATCTCCGATTATACGCCCAAGGATAAGCTGGCTAAAACGCTTAGGGAGCATGGCTGGGATGCAGATGAGGCTAAGGGAGTCTGGAGGATAAGCGAGCACTGCAACATCCTAACCGACGTAACCAAGGGTGTTCAGAGGCTAGACGTGGTAAAGGACTCCATTATCTCAGCCTTCAACTGGGCCATAGATGAGGGACCCCTAGCCCACGAAACCATTCGAGGCGTAAAGGCTAGGCTTGTGGATGCCCAAATCCACGAGGACCCCGTCCACACGGGGCCAGCTCAGATTATGCCAGCCACTAGGCGAACCTTCTACGCTAGCTTCCTCTCAGCTGAGCCAGCGCTACTCGAACCTATCCTAAAGGTTACGGTGAAGGTTCCAGCAGACCAGGTTGGAAATGTCACCAAGAT
>Ga0180302_10000673_pt1 | contig 15473 bp, 14 predicted proteins | sample GuaBasSediGuay17_FD_121794 | JGI IMG/M metagenome (GOLD analysis project Ga0180302, IMG submission 121794) | Subseafloor sediment microbial communities from Guaymas Basin, Gulf of California, Mexico - Guay17, Core 4571-4, 12-15 cm | ecosystem: Environmental > Aquatic > Marine > Hydrothermal... | reverse complement strand
TAGAGATGTATGCTATCCCACTAACGTGCCATACCGTAAATGTCAGTAGTGTTAAGGTAGGTGTTAGTGTAGCTAAGATACTCAAGGTCAAATCAGGAGATTACTTAGAACTAACATTTAAAGATGGTCATGTTATATTGATGAGCAATATTAGTTATGACGATTCCCCTAATCAAATAAAGGTTAATCCGGAAACAGCTAAACTACTTGATCTCACTGAGAAAGTGGTTAAGGTTAGTAGGTGTAAGTATTCAAGAAGAAAAGTTTTCAACAAGGTTAAAGTTAACTTGACTAACTGTGAAAAGCCTTCAATAATGCTATTAGCTCATATAAAGCATAGTTTAGTAGGTAAACCAGCTAGAGAAAACTACGTAATACCTATTAATACACCCTCAGGTACTATAATGGTACGTATCCTTGAAACCGAGCCTTCGAATATTAATGGTCTAATTGGATCTTCAACAATAGTTGAATTCTAAGATTTAAAACATTTATATACAGTCTTTTCCCTCTTTAGTCATGCGTTAGAGTATGTAGAATTCTAGTGGGTAAGAGTATGCTAAGAGTATGGGAGATTGCGAAAACACCAAAAGTTAAAGCATATTACGACATGTTGTTAATAAGAGTAAGAGCTGAGCTCAGAACACAAGATATAGAAGAAGTTATTCCTGTCTTTAGAAGCCCCTATAATGAGAAATTTGAAGGCTATATAACTCCCTTTGACATATTGACTGTTACATCAGCGAAGAGTAACATTTTAGTAAAGGATGTTATTAGGACAAGCCCCTATATACCTGAAATCTTAGATATTAATGAAGCATACCACATGTTGAAAGAGTTTAAAGTGCAGGGTGCACCTGTCGTTAAGTCTATTGAGGAGCCAGAGTTTCGAGGGATAATATCATATAGAAGTATTGTGGATGCGCTCCTCAAATATGGTATTACACCTAAAGCTGAACACGTTATCGATATCATGAAGATGGATGAAGAACTTAATAACTATGTAACCTTTGCAGAGGAGAGAGTTAATAGAGTCTGGTCTAAGATAGTCTACCGTGGGATCCCAGGATTAGTAGTAGTTAAGAGTAGTGATGAGAGAATTCCTATAGGTACGATTTCTGTTGAAGACTTCATTAATACTGGTAGATGGTACTTTCATAGAGAAGCTGAACACATGGCTCCATCACCTGCAAAGGTAAAAACTATAATGATGCGAGGAACATATGTTGCTACACCTGATATGCCTATAACACATATAGCTAAGATTATGGTTGAACAAAGCGTCCATGTTTTACCAGTGGTCGACAAAGATGGCAAGCTTGTAGGAGTAGTTACTATGGAGGATTTAGCTAGAGCGTTCATTGAGGGCGTTGTGCCAGGTAGGGTCGTGCCACCACCAGTAATCATAACTCCAATGCCTAAGCCTGTTGCTGTAACTGAGCAAGTGAAAGTTAAGACTGAAAGTGAAGTTCTAGAGCAAGTATTGGTTGCTAGAGTTCAACCGACGATAGCTATCGGTATTAAAGCTGAAGATATCATGAGAGAGACTATGCCCGTAGTATTAATAAACGATACTATTGAGCATGCTAGAAGAGAAATGTTACGTAGGAAAACTAATTATCTCTTAGTAGTTAATGAGAAGAGCGAGATAGTAGGTTATATATCAAAGGGTAATATGCTTAGAGCTATAGGTACTAAAGGTCCTCTCTGGAGAAGAAGGGTTTATGACAGATTATTCATCGATTATATTATTACGAGAAATATTCCAGCTGTACCAAAGGATGCTAGAATAGAGGATATAGCACTACAGATGATAACAAATGAAGTATCATTAGTTAAAGTGGTTGATGTGGATGGATCACTATTAGGGTTTATAACTAAAGATGATGTTGTCTTCGCCCTGCTCAAGGCTAAAAGTAGAGGTTTAGTAGAGAATGTGATGACACCAAGAGGTATTAGTGTCGTACATCCACATCACTCACTACATCATGTAATAACCAGAATGAAAATGTTCTATCTTGATGCATTAGTAGTTTACGATGGTAGACTTAGAGGTATAATTTCAGAGAACAGAATACCATTCGTAGCATTTGAAGATGCAAAAACAGGAATTAAAAGTAGGAGGCTTATATGGATAAGAAAGCTCGTTAGAGGAGCTGAAAGAAAGGGAAGGTACATAAAAATAACACCACTTCTAGCTATGGATATAATGGTGTCAATTAGAGTACGTGTAGACGTAAAAGATGATATTAATCGTGCTATAGAATTAATGCAAAGATACAATGTTGATGGCGTCCCAGTGGTAAATGCTGAAGGAGAAGTCTTGGGAATAGTCTGTAAGAACGATATAATAAGAGATTTAGCGAGATCAGCTAAAGCTATGGAGAAAGTAGAGAGAGAAGCAAGAAGAATGGAAAAGGTGAAAGCCTAAAATCCACATTATTTTATCTCATCTTCTCACGGTTAAATAGTCTAAGACTATTAAATCTTATTACCCCGTACAGTATCCATTATTTATATGGGTGGAGCGACACTCACCAGACACCCCCACGTGGGCAGGGATGAAGGTGAGCCTCTACCCCACCCTACATACACCCTTATGTGTAGATTACTTCGCCGATATTCTTTGAAACTTTATAGCCTATGAATTTCTCTATAATGGATTTAGCCTCTTTAAGTGTATTAAAGAACAATTTTACACTATGTTTATTAAGTTTACTAAGAGGGACTATAAAGTCGTATGGTTCCCATGTTACATGTATTGTTTTAAGTGAATATAAGTGTGCTATATGTCTAAGTGTTAAGCAAATATCAGCCTTACCCATAGCTACAGCTGATGCCACATCAAAGTGCGTTCTATATTCTGTTTCGTATCCTTTTACATTTCTCGAATCAATACCATAGCTTTTTAATATGTAATCTAGGTATACTCTTGTACCAGCGCCCTTTATCCTATTGGCTAACGTTAATCTTCCAGAAGCCAGTCCATTAACGATTTCATGTATATCGTTTAAGTCTAATGTTGGTTTCATGGCAAATACTAGTTCTCTTTCATAACCCTTTACTAGGGCAACTTCATTCTTTAATAAGAACTTCTCAATGAACGGTATATTGTAAGTTTTAGTATTATAGTCGAAGAGGTGTACTCCGGCAATATCAGCCTCGCCTAGGATAATGCTTGCTAGTCCCCCTAAAGAGCCAACCCACTGGACTTCAATATCCTTTAAGCCTCTAGATCTTAGGATGCCAATTATATGTTCTAGAACTGGGTCATGACTACCTATTACTGCTAATTCAGGTGATGGCTTTTCAATTGTAGGCGTTCTCCCTAAGAGTGAAGCACAGGGTCTTACCTTACTTAGTGCTTCATAATATATTTTTAGAATGTTTTTAGCTTCTGGTGTTAATACTGTTCCCCCTCCACCCTTGCCTCCACGTTTAGCTTCAACAAGCTTTATACCAAGAACTCTTTCAGCCTTTACTATTCTTTCCCAGATACGCGAATATGGAATGCCAAGGCTTCTACATGCTGCTAGTATACTACCTTTCTTTTCTATTAGTTTAAGTACTTCAGCAAGCTTATGATCTAATATTACCTCGCCTTTATAGAGTAAATATACTTCAACCCTAGCCTCTATGTCTCGGGGATCAAACATAACTTAAGCCTCATATGTGAGAGTTAATGTTAGCTCGTGGATTATTATTATCTCTCTTAATACTTAAATCTATAACGAGAAGGATAATGCGAATTCGTGAAGTATAGTGTACTAGTGAATAGTACTTAATAGAATAAGGTAGATAGTTTAGATGGAGGTATTTAGAGTATGATTTATTTCATAAAAACTGTGAGATTAACAATAGTATTCTTAGTTATTGTGATAGGAATGCTATTTACATCCATAACATATGCTAATCCTATACCGGTACCAACACTAATTCTGGAGAAAGAATTCATAGAGATTAGTATTGAAAAGGTAAATGAGACCACACTACTTGTTAATGTTAATGGAACGTATCCCTTTAAGAACGTAGAGTTTGAAAAGGTCACTATGTACTTTCCTATACCCCCACATGTAAATAGAGATAGTATTATCGTAACCTTAAATAATAAACCATTGAAGTGGATCATAGTCGATGAAGGGTATATAGAAACTTCTAAGGGACTTAGAAAGTTTAGATATGAGACAGTGGAAGGAGCTTACCCTCTGCTTTCATGGAACATCACTGATCTCCCCAAATCATTCATTATTAATGTAAGGTATAGTTATTATATCCATTTAAAGAATGGAGAATACCATATACTTTATGCTATGGGAACCGGTAGGTATAACCTCTACTATTCTAAAAAGTGTACAGCCTACGTGAAGTTAAGATTGAGTAAGCTAACTGGACACATGCTTAATGTAATACTTACTCCACCACCTACTTATCCCGGTAAAACCATTTTCAAAAGTGTTATTAATGGTGAAGAGAAAGAGTACACTATTATCGAAGAAGGTAGACTGTTTCAAGGACTGAAAAGAGATCTTCTTTTAATAATAGGCGAACCTGTTAAGAATGAGAAGTGGGTTCCTTCAAAACCGTACAGTATAGACATGAAAACTACTACTATCAAGAATGATAACTCTCTAAAACTCAATATCACTCTGGTTATGGTATTTAGACATGGAGGATTTAAAGTAGACTGGGGTAGAATAGAAAGGGAAGAGAACAACATTAATATCTATACTTATGTTTGGGAATGGACAGGACCAGCAATACAAGTATTGACAACTAAAAAGCACACATATAGCATAAACGATGTAACGCCAGGAGTCTATGTAATAACAGTACATGTAAATAACGAGCCAATGAAGACCATAGAAGTAATAATAAATGATACCATAAACCACCTCCACACAAAATTCGCTACCAGGACTTCAACAACCACGGTAACCTATACAACTGTAAAGTTCATAACTAAGGAAACAACAATGACAATAACTAAAACAGAAAGGGAAGGAATTAATACTATAAAAGGCATATTATTGTTACCTTTATCATTAATGGTATTATTGGCTTTGTTAATTGTAATGATTATAAAAAGGATAAAGCTCTCAGCCTAGGTGTTGTTCATCACCATCCTCGGTACCGGCTATATTCATCATTTCAAGTATATATTTGGGATATATGTTATAAATGATTAACTACTTGATAGCTACTTAACCTATAACTTAGATATGAATATAATCGTGTAAAATCATACCTAATGTTCTTAAGAAGGCTAAATATTTAACTTTTTAAGTAGATATAATGCATAATCTGGTATTGGGGCTATTAACATGATGATACTAGCTGTTACAGATATACATGATAGAAGTAGATATGCAAAGAAGCTTGCCAATATAAAGAGAGATCTAACTATAGTTATAGGTGATATGACATACTTTAGAAGTAAAGATCAAGCAATAAAAATACTTAAATCGTTGAAGGGTAATGAACCCTTATTATTTGTTCCAGGTAATTGTGATGACTATGAGTTATTACATGTGAGGAGGATTAATGGGATAGTTAATATTCATGGTGAGAGTGTAAGTTACGATAATGAAGGTTTAGTATTTATCGGTTTAGGAGGATCTAATGTAACACCTTTTACTACACCAATAGAATTTACTGAAGAAGAGATATGGGAAACATTAATCAAAGCCTTACATAATGCGGGGATAAACAGGAATAGTAAAGATAAGTCTTTAATATTAGTTAGCCATGCACCACCTTATAATACTTCTCTTGATTTAACACATTTTGGCGAACATGTCGGCAGTATTAGTGTTAGACGCTTTATTGAAGAATTTCAGCCTATACTATGCCTATGTGGACATATTCATGAAGCTAGAGGTATAGATAAAATAGGAAATACACTAATAGTGAATCCTGGCCCCTTAATGCATAAATTTTATGCTATAATACGGATTGAAGGTAAGAAAGTGGATGTAAATATGTATAGGTTATAGTTTGAGTTTAAAAGTGATATACCATGACTTACTCTATTTTAGCTTTAGATAAGAAGAAAAAGACATTAGGAGTGGCGGTAGCATCAGGCTCCCTAGCAGTAGGCTCACGTGTACCATGGGCTAAGGCTTCGGTAGGTGTTGTTGCAACCCAAGCCTACACTAATCCCTCACTAGGACCAATAGTACTACGCCTTATTGAGTTAGGTTTCAGTGCAAATAAAGCAGTAAACTATGCCTTAACGTTAGATCCTAACCCTGATCTCAGACAAGTGGCAAGTATAGATGTAGATGGTAATATAGGTGTCCACTCAGGATCAAATATTCCACAATGGTATGGTGAATTAGTAGATAAAGAAAACTTGTGTGTATGTATAGGCAATTTAATCAAGGGACGTGAAGTACTAGAGAGCATGCATAGGAAATTTGTAACAGCTCAAAATTACAACTTTGTAGAGAGATTAATACTGGCTCTTAATGAGGGACATAAAGCTGGTGGAGATAAACGTGGTGATAGGAGTGCAGCAGTACTCATAGTTGGTATAACAGAGTTCACACCATACTATGATAGAATACTTGATTTAAGAGTAGATTATAGTCTTAATCCCACAGAAGACCTCTTATGGCTTTATAGGAGACTTAAAGGCTGAGAACTGTCAGGTATGTATTATTTCCCTAGAGTTAACTTTACGTAAACTATATCATCTAGTTTAGAGGGTTCAACGCTACTTAATATACTTAGTCTTATAGCTTCCTCTAGGCTTAACTTTAGTTCACCCTTCTGTATTAGCTGATGATAATGTTCTTGTAGTTTCTCTTTAGCCTCCTCGTCTACAATTTCTTTAACTTTATAGCAGAAGACTATTGTTGAGAGAAAGTGTCTACTACTTCTCTCTAGATATCCTGCCTTAGTTCTTTTACAAAGAGCTACCAATATTTTGTTAGGCCTCTTTATATTCAACTCTCTTTAACCTCTGCTTAACCTTATCTAACGCTAAAAGTACACCATATATTATTGCTTCCGGTCTTGGAGGACATCCAGGTACATATATTGTGTTAACATCTATATTATACTCTTTCTTTAACATTTCAAGTAAAGTATTTACACCCCCTAGCGTAGCATACGTATCGTACCATATCCCCCCTCCACAAGCGCAAGAACCTATTGCAATAATAACCTTGGGGTTGGGAACAGCGTTTACAGCCTCTACAACCTTAGGTAAAGTCTCTCTCGTTATTGGACCTGTTAAGAGTATAACATCTGCATGTCGAGGGGTGGGAACGAGCTTTATACCGAATCTTTCAACATCGTGGAATGGTGTTAGTATGTCGAGTATTTCTATATCGCAAGCATTACAACCACCAGTGTTCAGATGAAAAACCCAAATACTCCTCTTAAATATCATTTCGACATCACCTTTTAGCATAAGATCCTGTATATGCTGTACTCTTTTCCTTACACTCAGGGCAGACTAGGATGGTATCCCATAGGTCCTTAGGTAACTCCTTTAGCAATTTCTCTATATTCCTTTGGGTTGTAAAGTATCTTCCACAAATCTTGCATTTCACCATTTTTAATAGTACTACTTGATACATATCATTTTGGCTTTTAGATGCTAATTCGAACTCTTTGGTTAACTCTATAGCATCCTCAGGGCAGATCTCACTACACCTACCACAAAATATACATCTACCAATAAACAATTCTATTCTTCTATAACCTTTATCTATTAGATCTACTACTTGTATGGCATTGGGAGGGCAGACACTTGCACAAGAACCACAACCTACACATTTATCAGGATCTATGTAGGGTTTACCCCGAAATCCTTCAGGAGGTTCTACTGGCTTATATGGGTAAGGCTCAGTTACTATTCCCGCCTTTTTCGCCATTAATAGTATTTTTATTCTTTTCATATCTTACACCTCAATAACCTCTTAAATGATGTGACTCTCATAACGCCATTTTTAATATCGATTACGATTACTCTATCTGTACATGAAAAACAGGGATCAATACTAGCTATAGTTATTGGTGCGTCACTTAGTGGGCACTCCTTCAACATAACCTTTAGAACAGGGAGATTAGCATATGTGGGGGCTCTTACTTTCCATCTATAGAGAATGTTATCTTTACCTGTTATTACGAAGTGAATGTTCTCTCCTCTAGGTGCTTCAGTCATGCTTAATCCTATTTTACCCTCATGTACCTCTATATCTTTGGCTAGTATGTCCCCTTTTGGTATTTTATCTAATAATTGTTCAATTATACTTATAGACTCTAATGTTTCATCTATTCTTATAAGTAGCCTAGCTAGGTTGTCGCCTTCAGTATATACTGGGATACTAAAGGATGCTTCTTTATATGCTGCGTATGGATGATTTGCTCGCACGTCATATTTTATACCAGAGGCCCTTAGGGTGGGTCCAACAGCACCTAATTTCCATGCATCATTCTTGGGTAGTATTCCTGTACCTTCTAATCTAGCTTTAACTTCTTTTAATGATAGTAAGCATTCTATAAACCTTTTGAGCTCCTCTTTAACCATTTTTAAAACATTTATCGCCTTCTTTACACCATCCTTATTTATGTCCCTTCTGACGCCACCAATTAGATTTAGTCCGTATGTTTTCCTATTACCTGTTAGTCTCTCACATAATCTCATAATATGCTCTCTTATTCTCCATGAATGCATAAACCCCGTATCAAAGCCTAGTAGGTGGCATGCTACACCAATCCATAAGAGGTGACTATGCATCCTCTCTAACTCTAATAGTATTGACCTGATATACTCTGCTCGCTCAGGAACGTGTATTTTCATAGCTTTCTCAACAGCCTGACAGTAGCATGTGGAGTGGGTAAATCCGCAAATACCACATATACGTTCCGCTACAAAAGGTACTTGATTATATGTTAGTCTCGACTCACCAAGTTTTTCTATACCCCTGTGAACATGAAAGCCTCTATACTCTACGTCAACTACTTTTTCACCATCAACATATAGCTCAAAATATTCTGGTTCATGAAGTAGGGGGTGGTATGGTCCTACGGGTAGAACAGTATGTTCCCTTGGTCTTTTCAAAGGATATGTAACCTTAACTTCTACTACGCTCCTTAAATTATATGGTACATCCTTACGTAAGGGATGGATATCCTCAGGCCAATCATCAGGTAAGACCAGTCTTTCTAGATTAGGATGTCCTCTAAATTTTATACCTAGAAGATCCCTTATTTCACGTTCAGCCCAATTTGCCGCTGGAACTACAGGTGTTATAGAGTCAACATGTGGATAGTGAGGATCAGTAGAGCAGCCAATGACTATAAACTTATCCTCAACTACTCTACTAAACACGTGATATACTCTTAAAGTCCTCGTTAGAGGTCTATCATCTACGCCTATAGAGGTAATGTAGTGTAAATTGTATTCTTTAGTAAGATACTCTATGGTCTCCTTAAGCTTATCCTTTGAGACTTCAATATAGTCTATGTTATCAATCGTAATAGCTTTAATGACATAGTCGCCAAATATTTTTAATATATCATTATTTACTGTCATTACTCTTACCTCATAAGCCCAAAAATGAAAGGATTAAGGCCAATACTGGTAGTGGTATTATCGCTCTTACAGCATTTACTGCGTGTCGAACTCTGAACCTGCCACAGATATTGGAGATAATACTATACAGTATGGACAGTAAAGTTACGAACAAAAGTATTGTTACAAAGCGTGAGATAATATCACTTAATTGTATAATGTTATCTACTAAACCCAATATAACTACTGATGTAAATAGGTATAGCAATGTCCGCTTCAAGATATGGGTATAAATTGTTAATCCTAGTAGTGGCCCACTATACTCTATCAGATAACCTGATGCAATTTCTGGTTCTGCCTCACCAATATCAAAGGGTAGTCTAGCTGACTCAATGTATATGTAGAGTAGTAGTGTGAGTACAATCAGTATTGATGAAGGAGATATAGTAAGTGAGGCTAATACAGTATTCAATGACAACGCATGATATCTTATAGCTATCGTTGCTATTACTAATGCTATTATTAGCTCATTAGCCATGAGTAAAGATATTTCCCTACTGCAGCCTATTTCAGCATACGGGTTACCTGATGATGAGCCACCGTATAATAGTAGTATTGTTGATGCAACTATCAGATATACTAAAAGTATAAGATCCCCATAAAAACCCATTGGATTAGGAAAGCCGTAAGGTAATATTAGGTAAGCTATTATGATCATTGAAAAGGATACTATCGGCGCAAACATGAACATCGATGGAGCAGTTGAAGGTATTAAGAGCTCCTTTCTAAATAGCTTAATAACATCATATAATGTTTGAGTTATTGGCGGACCTTTTCTACTTTGGATTTTTGCTCTAATCTTTCTCTCCAAACCATCAAGGATGAGAGAGTAAAAGAGTGATACTATTACACCTAATAATGTAAGCTCAAGTTCTACCATCCAAGCATCACCCGAATGAATAGTAGCATAAGTATTATTGATAATGCATATAGTGCTAGTATAAATGAGAAAGCATATTCCCATTGAATTTTATCATATCTACGTGTAACCGTGGGGTATGCTCGCATTAAGGGGTTCACTATTTTCTCATATAGCACCTTCCGAAGAGAGTACATTAATCTATAACTTTGTTCGAATTCTGTATAGTATGATTTAGCAGTATACTTTACGTTTCTAGCTAGTACTCCACAAAACCAAGTAGCTGTTATCCTCATAGGCTTATAGATGAACGAAAATGCTAGTAACGTGGTTAATGTAAGAATTAGAAGTAAGAGAGCTGTTATCGTTATAGACATACTTGTGGTAATTCCAACTCCAGGCTTTAATAATACTATTGATGGATAGAGTATTATACTACTCATGATACATTCCGGGTTAATGTAGGATACATAGCCAACAACACTACTAATTATTGATAGTGGTGCTAGCGGGTAAACTCCAAGTAGGATACAAAGTAGTGACAGCATTATCATAGAGGCTCCCATACTCCAGGGGCTCTCACTAACATCCTTAACCTCAATTCTTGGTTGGGAAAGGAAAATTGATGTAATGTATTTCACGAAGGAGGCTGTTGTAACAGCACTAATAAATATGGCTAATACTGCACCTAAAGTTAGTAGTGGATGAAGAGTTGATAGTGTTGAAACGTATATTGTCCATTTACTTACGAATCCGTTGAATGGTGGTATACCAGATATAGACAATGAGGCTATGAGGGCGGTTATGAATGTTATTGGCATAGCTCTGGCTAGTCCACCAAGTAAGTTTAGGTTTCTAGAATTGGTTCTATAGAGGACTGAACCTGCGGTTAAGAAGAGGAGCCCCTTGAATATTGCATGGTTTAATGTATGGTAAAGACTTGCTATTAGGGCTATACATCCTAAGGTGCGAGCTTCTATTGATGATTGAGCTAGTAGGTGTACACCTGTACCTAAAGCTAAAACTATGTATCCCATTTGTCCAACACTATGGTAAGCCAATAGCTTCTTAGAATCTGTTTGAATAAGAGCCATCATAGTGCCAAAAGTTAAGGTTGTCATTCCGAGAACAGCTAGGGCTAGACCCCAGTAGATGTCGGGTTGAAGTACTGTAAAGATGATACGGTAGAGTCCATAGATTGCAAGTTTTATCATAACGCCACTTAGGAGAGCAGATACGTTACAAGGGGCTTCTGGATGAGCGTCGGGTAGCCAGCTGTGTAATGGAACTTGTGCTGCTTTAACACTAAAACCTATAGTTAATAGCATAGCTACAGTGTAGTATAATAACTTGTTTTCACTAATAATGTCTATTTTTTGGCCTATCTCGGTAAACGATGTTGCATTAGTAAGTAAGACTAGTATACCTAGTCCCATTATGATACATATTGCTCCTGCATTAGCTAATACAAAATATTTAATTGAAGCTCTTCTTGCAACTTCACTCTCTCTCTCATAGGCAACAAGAAGCATCGATGATACGGTTGTAAGTTCCCAGAAGACTATAAAGAGGAGGACATCATTTGATATTAATACTAGATACATTGACATGAGGAACATTAAGTATAGGAATGAGAATAATCTTAAACTTAGTCTACCATAGAACCTTGTCATATAATGAAATGAGTAAAGGGATGAAGCAAAGCCGACAATACCCAGAATTAGTGTAAAATATGCTGATAATTGATCCATAATTAAGCTTACCTTACTGAATGGGAAGATTCTTGAGTAGATACTACCCCTATAGATTACGTACTCAAAGTATAATATTTTACCTGTTAATAGCACTCTCAATGATAAATATATTATTAGGATACATGAGATTAAGGAGAAGAGGCTTAAGATGAAATTGCATTTCTCCCTCTTGAATGGTAGTGAAAGCAGTATACCCAATGTGAACAGAAATGTAGGCCACATTATGTTCTGAGTTAAGAATGTCCTAATGAGGGTGGAGGTAAAAAAGGTTATTGAACTTAGGAGCTCCATTATCATTCTCCTTATTCCTCTGACTTTCTAACTTGCTCTTAATACAACTTTATGTTTAAGGAAGTCAATATACTTTATAACTACATTTTCTAGTTCAATTCTTTTACTATTTATATCTAGTAGGATTATCTTCCCATTTTCTACTGTGAGGTATGCAACCTCCGATGCTACAAGCTCTTCCTTACCATCCCTCTCCAAGTATACATTAGATTCACACATGTATGCTCTCCTTAAGTCTACTTTTTCATACATGAGAAGAATCTTTTGAATAAACTTTTAACATCAAGAAGGGCAGGTGAGTTTTTGGGTAGTATGTTTACGCCTTGCCCTTCAACATCCATTTTAGGTATATTCTCATCATATCTAATGATGTGATAAGGATATTTTGGGTTAAGTTTTTCATAAAGTTTACATGCTACATTATAATCCGTGACTTTATTGATTACTATAACTATATTTCTTATTCCTAGCTCTTTAGCCATATCACACAATTTAATACCTATATCTATTGATTTAAGTGTAGGTTCACATACGCATAACATGTAATCGAATTTCTCAGCTAAGCCTCTACCAAAGACTTCAGCCCCAGCTTCTGAGTCCACAATTACTACATCTTTTCGTCCTAAGAGTAAGTGTCTTATCAGCGCTTTCGCAAAGGCTATTGCTGGGCAGAGACAACCCTCCCTACTACTATCAATACTTCCGATGACTAGTAGTTTAAGATTATTCTTTACTTGTAGAGCATATTTGTCTATTATATCTCTAACATTGGGTGTTAGTGAGAATAAGAGACCCCAGCCTTCTCCAGGCTTTGCTCCTGTTCTTTCCTCTATTAGTTTATCATTTTTAACTATTGGTATTATTGTTTTAGCCTTCTCATAGGGTATTCCAAGGGTTAATGCTAGGTTTGGTATGGAATCTGTGTCTAAGGCTAGTACATTAAATCCCTCATTAGAAAAAATATGTGAAAGTAATGCTGTTATTGTTGTTTTACCTGTGCCTCCCTTACCGGCTACGAGTATTTTCATTTGCTCTTTCCTCTAGTTTAGTAGGGCCAGTGTAGTCTTTTACGCTTCTCCTCAATAACCTCTATGATTGTTTTTGCAGCTTTTTCGGGATCTGGTTCTACATAGAACTTTCCGCCAATAGCTCTCTCTATGTCCTCTGTTAGTATCTTTGTCACTACCGGGCTGCCTAGGACTGGTGGTATTGTTCCTAGATGTGTAAAGACTCCTGAGGCTACAAAGTATGTTCCAATGCTTACTGCCTTCTCGCTCATCCATTCTGGCGCTGAACCTGCTACTGGGAGGTCTGGTATGTCAACTCCTAGGGCTTCACTTAATGCTTTTAGAGCAAAGAGTATTCTTGAGCAGTCCACACAGCTCCCCATGTGTAGACATGGTGGTATTCCTAGTGCCTCACAGATCTTCCTTAAGCCGTCACCCGCTATCTCCTTAGCTTCAGGTCTTAATAATCCTGCCATTCCAGCTGCTAAAGCCCAGCATCCAGTACCTACAACTAGTATATCATTTTCTATTAGCTTCTTTGCTATTGTTACATGGCTATGGTTATGTTTAACTTTGGGGTTATTACATCCCACAATACCAACTATACCTTTTATCACACCATCCCTTAGAGCCTTTATTAGTGGCTCTAAAGTACCACCTAGAGCTTGTACTATTGCCTCTACTGAGAAGCCTGCTACAACCTCCATTTTGATATCGGGTATATACACTCTCTCTGATACTCTATTCTTATAGTTCTCTATGGCTACTCTTACTATCTCTCTTGCTGCTTCATCAGCTCTCTCAGGATGGAACTCTATGTGGACTGCTCCAGGTATCTTAGCTATAGGCATGGTTGTTATTATCTTTGTATGATAGCAAGCTGCTACATCAGGTAGGCTGGGCATTATACACTGGTAATCAACTATCATTGCCTCTACGGCTCCAGTTGCTACAGCGAGTTCCTGCATTAGGAAGTTTCCTGCAGGTGGAATACCCCTCCTCATTAATACCTCGTTTCCTGTACAACACATTCCAGCAACAGTTATACCCTTAGCACCGACCTCTTCAGCTAACTTCTGCATTTCCGGATCCAAAGCTGCATCAACAATCTTCTCGCTAAGAACAGGAACATGGCCATGAACTATGATATTGACTGTATCCTTCTTTAAGACGCCAAGATTGGCATAAGTCTTTAATGGTTTAGGTGTACCGAAGAGTATGTCTTGTAGCTCAGTAGCTATAAGTGAGCCGCCCCAACCATCACCTAGTGCTGCACGAACACCTTGTAGCAACAGATTTAATGGATCAGCATCGACACCTATATGTGTTCTATGCATTATTTCCACAATTTCACGATCAATACTTCTAGGCATTACACCAAGCTTAGTCCATACCTTCTTCCTAAGCTCTGAAGCATAAGCTTCTAATGTTTTTATTGGTTCCTCGTCTTGTTTTCCAAAATCATTGAGTATAATGTTGATCAAGTCCTTAGCTATATCCTCCGGCTCTCTCTCCTCTACGGGGATACCATATCTTGATGCTACAGCCTTGAGTTTATCAATATCTTTTAATTTATATCCTGGCGCTTTACCTTCAGCTGTAAGTTTGAAAACTAAAGCTACTTCACGTGCATGATCGCTATGAGCAGCTGCACCAGCGGCAATCATTCTCAAGAGGTTTCTTGCGACAATAGTGTCAGCTGTTGCACCACATACTCCTCGTTGCGGACCATAACCGAAGGGGTCTATACGGCATGGGCCCATATTGCAGTTTCTACAGCAAATACCTAGTAGTCCAAAGCCACATTGTGGTTGTTGCTCTAGGAATCTATGCCAAGCCGTCTCTACACCTTCTCTTTCAGCTTTCTCTAGAAGCTCAATTACAGCTGGATTTACTGAAACCTCTTTAACTGGCACTCTTAACCTGAAGAGTTCTCGTTTACGAATTTCACCTGCCATCTAATACCACCTAACTGG
>Ga0180302_10000672_pt1 | contig 15483 bp, 18 predicted proteins | sample GuaBasSediGuay17_FD_121794 | JGI IMG/M metagenome (GOLD analysis project Ga0180302, IMG submission 121794) | Subseafloor sediment microbial communities from Guaymas Basin, Gulf of California, Mexico - Guay17, Core 4571-4, 12-15 cm | ecosystem: Environmental > Aquatic > Marine > Hydrothermal... | reverse complement strand
GGGTCCTGAGTATAAGCCTCCTTTCCATCTCCGCCAAGGTGGTAGCCTCCCCGTGCGGCTCCCTCTCCCTGAACATGCTTCCTACGAAGAAGTTTTCGGGCTTTAATACCTTACCCTTGGCCAATATCACGGCCCTTTCCACGGCGTTCTCTAGCTCCCTGATGTTCCCGGGCCAGTCGTAGCCCATCAAGATATCCATCGCCTTCTCCGAGACCGTAAGCCCCTCCTTCCCCTCCCTCTCCCCGTACATCTTCAGGAAGTGCTGGACCAAAAGGGGGATGTCCTCCTTCCTCTCCCTCAGGGGGGGGATGTATATCGGCACGACCTGGAGTCGGTAATAGAGGTCCTCCCTGAACTTCCCTTCTTGGACGGCCTTCCAGAGGTCCCGGTTGGTCGTGGCTATCACCCTGACGTCTACCTTGAGCGTCCCCTCCCCCCCTACCCTCTGGAAGGTCCCATCCTGGAGCACCCTCAGGAGTTTCGCCTGCACAGCGGGTGTTATCTCACCTATCTCGTCCAAAAGCAGGGTCCCTCCGTCGGCCATTTCGAACCTACCCCTGGACCTCTTGACCGCATGAGTGAAGGCCCCCTTCTCGTGCCCGAAGAGCTCGCTCTCCACCAGACTCTCCGGGATGGCAGCGCAGTTGACCTTAACGAAGGGGCCATTCTTCCTGGGGCTGAGGCGATGTATGGCGTCGGCTACGAGCTCCTTCCCCGTACCACTTTCCCCCTGTATCAGCACCGTCGCCTTGGTCGGGGCTACCATCTCTATCATCTCCAAGACCTTGCGCATAGCGGGGCTCTGTCCTACCAACGTCCTCAGCCCCTGCACCTTCTCGAGCTCCCTCTTCAGCCTTATGTTCTCGCTTATGAGCCTCTTCCTCTCCAAGGCCCTCTGGACCACCACCTCCACCTCTTCCACCGAGAAAGGCTTGGTGAGGTAATCGTACGCTCCCATCTTCATAGCTTCGACGGCGTTCCGGATGGTTCCGTACGCCGTTATCACCACGACCTCGGTATCGGCGAAGTCCCTCTTTACAGACTCCAGGACCGTCATCCCGTCCACCCCCGGCATCCTCACATCGGTTATCACCAGGTCGTACCCCTTTTCCTCCACCTTCCTCAGCGCCTCCTCCCCGTCCTCTGCGGTATCAACTTTGTACCCTTGCCTTAAGAGGGCCTCCTTTAGGAAGTCCAACATCAGAGGATCGTCGTCCACCACCAGAATTCTGCCCTGAGCCATGGGCCCCTCCTATCTCAGGGTCGGGATGCGGACGAGGAACTTCGACCCCTTTCCTGGCTCGCTCTCCACGGATACCTCCCCCCCGTGCAGGTGTACCATCTTCTGCACCAACGCCAGCCCGAGTCCTACCCCCTTGGCCTTCGTGGTGAAGAAGGGATCGAAAGCCCTCCTTTTTACCTCCTCGGTCATCCCTATCCCGGAGTCCGAGACCTCCAGACAGGCCCAACCTCCGTCCTTATATCCCCTCACCTTCAGCTCCCCTCCCTCGGGCATGGCCTGGAGGGCGTTTGAGAAGAGGTTAAATAGCACCTGCTGGAATAGCTCTGTGTCCACGTACGCCCTCACTGTCCCTGAGAACTCCAAGGAGAACCTCACCTTCTTGCTCACCTTCTCATCGCATCCGAGCTGGAAGAACCTCAGGGCCTCCTCTGCCACCTCCCTAAGGTCCGCCTCCCTTAGGTCCGGGGTGAGGGGCCTTGTGTAGGTCAGGAGGTTGGTGACTATCCTGTCCAACCTTGCAAGCCCCTCTGCCATCTTCCTCACCAACTTCCTCTTAGGGTCGGCCTCCTCCATATCCCTCTCTAAAAGCTCCAGATATCCCCCTATCGCCCCGAGGGGGTTCCTGACCTCGTGGGCAACGTTGGCTGCCATCTCCCCCAACGCTGCCAAGGTCCTCGACCTCTCAAGTTGTTCCTCCAAGGCCCTGACCTCGGATAGGTCCCTGAGCACCTCCACCGCACCGAGCTTCCTTCCGGCCTCGTCCGTCACGAGGGCCGTGCTTGAGTCCACTGGCACCATCCTCCCGTCCTTGGCCCTGACCTCCCTCTTGGTCCCTATCTCCCTGCCCGTCCTGAGGGTCTCGAGGATCGGGGTGGGGTCGTCCGCTCCGAAGACTTCGGTGTAGGGCCTTCCGAGGACCTCCTCCTTCCGGTAACCGGTCATGCGCTCGGCCGCCCTGTTGAATATCGTGATCTTGCCCTCGGTGTTCACGACCACGACTCCGTTGGCCACGCTCTCAAGCACGCTTGAAAGGTAGCCCTTAAGCTCCTGAACCTCCCTCAGGGTCCTTCGAAGGTTCCTGTTGCGCTCCTCCAGCTCTACGTTGAGCTTGAGCACCTCCCTGCGGAGGGCCGCGTATGCATCCCTGAGGCCGTCGGTGGACTCCCGGAAGGACTGGAGGACCTCGTCCAGCCAACCTTCGCTCATTCGTCCCTCCTGAGCACCAAGGACGACCTGCGCCAGGGCCACCTGCTCTGTTTGCGGTAGCGCCTCTCGGCCTCTGAGAATCTGGCGGAGGTTCCGGCCTTCCCGAAGGGCCTGTAGGACTCCAGAGCTTCGTACTTTTCGAGCTTCTCCTGAAGTTCGGCGAGCTTCTCCCTCAGGAACTTGTTCTCTTTATCCCTCCTCCTTTCTTCGAGTGCCCTCTCCAACATCCTCTCGAGCTCTACGAGGCGGAATGGTTTGACTATGTAGTCGTAAACCCCACCCTTCGTGGCCTCCACGACGGATTCCAAGCTCGGATAGCCTGTCATGATTATCGTGACGATGTCCGGGTCCACCTCCCTGAACCTTCTGGCCAGCTCTATCCCGTCCATCCCCGGAAGCCTGAGGTCGAAGAGGCCCACCTGGAACTTTCCGGCGGAGGACATATCGAGGGCCTCCTCCCCGCTCCGCACGGCCACCACCTCGTAACCCTTACCGCAGAGGAACTCCCTCAGCATCTCCCTGATGAAATCTTCGTCGTCCACTATTAGTACCTTCGCCCCCATGCTCCGGTCCTATCTCGGTTACCACATCCCTCCCTCTAGGTCGGCCAGCTTCTTCCTGAGCCTCCTGTTCTCCCGGCTCATCCTCCATTCCTTCGTGACCTGCTCGATTATCTTCTCCAGCTCTTCGAGGCGGAAGGGCTTAATTATGTAATCGTATACCCCGCTTTCGGCGGCCTTTCTCACCGACTCTTCGCTCGGGTACCCCGTCATGATGAGCACCAACATATCAGGGTCGTTCTCCCGGGCCCTACGGGCCAGCTCTATCCCATCCATGCCGGGAAGCTTAAGATCGAAGAGCCCTATCTGGAACTTTTTGTTCGAGATAACCTCGAGGGCTTCCTCCCCGCTCCTCACGGCTATCACCTCGTACCCCCTGTTCTCGAAGAACTCCCTGAGTATCTCCCTCAAGGGGTCCTCGTCCTCCACCAAAAGCATCGTCTTATCTTTCACCTTCGTACTCCAGCTTTATGAATATCCTCTCCCCACATGAACATACGACCTCTATCTGTTCCACCCGGTCCCCGCAGCGGTGAGTCCTGACCTCAGGCTGCGGAGGAGGTCCGTGGAAGGTCCTACCCACCGAAACCTCCAACGGAGCGTCCTCTAAGACCTGGCGACCTTTGATCAACTTCGCCACCTCTCCCTCCTCACTTAGACCTGTGGATGTCCAGCATCTTCTCCCTGCCCTTAAGGTACTCCGTGAGCACCGGGTCGGTGAGGTTGGCAAGCTTTTGGGTTATCTCCTTGATCTTTATGCACTGTTCCTCTATGATCCTAAGCTTGCGCACCACACCTTCGTCCGCATCCTTCAACTGGGAGAGCAGAAGTTCGGCGTTCCCTAAGATCACCCCCAAGGGGTTGTTTATCTCGTGGTTCACAGCTATCGCCGTCTGGACGATGGCCTCCCTCCTCTGAGCCTGTATAAGTTCTTCCTCCAACCTCTTGGAAGTCCGATGTGCCTCCACAGCCCTCCTCGCCACCTCGGGCACGGCCAAGAAGTACATCCCGGACTTGACGACGTAATCGTACGCCCCCCCCTTCATCGCCTCCACGGCCACCTGCTCGTCCCCGTGGCCGGTTATCACCACCACGGGAAGGTCCACCCCCTTACCTTTGAGCCTCCTCAACACCTCCAGTCCATCTATGTCCGGAAGGGAGTAATCCAAGAGTATCACATCGTACCCGTCCCCAGCCCTCTCCAAACATTCTCCTCCGGAGCCCACAACGTCGGAGGCTATGTTCTCCCTCTCCAAGTAGATCCGCATCAGCTCGGCATGGTCCGGGTTGTCCTCCACAAGCAGAGCTTTGAGCACTTCCATTTATCCTCCCGGGAACCAAAGGTGCACCAACCGGTCCATAGTCCTTACCAGCTCTTCGAACCTTACAGGCTTAACCACGTATCCTGTAGCCCCCTGTTCGTAAGCCATCTTCATGTCCTGCGGATGCACCGATGTGGTGAGCACGACCACGGGAAGCCCGGAACGTCCCGGAGCGGTCCTGACCCAAGAGAGAAGGGAAAACCCGTCCGCCTTTGGAAGCTTGAGGTCCAAGAGGACCAGGTCCACCCGCTCCCTTTCCATAAGCTCCTTCGCAGAAGGTACATCCCCCGCCACATATACCTTCGAGGCCCCCACCCTCTCCAGCGCTGCCCGGACGAGCTCGACATGGTCGGGATTATCCTCCACGAGCAGCACCCTCATCCCTCCTCCCCTTGGGAAGGGTGAAGAAGAAGGTGCTCCCCCGGCCGGGGCTGGACTCGGCCCATATCCTTCCCCCGTGGTTCTCCACTATCCTCTTGGCTATCGTAAGCCCCATCCCGGTCCCCTGCACTCCCTTCTTATCCTCGAGCCTCCTGAACATCTCGAACACCTTATCTATGTGCTCGGGCTCTATCCCTATTCCGTTGTCCCGGACGAAGAAGAGAAAGTCCTCCTCCCTTTCCTCGCATCCCACCACGACCTCAGGTGGACGCTCAGGATGTGAGTAGTTCAGGGCGTTATCTAAGAGGTTGAAGAAGACCTTCCTCAGGTGCTCCGGGTCCCCCCAAACCTTAGGAAACTTCCCCACGGTTTCCATCGTCCCCCCGGCCTCCTCGACCTTGCCCTTGAGGTCCTCCAAGGTTTCCCGAACGATATCTTCCAGGTTTACCTCTTCCTTAGGCTTAGCTGTTCTGCCTGCTCTGGAGAACTCCAAAAGGTCCCCTATCAACTTCTCCATATATAGGGCGTTTTCCCTGACCCTTCCCAAGTAGTGCCTGAACCTATCGTCCATCCTGTCCCCGTACATCTCCATGAGGAGGGAGGAGAACCCCTCTATGCTCACCACCGGGGCCTTTAGGTCGTGGGATACTGTGTAGACGAACTGCTCCAGCTCCTCGTTCTTCTCCTGAAGTTCCCTCGTGCGTTCCTCCACCAGCCTTTCCAGGTCCTGAGCGTACTCCCTGAGCTTCCTCCTCATGGCCCTGCGCTCCTCGGCCCTTTTGAGCGCCGCCTTGAGCACGTCTATCTGGATCGGCTTTTGGAGGAAGTCCGAGGCCCCCTCCCTCAGGGCCTGGATCACCATGTCCATGTCCCCGAACCCTGTCATCACTATGACCTCGGCGTCCGGGTCCATCCGCTTCACTTCGCTCAGTACATCTAACCCATCCATCCCGGGCATCACGACGTCCACGATCACCACCTGGGGCCGCTCCCTGCGGAATATGGCTAACCCCTCCTCCCCGTTCCCGGCGGTGAGGCTGATGTACCCCTGGGAGCACAGAAATTCGTCCAGGAACTCCCTGGTCGGACGCTCGTCGTCTATGCTGAGTACCTTGAGCATAATCCGTCTATAAAGTACATTCTACCCCCTCTCCACACAAGGGATTTATATGGTCAACAGCCGGATCACCACACGGCGGTTCTTCGCCCGGTTCTCCGGGGAGGTGTTCGGGACCCTGGGCTGGGTGTCGGCGAAGCCTACGGCCTGGAGGCGCCCTTTGGGTATCCCTTGCTGTATAAAGAACCGCACGACCCTTGCGGCCCTTGCTGCCGAAAGCTCCCAGTTGGAAGGAAACCTGTGGGTGTGTATGGGCAGGTCGTCGGTGTGGCCCTCCACCGATATCCTGTAGGGCAGGTCCTTCAACTTCCCGGCCAGCCTCATCAAAAGCGGAAGGGCCTGGGGCTTAAGCTCCGTACTCCCCAAATCGAACAACACGGCTCCCTTCAAGTTGATGGCGACCCCCTGAGGGGTTATGCCCACATCCACCTGCCCCTGAAGTCCCTCCTCTTCTATCATCCGCTTCACATCCTCCACCAATTCCGAGAGCGAATACCTGGGCTTGGGCCCATCTCCCTTGATGGCCCGGCGCATGGAGGCCCCTATCTCCTCCAAAGTCGTCAAGTTCACCTGGGACATCGTCACTATCACCACGAAGAAGGTCAAAAGCAGGGTCACCATATCCCCGTAGGAGAGCTGCCAATCCTCCTGGTCCTCCTGACGCCGCAGCGGCACCAATTTCACTTCAACTCCTCCCGTTCTTGGTACCGCCTCACAGCCACCTCCCTGCGTCCCGGAGGAAGGAAAGAGTTCAAGTAATCCTCCACCTTGTAAGGGTGCCACTTCTGGTGGATCATCAGCACCCCCTCCATAACCATCGTCATCAGCCGCAGCGACTCCTCCATCCTGCGTTCTATCTGCACTGCTATGGGGCGGAAGACCAAATTCGCCAATATCAATCCGTAAAATGTGGTCACCAACGCCACCGCCATATTCTGCCCCATATCGGCCAGGTTCCCCTTTCCCATGTTCACCAACATGCCGATGAGCCCCACCAAAGTCCCTACCATCCCGAAGGCCGGAGCGAACCGGGCCATAGTGTGGAAGATGTGGGCCTCGGCCAGTTCCCTTATGCGGCGGTTCTCTATCCGGCTTTGCATTATCTCCCTTATCTCCTCCTCGCTGTATCCGGATATGACCATCTGTAAGCCGTCCACCAAGAATTTATCCTCTATGCCCGCTAGCTCCCGCTCTAAAGCCAAGAAACCCTCCTTACGGGAAATTCCCGAAAGCCTGGCCATAAGCCGCACCATTCCGGGGAAATCCGGAGCTTTCTTGCGCATAAGCACGAATAGGATCCTGAAGACCCGCAGCACCTCCTGTATGGGATACGCCACCAATATGGAGCATATGACCCCGCCCAGTACGATCGCCATCCCCGGAGGGTTGACGAAGACTTTGTACAGTCCCGTCTGCGACAGGACCGCCCACGAGAGCATTACAAACCCGGCCAAAACCCCTAAAAGGGTGGAAAGGTTCATTTGGCCCGCCTTCAGTTTATGAACTTGGCTACTTCGAACTGAACCCTTCGGGCGTTGAAGGGTTTAACCAAGTACGAGTCCGCCCCCAGAGCGAACGCCTTCTGCTTGTCCTCTTCCTTCGCCTCCGAGGAGAGCACGATGATGGGCACATCCTTCAGGTGTTCGTTCTCCCGGATCGCCTGGATCAGGCTGTATCCGTCCATGTTGGGCATATTCAGGTCGGTTATTATGAGGTCCACCTCGTACCGTGCCAGCTTTTCAAGGGCGTCCATCCCGTCCTGGGCCTGCACAACCCGAAACCCCTGTGCCTTGAGGGCCAGGGTCACGAGCTTGCGCACCGTGGGAGAGTCCTCGGCTACCAATATCAGAGCTGTCCCTTCCATAGCCTACCCTTCCTTTTTGTACACTATGACCTTTGGAAAATGTATTAGCTTGAACGCCCGAGAGATACCGTGCAGGGACTCGGAATGTCCTATGAACAGGTATCCCCCGGGGTTCAAGCTGTCGTAGAACGACGCCACCACACGTTTTCTGGCCTCTACATCGAAATAGATAAGCACGTTGCGGCAGAACACGAAATCCATCCCCCTGATCTTGCTCGTCTGGTTTCGGTCCAAAAGGTTTATCGCCTCGAACCTTACCAACTTCTTCACCTCATCCTTGATCTTATATATGGGCCCTTCCTTCACAAAATACTTCCGTATGAGTTCGGGGGGCATATTCCTGAGGGTGTACTCTCCGTACTCCCCTTTTATGGCCTTCTCTAAGGCAGCCTGGCTTATGTCCACCCCCAATACGTCCACGAACCACTGGGATATCCTGGGTCCGAGCACTTCTAAGATCAAGATGGCCAATGTGTAAGGCTCTTCCCCCGTAGAACATCCGGCACTCCAGAGCTTGAGACTCTTTATCTTTTTGGCCTTCAAAACTTCGGGAAGTAGATACCCCTGGAACACCTCCATCTGGGGGGGATTACGGTAGAAGCTCGTCTCGTTGATCGTGATCTCGTCGAACAAAGCCCTGAACTCCTTCCCGCTGTCGGGGCTGTATTTGAGGAGGTAATAGTAATCTTCGAACTTCTCCAGTCCTAAGGCCTTCAGCCGGTTCTTAACCCTGCTCTCCAAGAGATATTTTTTACTAATGTTGAAAAATATACCGCTCCTCTCGTATATCAGGTCCCTCAACTGTATAAACAGCTCGTCCGAAAGTTGTAACCTCTGTGAAGGACCTCCCAAAGTCCGGGCTTCGGGAGCCTTTTTCTCCTTATCATGTAACCTACTTAACAACTTTCCTCCCTCGGAATACCCTCCATAGATAGCTCCACAAACGCCTCCGCCCGTTTTATCTCGTCCTCCATTTCGAAGGTCAGCCGCTCTATATCCACCTCCCCGAGGTCCTCGATGAACCTCCTCCACGCCGCATCGTCCATAAGGGAAAACCTAAGCTCATTCCTCCCGAAACCAGTACCACTTGCCTTGGCCAGAAGGTCCGCTATGTGCACGATTGTCACCTCTTCTCTATACTCCGAAGGGGCCTCGGAAGGGCGATGATGGTACCGCACGCACGCCACCAATCCCTCGGGCAACTGCCATCGCTCCGCCAACCATCCACCTATCTCCTCGTGTGTGGTCCCGAGCACCCTCAGCTCCGCCTCCTCCATGGGTACCCGCTCCCTACGAGAGATGTCCAGGACTTCCAAAAGTTCCAAGTGGAAATACTGGTCCAACAATATCTTCCCTATATCGTGCAGTAGACCTCCCGAGAACAATTCCTCATATCCCCCCTTCCCGAACCGCTCCTCGAGCGCCCGGGCTACGGCCCCGCATCCTATGGAGTGCCTCCAAAAGGCCTCCCGGTCGAACGTGGGCTTGCCCGGGACCGGAGGAAATGCCGAGAACACCGAGACGCTCAGCGTCAACAGCAGAACTTCTCGGGGACCCAGCAGATTCACCGCCAAAGGCACCGATCCGATCTTTCGGGAAAATCCGTAAAATGCGGAGTTCACCACCTTCAAAACCTTAAAGGCCAGAGCTGGGTCTGACTCCACTATATATCCCACCTGCCTCAAGCTCACATTCGGGTCCACAGCCATACGCACAACCCGGCTGGCAACCTGTGGCAGGGTGGGCAGGTCCTCGACCTTTTCGAGCTTTGCCCATACCTCTTCAGCTTTCATATTAAGGACCTCAGATCGACCTTTATGATCAAAAGCCCCTTATCCTCTCTACGGACTTCCGCGCGGCCCGAGCTATATCCGCATTATCCTCCTCGGTCAGGGGCCAGAGAACTCCTAATGCCTTAGGGTCCCCCAAATCGCCGAGAGCCTGAATGGCGGCTATGCGAACGAGCACATCTTGGGACTTCAGGGCCTTAAGGAGGGCGTTTAAAGCCCCCTCCCCATCTATCCTTCCCACAGCCCTGACGGCCTTGTACGCAATCTGGGGATCCTCGGAGAAGAGGCTCTCAAGCCCCTCCAGTGCCTCCGTGACATTGTTCCTTTCGGCCGCCGCTATCCACGATACCTTCAGCCCGGAAGGCAACTTCGCAACTATAGGCGCCAGAACTTCTACGACGAAACCCGATCTTTCTCCCTCAAGCCCCTCCTGCACCCATCCCACCACCTCCTCCTTCTCGTCACCCAAGACGGCCTGGCGCACGAGTTCCTCCCACCCGTGTTCTTCAACCATATCCCAGAAATCCATCCCGTGCCTTCGGGCTACGTTGTAAAGGGCGGTCGCCCATACGGGAGCGGTAAAGGTGTTGTACTCCGATCCCTTCACCTTCTCGAACAAAGCCTTCAAGGCCCTCTCGTCCCCCACTTTCCCCAACGCCTCAACCGCCGCAAGGGCGACCGATGGGTCGTCCTTCCTGCCGACCGCTTCCAATAGGACGTCCATCGCCTCGGGGGTGCCTATCTCTCCTAAGGCTTCGACCACAAAGGGTCTGGCGTCGTCGAGCCTCTTGCAGACCTGTTTGAGCGGTTCTACGGCCCTGGGGTCCCCTATGTGCCCCAAGGCCTCGACCGCCGCACACACCACGTTCGGGTTCGGGTCCTCCAGGGCATCTATCAGCGGGTCCGTGGCCTCCGGCTCGCCGAGCCATCCCAATATGTCGGCGGCGAACTTACGCACATCCGGGTCCGAATTGCCGAGCTCCCCGACGACGGGCCTCAGGGCAGCCCTTCCGAGGTTCACGAGGACATCTATAGCTAAATTGCGCACCTCTATATCCTCGTCCCCGAGGAGCCCGACGACCTCCATGGCCACGTCCTCCCCGCCAAGCCGCACGAGAGCCTCTGCAGCCGCATCCCTCACTCCCCTGTCCCGGTCCCTGAGCGCCCCGACCAGATGGGGCATCGCCTTCCTCTCCCCTAACGCCCCGAGCGACTCCGCTGCCTCCCTCCTCCGGGCTGGATCCGGGTCCTTCAATCGGGCCAGAAGTTCCTCCATCTCACCCTCCCTGTTCGGAGAGCTCCCTTCCGAGCTGGCCCAGGCTCTTTATCAGAACGAGGATATCCTTGGATGCGTTCAAGATCTCCTCCAGGATATCCCTGTTACACTTACCGGTGTACAGGGCCAACTCCGTTCTGCCCACTATGACCTCCAATTTGTTGTTCAGGCTGTGGACGAGCTCCCTTATCTTCCACCCGATCTGACATAGGTCCAGGTCCTTTTTCATAAATTCCTCCTCAGTCGAAGATGGCGTCTATGTCGTCCTGGCTCACGATCTCCCCGACCTCCTCGCCATCGTTCTGCTCCTCAGTTCTTCTTCCCTCGAATATCTGGTCTGCCATCCTCTGCTTCCTCTCCGCCTCTTCCCTGTCGTAGTGGACCTGCTTGTCGAACGTCCCCCGTCGGACCTCCACCTTTCCTCCGAGCTCCATCTGGGTGAACCCTTTGAAGAGAGCCTTAAGGTCCTCGTTCAGCTCCGCCAAGATGGCCTTCGTGGCTTCTATCTGTTGGGCGGTGATATCCTGAAACTGAAGGGCGTTCAATATCTGGAAAAGGGAATCGTTTATTCCCTCCAAGCCCTGCACCACTTCGTCTAAAGTCCGGCCCCACTCTCCAAGCGTGCTCTCTAAGCTTTGCTGCCACTGGACCATCTCTTTGAGGACCTGGGCCTTCGGCCCTTTGCCGTCTCCGAGGCAAGCTTCGACCTTTTGCCTCTTCTCATCTACCGACTTTATCCCCTCTCCCAGAGAGTCCCTCTGTGCCTGCAATCTGGCCTTTAGCTCCTCTATCTGCTCTGTAATCCCGTCCACAACGTCCATGATCTCTGTGGTGGCCATCTCGGTCGCTTCCGTCACCTTGCGAAGGTTGGAAGTGGCCTGCGGTATGCTTCCGGCCTTTTCCGGCCATATCCTTATCATCCGGTTTATAGTGGGGACCACCTGTTCCGCGAACTCGACCGTATGTCTGAGCCTCGGAAAGCTATCTTTAAACACCAACAGGTGGGCTTTCGCATGAGTTCTGGCTCCCTTAATGATGTCGGGAAGGTGGGTTTCGAAGATCAAAACGTGCGATCGCACTTGGTCGAGTTCCTGCACGAGCTTCTGGATGTCCTGTTCGGTCATGTTCGCCTCCCCTCTAAACTGAAGATAACACCTTCTCTATCTTCTCCTTCAACACCTGCGGAGTGAAAGGTTTGACTATGTAGCTGTTAACTCCTGCCCTCATAGCTTCCAGCACGTCGTCCTTTACGCCCCTCGCTGTCACCATGATGATGGGTACATTGCCGAACTTGGGGTCGCTCCTCACCTTCTTCACGAACTCCAACCCGCTCATGTTCGGCATGTTCCAATCTGTAAGTATAAGTCCAACATTGTCTTCTGTCTGAAGCTTGGCCCATGCATCTATCCCATCCTCTGCCTCGACCACCTGGTCGAATCCGGCCCTCTTTAGGGTGTTGGTGAGGATCCTTCGCATGGTCACTGAGTCGTCTACGGCAAGTATCTTAACGCTCGCCATAGGTCCTCCCTCCCTTTCAAAGGCGAAACCTTCCTATAAGCTCTCTGAGTTGTGATGTAAGTTGGTCGAGATCTTCGGCAGCTTTAGCAAGCTCCTGTGCACCTTTAGCGCTATTCGTCGCAACGTCAGCTATCCTTTCCATGCTCTCTTTCACCTCTTCTACCGCCTTACTCTCCTCCTCGGATGCCGTCGCTATCTGGCCTATCACATCGCGGACCACCTCGACCTGTTCCCTTATCCTTCCGAAGGCTTCCTGAACTCCCTCGGCAAGCTTGCGTCCCTCGTCTACGCTACCTTTTACCTCCCCCATCACATCGACTACTCCCCCGACCTCCTCCTGGACCTGCCTTATCATATCCCCAATTTCATCCGTGGCCTCCATAGTGCGCTCGGCAAGTCTCCTTATCTCGTCGGCCACGACCGCAAATCCCCTTCCGGCCTCTCCGGCCCTTGCGGCCTCTATCGCAGCGTTAAGTGCCAAAAGGTTCGTCTGATCCGCTATTTCGGTTATCGTGGATATCACCTCTCCTATCCTCGAGGAGCTTTCCCCGAGCCTCTCCACCTTCCCGGCAGCCTCGGAGACCACCTCGCCTATCCTTCCCACGCCCTCGGTCATCTTGAGCACGGTATCTTCCCCGTACTTCGCCGCTTCTTCCGACGTCCCAGCCGCCCTGGCAGCTCCCGAAGCGCTTTCGGCTATCTGGAGGGCGGTAGACGTCAGATGCCCTATGGCGGAGGAGATTTCCTCTACCTGTGAGGATTGTTCCTCAGAACCAGCTGCCATTTCCTGAGATGTGGCATTGATCTGGGATGCCGAAGACGCCGTGGCATCTGCCACATCTCGCACCCGGGACACCATTCCCCGCAAATTCTCCACCAGGTGGCCGAACCTTGAGAACAATTCCCTCATAGCCCCCTTCCATTTCCCTTCATCGATCTCCACCCTCAATTCTCCCCCTGCTACCCGATCCATCACTTCTGAAAGCTCGGCCACCCCTTGCTCTAAAGTCTCTGCCAACGAGGTCGCCTCGGAGCGCGCTGCCTCTGCCTCTTCGAGGGCCTCTTGGGCTCGTCTGGCGTTCTCCTCGGCTTTGGTTATGCTTTCCTTTATCTGTGCCACCATCCCGTTGAACGCACGGGCGAGCTGGCCTATCTCGTCGTGTCCCTCCACTTCCACCTCTACGTCCAAATCCCCCTCTCCGACCCTTCGAGCAGCCTTGGCCAGCCCTGTGATAGGCTTGGAGAACCTTCCGGCTATGAAGACCGCCAAGGTTATCCCAGACCCTAAAGCGACGAAAAGGAACATCCATATTATCCTCCCGGACCTCTGGAAGGTGCGGCCGATACCTTCCAAAGTCGCCTGCGTCCACTGGACTTCCCTGTGTCCCAGCTTCTCCGCCATCTCCTCTATCTTCGCTCCCGCACCGCTGTATATCCCCCTCAATCGCTCTATCCCTGCACTTGTCACTACTATCTTCGAGAGCTCCTTCCAATATCCGTCCACCAAGCTCAAAAGCTCCCTCCTGAGCGAAGTACTTATCGGCATCTCGGAAATATCACTTCTGAGGGCTTCTATAGCTTTCTGTGTCTTCCCTATCGCATCTATATCGTTGTACGCCAGGTAAAGTTCCTCATAGCCTTTTACCTCCGAAAAGTTCGAACGCAACTTCCCCCATCCTACCTTTTCTATTAGATCCTCCAAACGCCCGGCCACATCCCGGAGCTTTTCCATCGCTTCTTTTCTCTTTTTCACCCTTTTGGATACCTCGGAAAATCCCCTGTAATACTCCCGGGCGAATGCGGCTATGGGGAAATCCTTCACCTGGCCTTCCATCAATTCCCTAAGCTCCTCGTAATTCTTTTTAAGCTCTTCGATATGTTCGACCACCTGCCTGAGGTACCCCTCGTTTCCAGAGAGCAAAAATTCCCTCTCTGCCCCTCTGGCCTTCAAGATATTTGCCTGTATGTCCCTCGATAACCTCTGAAGTTCGACGTTCCTCCCGAACCCCTCCTCGGCCCTCTGCTTAACATCCGAAAGGCTATAAAGTCCCAGCGCACCGATAAATCCGGTAAGGACCAACACCCCTCCGAAGCCCAAAAGCAACTTCTTGAATATCGTGAGCTTCATAGGTGTCCCCTCGCACTTCCACAGGTCATCTATTTGCGATCTTTTCGATGAGGATCTTTCCGAAGTATCTCGTAGTGCGCCAGCTTTCGTCGTTTAAGTCATCGGTCCAGGATATCTTGCTGTCCCTGCCTCCGCCGTCATCGTCGTCGTTGGCCATGACCTGGAACCCGATCTCGACGCCGGGCCTCAGGGGAACGGCGACGAAGACGATCTTCGGGATCTTAAGCTCAGCTGTGTATCCCCAGGCCTGTTCCTTTATGGCGCCCTCTATCCCAAGTGACTCCCAGAGCCCCGGAAACATGAAAAGCCCATCGCCGAAAAGGGCGTTCCCCTCTAAGCAAGCTCCGCCGTCCTTATCTAAGGAAAGGCGTATCTGGGCATCGTTGGCGTCGTAATCCATGACGCCCTCCTCGTACTCCTTGGGAGCTAAATCTCCATCGAAGTATATCTCTATGGAATCGTCGTTGAAGGTCGCCCCAAACCTCTCCTCGCCGAACACCAGCTTATCGTCCTTCACCTCTACGGCGATGTAAAATCCCTCGGGATCTACTATACACCTGAAGTTTCCGGAGAGGTCGGATATGTCCGAAGGGGGGATGAAACCTTTCTCGGCCGATGTACATACGTTGCCTATCGGTTCCATCTTAGCTTCAAGTCCCTCCCAATCGGAAAGGTCCCCATCGATCCTGATGGGAGCAGGTTCATCCAAAAGCACGGCACGGTACACATAGCCCCCCCAGGCGGGAACTTCCCCGGAAATGAGGGACACGAGCAAGATCATCGCCTGTAGCATCTTCGACCTTACCCTTATTGGAGTTAATTCAGACTTCGGACCTTGGACCTCGGACATCTAAACCTTGAACCTCTCCACGAGTTCCCTAAGCTGGGCAGTAAGCTTAGAAAGGTCCTCAACGGCCCTGGCCAACTCCTGGGCACCCTTCGCATTCTCAGACGCCACCCCCGCTATCCCCTCCATATTCCCACTCACCTCCTCTACTGCCTTGCTCTCCTCCTCAGCCGCTGCCGCTATCTGGCCTATCATATCCCTGACCACCTCCACCTGACCTGCTATCCTCCC
>Ga0180302_10000671_pt1 | contig 15487 bp, 17 predicted proteins | sample GuaBasSediGuay17_FD_121794 | JGI IMG/M metagenome (GOLD analysis project Ga0180302, IMG submission 121794) | Subseafloor sediment microbial communities from Guaymas Basin, Gulf of California, Mexico - Guay17, Core 4571-4, 12-15 cm | ecosystem: Environmental > Aquatic > Marine > Hydrothermal... | reverse complement strand
TATTGGTAGCTTCCTAGGGAGTGAGGAGTCCGAAAAGAGTCGCACTGCGACGCCCGAAGACGCTGGAGGGGCTGAGGGAACAGCGCTGCGAGGGCTGGAGGCCGAATTGCTGGGCCTAATAAGGGCCTCTGGGGGAATGCCTAAGTCCAAGCTGTGGCGCTGGGCTAAAGAGAGAAAGGTAAGGCCAGCGGACTTGTACAGAGCACTGCAGGCACTACAGATGAAAGGTCTTGTGAGGAGATCGTTCAGCAGCGAGCTCGAGGAGATTGTCTACGTAGCACTCTAGGCTCGGGGGCTCAGCACCTTACCGCTTCCTCACTTATTAGGTGAGAGGAGGGTCTTCATCGCCCCATGAGCAACTGTGCAGTAAGTCTAAAAATTCTGCGCCTGTTGTTAACAATTGCGATGGGGGGACGCGTCGTGGTCGAGTTCTTCAGAATAGACCCCTGGGGCGCGTCTTTCGTTAAGGACTATGAGAGACTGATGAGAGAGTTCGGCATACAACCGCTAACCAGTGAGATTATTAAAAGGCTTCCAAGTCCTCATAGGCTCATTAGGAGGGGCTTTGTCTTTGGTCATAGGGACCTCGAGGTTATCTTAAGAGCCGTAGAGGGGGGAGAAAACTATGCCGTGATCACAGGCATAAAGCCCAGCGGCGAGTATCACCTGGGCGCAAAGATCACCGCTGAAGAGTTCATATACTTCCTGAGTTTATCGCCTAAAGCCAGAGGGTTCTTTGCGATAGCCGACCTTGAAGCTTACGCTGATAACAAAGTCCCGCTGAGTAAGAGCAAGGAGATAGCCTTGAGCAACCTAATGGACCTCTTAGCCCTGGGGTTAGATCCTAAAAAGGTCTATGTCTACAGACAGTCTCAGGAGATCTCGGTGCTTAGAATGGCGTTCCTGTTCTCTAGAGCAGTTACGTACAATACCCTAGAGGCCATGTATGGCGACAAGCCATTCGGATTGTACTTCTCGGCGCTAGTTCAAGCGGGAGACATACTTCTCCCTCAGCTACCCGAGCACGGAGGCCCTAAGCCTACTTTAGTGCCCGTTGGGGCCGACCAGGATCCTCATATAAGGCTGACGAGGGATCTTGCGAGGAAATACAGGGAGGAGTTCGGTTTCATACTCCCCTCGGCTACCTATCACAAGCTCATAAGGGACCTCGCAGGACGGGAGAAAATGTCGAAACGGAACCCGATGGGGAATCTCTACCTAACGGACAGCCCTGAGTTAGCCTGCAAAAAGATAGCAGCAGCATATACTGGCGGCAGAGCGACTGCGGAGGACCAAAGGAGGCTGGGCGGAGTGCCCGAGGTGTGCACGGTTTTCGTCGAGCTCTTGTCTATGCATTTCGTGGAAGACGACAGGCTACTAAAGGAGTGGTACCATGAGTGCAGAACGGGTAGCATACTGTGCGGCGAGTGCAAAGCGAGGGTGTGCGAGATAGTCTCTAAATGGCTAATGGACCACCGAAGGAAGAGACGGAAGGTTGCCGACATAGCCCTGAAACTTATCGAAGAGGGTACGCTATCGTAAGTCCCACGCGTTAATGTTTTACGTGTCGAAAGCTAGAACCTAGCGGGAGACACTAGTGGCGGGAAGCGTGAGGTTAGCCCTCTTTGCGGCGTGTATTACGGTAGCAGTGTTTTTGCTAGCTTTAAATAGCCCCGTGGCAGAAGGATCCCCCGACGGCAACCTAACGGTGGTAGCCTATACATACAATGGCGGCGAAGTATTGAAAATGGGCATTAGGACTCCAAGGATCGATGTAGTAAATTTGTTGAATGGAAGTCGGAAGACCTTTAACACGCATGAATTGCATGTAAGATTGCCAGATGGGATATACCGAGTAGAGATATACTGGATGGGGCAGCTAGTGTTCAATGACACCGTTAGCATAAGCAATAACACAGTATTCGTAAAGGCCAACTGCACGGTGGGCAGGGTAAGGTTCTTCGTAATGGACGATGAGGACCGTAGAATATACGAAGCAGAGGTTTTGGTGAAGGTATCCACGGAACCAATCGAGGTCGAGGAAGGGAAGCATGTATTACTACCGTTCGGGGAGCACACCGTTAGTAGAGTCGTTTATACACTAAAGCTGCAAGACGATAGCCTGCAAGTAGAGCTACAGCCGGTAGAGGGAAGGGAGTTCAGTGTGGGAGGCGATAGGGATGTCGTCGTGAAAGTACCCGTTAGACACAGTGTGAAGCTAAGCTTCTTTAAGCTTGGCGATGTGCCACTGACGGGGGCCAGCTATAAGGTCAAGGTTATTCTGGCCAGAGAAGGTAGAAAATACTTGCTCAAAGAGCTTGTTCTAAGTTCTTCCAATGAAGTAACGTTAGTGGGCGTGCCCTACGGCGACTACGCTGTGAAGGTCTTCAAAGGAGACGAGGTCCTACTAGAGAGGCCGTTCAGCGTCGATAAGAGCGTGTCTGAGGTAAAACTAGTGGTCAGCATAATTCCAAAGGTCAGGATGGTCTTTGCCGACGTGGACGGAAGGCCGCTGGCCGGTTTTAACCTAACACTGCTCTCGCCCGATGGAGAAGAGCATTGTTTTATTCTAGATACTGCTGGCGCTCTATTTCTATTCGATGCTAAGCCAGGAGTATATATGTATTCGATTACCGTGAATAGAATCGAAGTGAAAGGTAGAGTGGATGTTCTGGCCGCTGAGGTCTCTGGAGGCTCGCTGGAAAAGAGGCCAATAAGAGTGCCAATAAGGTACGTCCTAGTGAGGATCGTGGACGAGGGAGGGGCAGGCATACCCCCCGGACTAATAGCCACGTTACGCTACGGCAGTCTGTTGGTAGGCAACGTAAGCGTCACTGAACGTAGCAAAGCCATAGCTATCGACGTAGGATACCTTCCAACGGACAAAAACTATGAGCTGGCAATAGAGTGGGAGGGCGCTACAATAGCGAACCGAACGCTATCAGGTCCCTGCGAGGTAGAAGTGTTTTTCAAGAACGTGAAAGTCATCGTAATCAGTAGGACAAAACGCCCCCTTATCGATGCCTTGGTGGAGGTAAAGCTTCACAATGGGTCCGTAAGGACCTTCAAATGCTCTGGTCAGGGGGCTGTCGTTTTACCCTATGCTGTCGGGGGATACACATACACCGCCAGGATATACTGGAAAGGGGTGAGGGTTGCAGAAGCTTCGTTCGACCCGGAGGACTTAGAGGAGGACGTAGTTGAAGTCGCAGCGGACGTGGGCTCGCTAATAGTCGAGGTTAAGGGGTGGCTCGATAAGCCCGTTAGGGAGGCTACTGTAAACCTAACGCTAAAGATGTTTAATGGGTCTCTTCTCCTGTTTACTGCCGAGACTGATAGCAACGGAGTAGCACAGTTCCCCTTTGTGCCCCTAGCGGGTACGGGAGTAGAAAGAGCCCTGCTGAGCGCTCGCTACGGTAGGTTCGGGCCTGTAGAGATGGACATTACGGCCGACCTCACAGAGCCCATCATTAAGAAGCAGTTGAGGCTTGATGTTGTCGAGCTCGTGGACGGCCTGGCTTTATCGATGCTTGAGACCGTAGGGATCGCAGCCATACTAACTGTAACGTCCCTGGCTTTAGTGATAGCGTACAGAAAACTTGCACTGAAGAAGGAAATCGAGAGCATGCTAACAGAGAGTAATATTTACGCGTACAGGGAAGCTAAATGGCGATGGCCACGCTCCGAGAGTTTTATTGAAAGGCTGAAGGAGAGGCTTTCGATGCTTAAAGGCGGAGAGTTCGAGGAGGAAGAGGAAGAGTGGGAGATCTTTGACTAACAATGGCTAAGGTCTTCCGCGTAGGGCACCATACCCCCCTCATCGGCCACATCGCTTTCGGCGTGATAGACAGGGGAACAAATCTCCTACAAATAAGACCCACAAGCTTATGCCCGCTCTCATGCATTTTTTGTTCGGTTGATGCTGGACCTGCGACAAGGACTAGAGAAACCGAGTATGTAGTCGATGTCGATCAACTAGTCCTGTGGTACAACCTTGTAAGGAGGTTCAAGTCCATCCCCCTGCAGGCACACATAGACGCAGCTGGCGACCCACTTGTGCATCCCAAAATAACGCTTCTAATTAGAAAGCTCAAAAATGCGGGGGCCAGCGTAGTATCTCTGGAGACTCACGGGGCTTTGCTCACAAAGGATCTCGCGGAGAGAATGGACGACGCCGGCCTCGACAGGCTGAATCTGTCCATCGACAGCCTTGACCCCGATCTTGCACGACATCTGTCAGGCGCTGTATGGTTCGACGTAAGAAAGGTTCTGGAAGTAGCCGAGTACATCACCACGTCGCTAAATATGGACCTTCTCATAGCGCCTGTGTGGGTCCCTGGCGTCAACGACGAGGAAATCCCGAAGCTGATAGAGTTCGCCCTCAGAATAGGCGCGGGTAAGAGATGGCCCCCTTTGGGCATCCAGAAGTATGAAGCGCACAAGTACGGAAGGAAGCCTAGAGGCGTGAGACCCCTGAAATGGTCGGATTTCTACGAACAGCTAAGGAAATGGGAGGACGAGTACTCGGTGAAACTTGTGCTAAGCCCTCATGACTTCGGAATAAAGCGTGCACCTCGTGTGCCTCTGGCGTTTAAGCGAGGCGAGATTGCGAGAGTAAAGATAGTTGGGCCCGGCTGGCGTAGGGGGCAGTGGTTAGCAGAGGGGCGCGGCAGAGTAGTGACCGTAGTGGGAGTTGAGGGAGATCCACCGACCGGGCGCGGGTTGAGAGTGAGAATACTGCGGAACAAAGACAACATATACGTTGCCGAGCCCATTTAGCGCTCAATTTTTGTTTCCTTTTACGCAAAAACGTTACATATAAGGGAGTACTATGGGGAGTAAAGCCAAGGTGGTCATAATGATAAGAGTTGTTTGCAGCAGGTGCTCTTACGTTCTATACAGAGGGGAAAGCTTGGTGAGCGTAAGAGAGATCGTGAAGAAGAAAAGTCTTAACTTGAGATGTCCGCGATGCTTCAAGAAGCTCAGCCTAGAAGAGTTCGCGATTGAAGTAAAACCTCTTAGGCATCGCTGCCGAAGGTGATGGGTCTAACGACTTATCTTTAGGTCTCTCCCCTCTCTAGCGAGGAGAAACAGATATGCTCCCAAGCGTAGAATAGTAGGAGGTGATCGCTTGGCCAAGGTAAACTGTAAGCTTGTCTCCTGGGACGAGGTAGTTGGGTGGTGCCGCGAATTAGCCCTTAAGGTTAAAGCGTCTGGCTGGCGCCCCGACCTGGTGGTTGCCATAGCTAGAGGAGGGTACGTTCCGGCCAGATTGCTCTGCGACTTCCTTGACATACACGACCTCGTGAGCGTTCAGGTCTTACACTGGGGGCGTGCGGCTGAGATAACCGCGAAAGCGCACATAAAACACCCGTACACGCTAGAGCTCTCCGGTAAGAGAGTACTACTGGTCGATGACATATGTGACACCGGAGACTCGATAATAGTGGCGAAGGAGTTCATTATGAATCGCTGGAAGCCTGCTGAGATAAGAGTGGCTACAATGCAGTGGATCTCGCCCGTTGCAAAAATAAAGCCAGATTACTATGTGGATGAGGTAAAGGAGTGGATATGGTATCAGTATCCATGGACTAGGCTTGAGGACACTGTGAACTTCATAGAGAAGATTATTACTGAGACTAAGGAAAAAGAAGGGAAATGTGAATGGTGTAAAGACGACATTATAAATGCATTCAAAGAGTATTATGGAATAGATGTGGGTGAACATTATTACGTTCTTGCTATCGAAAAGCTGATAGAAGAAGGGAAGCTAGAGAGGGTAAATGAGGATAGATATAGAGTGAGGTAGATAAGGGAGCCTTGATAAAGGCTTACTACGATGGCGGCATCTACATCGAGCTCGATAACGTAACCCTACTGGCAGATCCCTTATCGTACCCTAGAAGAAGAGTCGACGTTATACTCATTAGCCATGCGCATGCTGACCATTATAATCTTAATACGCTGTTAAAGACACATAATATACCTAAGATAATGAGTAACATAACATACGACCTCATAGCCTCCGGGAAGAGGTTAAGAAACGTCCATCTAGTTAGGCCGGGGGAAATAATCGAAATTTCTGGCGTGACCATAGAGGCCCTGGAGGCTGGGCACATCTTAGGCAGCTTGCAGTTCGCAATACACGGCAGGCGGACCGTAGTTTATACGGGCGACATTAATCTTGAGAGGCGAGTCATACTAAAGCCGGCTACAATCGCTCGAGCCGATGTTTTAATAATCGAGGCAACGTATGGCAAGGAAGACTACTCCTTCCCCCCAAGAAGCGAGCTTTATCGGAGCTTGCTTGTAATGGTAAAGGAGCATAGGGATCGCGGTAAGCCCCTACAGCTCAGGGCTCGACGCCTTGGCGTCGCACAAGAGCTAACCGCACTGCTTGCTTTATCGGGCTTCGCGCTACCTCTTGTTCACCCATCCATTGAGAGGTATAACAGGTTCTACGAGGAGAGAGGAGTGTCTTTAGGCCCTTACGCTGTTGCCATCGAGGCAGAGATACCCGAACCTATAATCGTGCCCCTGAATTCGTCAAGGCGCGGTCTCCCATGCACGGGCTGGGCAGCTAAGTGGCTTAAGGGCTTGCCCATCTCAAGCCACTCAGGCTTTGACAAGCTTGTCAAATACGCACTTGAAAGCGGTGCAGAGAAGGTGTACACGGTCTATGGGTTCTCTCGGGAACTAGCAAGCTACTTAAGCAGCGAAGGGCTCGATGCCGAGCCCTTGCCTAGAAGGGCCTAGTCGCTGACACGGCGCCGCAAGCCATGCACTTAATGAACATGGCTTTCCGCTCTTTCACGAGCATAGTATCGGGGCTTTTACATACTGGGCATATCACGTAGTCCCTCACGAATCTCTCCATGAGAGCGGTTATTATTCGAGGCTTTATTTCCCCTTGAATGACAGCATAGCTTTCTCTCACCTCACCTGGAGCTCCCAGCTCCTTGAGTAGAAACCTTAGTACTAGGCGCGGATCTCTGTTCAGTAAATCGCAAATTTGATTGAAGTTAGTTATGAATGTCCTGCGCCCGCTGATCATAATCTCAGGTTTGGGCACCGAGAGCCTCTCCCGTCGCTGCACAGGGCGCTTAGGCATAGTCTGGTACGCTCTCTCGAGTAGCCACTCGTAGTCGTAAAGTTTGCTCGCCTTGCTCATACGCACGGCGTTATGCGCCTCTTTCTAATACGTTTTGTGGAACTAGGCGTACTCTCTCCAAGTATAACCGCACTTGACGCACCTATAGAAGCGCGTGGAGGGCTCATCGGCACTACGAGTCTGAATCATCCACCAGTAGGCTTTATCGTGACCGCAGCGTGGGCACTTGGTGGTGATTATGGGAAGATTGGACCTTTCTGCAATATCTCTATCAGTGAGCACTAGTATGCGGTCAGAGGGTTTCCTTTCTACATGCATTTTTACGCTGTATAGCTCTGCGGAGCTGGAGTCCGGAGTTTCTTCATAGCCGCAGGCTCTGCACACTAGTGCAACGCCATTCTTCCTTTTCACAGGCACCATCACGGAGCCGCACTGCGGACAGAATTTCATGGCCTTACCCTCGCGCCTAAGTCTAAGTTAGCGATTAGTAAAAAGTCTTTGTGTCTAGGCCGACCATGGTGCGGGGGCCGGGATTCGAACCCGGGCAGGCCTTCGCCAGCGGAGATCTCCTCGGGGGCGCCTCCGCGTCTAGGTGGGTCTCGGGGGCTTTTATCTCTTGCCCCGGGGGCGCCCCCGGATCCTCAGTGTGGGCCTGGGCCTAGGCCCAGCCCGCCCCCTTTGACCTAGCTCGGGCACCCCCGCACCGCGAGATTAAACGGGCCGAGAGAGGTTTTAAGGTTTGCGCAGGACATAGCTTTCTCCTCTCTAGCTGGCGCGGTATACTCACTGCTAATCCGTACAGTAGTGTATATGAAACGGACACTAGAGCAGAACTGCGGGAGTGGCGATGGTATCGCTGGCCGTCGTGCTTGTGGAACCCCTCTACGAGGAAAACGTAGGGTACACGGCCAGGGTCATGAAAAACTTCGGGGTCGAGGAGCTGATCTTGGTTAATCCGCGCTGTGAACTGGGCATAGAGGCTGTGAAGCGTGCAATGCATGGCAGAGATGTTCTCGAGAGAGCCAGGCTTGCGTCTTCTCTCGATGAAGTTGTAAAAACGTACGACTTAGTTATAGGTACAACAGGGAAGCAAGGAAAGAAATTCACTCAGACAAGGCGCTTCATGACCCCGGAGAGGCTTGCGGAGAAGGTATCGAAGCTTGGGGGAAAGGTGGCTATAGTCTTCGGGCGTGAGGATAGAGGGTTAACTAACGAGGAGCTGAGGTTCTGTGACGGCGTGGTCACGATCCCTGCTAACCCCGAGTACCCTATACTGAACCTTTCGCACGCTGTTGCGGTGGTGCTTTACGTTATCTTCAGGGAGCTTCGACCGGAAGTGAAGCTCCCGAAACCTAGCATGCCTAGTAGGGAAGAGATGATGGTACTACTAGAGTACGTTAAGCGCCTCTCCCTGTTGCTCTGGAGTTCTGAGACCAGGGCCGAAAGGGCAGTGCTAATAGTCAAGCGTTTTCTCTCATCCTGCTTGACTACCCGCGAGGATGTGAGGGTTTTGTTAGGGCTTATCAGAGAGTCCTATGATCGCCTTTCGAGGCTAGGGACGGAACCCCACCTAAAGGCGAGGCGAGCGCAGCCTTAATATAACGCTGCTAAGGGCACTAGTGGAGGTGTAGTTAATGCCATTGAGACCTGGACGCTGCTATAGACGCTTCGGTACGCCACCCTATACTAGGAAGGAGTACATAAGGAGCATACCCCCCGTGCTGATACCGAAATTTGACATGGGCAATTCTCGCGGAAGCTTTGAGTACGTGGTGAAACTCGCCGTGACAAGGAGCGGGCAAATAAGGGCTAATGCTTTGGAGTCGGCGCGCCTAGCCTCCTTTAGGTACCTCTCACGTAGAATCGGCGACCAGAACTACCATCTGAGGATAGTTACATACCCACACCATATACTTCGCGAGAACAAAATGATGGCCGTCGCAGGCGCTGACAGGCTGCAGGACGGTATGAGGTTGTCTTTTGGCACGCCCATAGGGAGAGCGGCCAGAGTCTACAGAGGCCAGTGTGTCATTATAGTAAGGGTGAATGAAAGGAATCTCGAGGAAGCTAAAGAAGCCCTGCGCAGGGCTTCATCGAAGCTGCCCCTACCCACACGCATAGTCATCGAGAAGGCGTCATAGCAGAGGTGACTGGCTTGTGCAAAGTCTACATAGAAAGAGAATAGAAATCGCCATCAAGTTATGGAGCAAAATACTTCAAGGGACCTATTCCTCGCGTAGCGAGCTCGTTAAGGACTTGGAAAGTGAGTACAAGAGAGCCAAGCTGGAGCCTATTAGAGGTAAGTCGAGGAGGAATGCTTACGACAAGGAGCTAACTGTTGTGTACCTAGTGGGCAGGTACGGTCTTGGTCTCGAGCCTCGAGAGTATCCCAAGGTTTACAGAAGACTGTTCGAGCTGGAGCTAAAGTGCGAAGAGGCCTTAGGGAGGATTCTAGGCGGCGAGGATCCTAATACCGTGATGCGAGATGTATTCGATAGAGTAACCGAGGACCTTGTCTTTAGGGTTATAAGACTTGCGTACGTCTCCGTGCTCTTGGAGTTCTCGAGCGAAAACGGTTTGATCAAGCTCTTATCAGCTTTTGAAAAGGCAATGCCTAGTCTTCATGATAGATTCCGCCGTTTTAAAAAATTCTTTGTAGCTTTCAGAATAGCTGAAGCGATAGTAGCTAGGGAAGTTAGAAATAGGTTGGAGAAGGAGGCGCTCAAGCATGCCTTATGCCTTAAGTTTGGAGCCGAGAAGTCCGCACCTCCTGACGAGGAGATAAGGTTGATAGCAACTGAGGTCCTTGGAATGCCCGAGTACATAGTCAATGATGTCCTAAAAGCGAGGAACATAGAGCTAACGCTAGGTTGACTTCCGGCAAGGCTCTGAGCGCCCCCCTCGTAGGACAAATATAGAGCTTCTCATACCCCCATGCTCGACGGTAATCTCTCTTTCTTTCGTAAAACCTCTAAAAATGGATTGTAGGAGCCTCCTTCTGGGCGTAATGACAACCAGTACGTCCGCGGATACCTGTCGGGCCAACCTTCTTAGTGCTGCGTAGACGGGTCTTAGACCCCCAATGGGTCTTTCTCTGAGCCCGAAGGGGGGATTGGTGATTACGGCATCTATGCTTATCCGCCTTAGCGGCGGCAAGCGTACATCACCAACTATCAGATCTACGACAGCGCCTGCTTGCCGAGCGTTAGCAAGCGCGCCCCTTACATGTCTGTACTTGACGTCCATGCCTAAAAGCAAGGTAGTGCCACCTCTAAGCCATCTTTCTATTATTATCGTACCGCTGCCGCAGAAAGGATCTATAACGGAAGTAGGATTACCCGCCAGGTCTATCATTGCGTTAGCTATTACGGGGTTGAGCATAGAGGGGTGCACGTATGCTCTGTAACCCCGCTCGTGCAGCGGCCTAAAGGCCGTTATCAGAACACCTAGTAGGTATCTCGCGCCGTCGATACAGGCATATAGAGTTATGTCGGGGTTATCTAAGCTAACCCTTACTTTGCGCGCTGCGAACATGCCCTCGACAGCGCCTCCCACAATGCTGGCTAATTCCAGCGACTTAACAGGGCTTCTCCCTATTCTCTCAGCCTTCACAGCGAAACTCATGCCATAGCCAATGTACTGCTTCAGCGACCCCACACTCTCTGAGATCTCTCTCCTCAAGTCTGTAAGGCTCTCACCCTCTCCTCCCCACAGTACGAGGATTAAATGCTCGACTAGCCTCGACTTCGCTAGAATCTCCCTAATGGCATGCTCCACGCCGTCTACCTCTACGAGTACCCTACCTTTCGAGACTCTAACTAACCTCAGCTTAGGCATCAGCCTGGTCAGCTCGGCTAGGACTAGGCGTTCTAGTCCAGGGATGGTCGTCAACAGCAGTCTTCTTACTTGCTCTCCCATAGCGCTTTGCGCATTATAGCAAGGAAGTTCTCTTTTGTGAACTCTTCGACAAATTCTCTATCTATGACTCCTGCAGTCTCTAGTAGCGAGAGCGCAACCAGTCCTGAAATTAACTCTTCGAATGCAATATTTGCCAGTACGCCGCCTTTTATAGCCAGCACTCCATGGCCCACATAGACGCCAGGGCGCACCCTAATGAGCCCACGCGGTCTCTCTTTGCAATAAACGTATATATAGTACAAGGTAGGTCTCTCTAAACCTCTGCTCGTTAGAAGTCCCACAGTAGCCTCCAGTACGCTTTTCACCTCGGATTCGTCCACGCTCAACTCGCACCCTACTACCAACTCGACCATTTTCCCATGCGTTCCGACTGTGAGGGCTTCTAAAAATAGTCTCGCCAGCTATCTCGCTGGGCCCTGCGCTATGCGCTGACCATCCTCGCCAGAACAGGCCTAAGGTATGGAGTCTCTATTATACCTATCAGGCTCCTATCTTTGGCGGCTTTCCACAGTGGGCTCTGGCTATCTATCATGTACTTCACGCCGTGGCTCGTTCTCTTGTATCGCCTGATCATGCCTTCTCTTCTCAGGTTCTCAAGGACATCCTTTATCAGCGTTAGCAGTATCGGCTGAGGGGGGAGGCCTGCATGCACAGCCAGCTTCTTAGACGTAAACGTTAGCATGTTGCCCCGTGTACGTTTTACTAAGTCCATGAGCGTGGTCACGACTATGAACTTGAGCTCGTTGTAGTCCGAGTATAGGGAGGGGGGGACCGAATTCCTCCTCCTCGGCATGTTTCGATATACATATAGTGGGGAAAAGGCCTGTGCAGTTCTCCCCTCTCGGCCCTACGTTCGTGCTATCACGGTATGAAGAGCATCGCATCAAGGCGGCCTTAAGGCCGTCTTGCAAAGGCTATAAAGCCTGTATGGCCTACCATCACGTTAACGGGCCTAGTCTCGCCGGGCAGCACCTTATACCTCCTTTCCAGCAACTCCAGGCCTTCGACTTTTATGAACCCGTGTTCCCTCATAGCGCAAACCGTACGCTCGAGCTGGTTAACCGTTGGAACAAAGCATACCACGACGCCTCCGCTCCTTAATGCCGCGTAAGCGTTCCCTAACACGGTCCAAGGGTCCGGCAGATCGAGCACTACGGCGTCCACGTTGCGCTCGTCTATCCCCTTTCTAACGTCTCTGTGCTTGAACTCCACGTACTTATCCAGACCCACGCGCCTCAGGTTACGCTTAGCCACTTCTAGGATCTCCTTGCGGATCTCGTAGGTGTAGACCTTGCCCGAGGGCCTCACGAGGTAGGCCAGAATGGCTGTTAGAGCGCCTGTGCCAGTCCCGGCCTCGACCACTACCGAGCCGGGTCCTACCCCGGCATTAAGCACTATGAACGCGGCGTCCTTGGGGTATATTATCTGCGTGCTTCTCTTGAACCCCCTCAGGATTATATCTACCAATGTGGGTCTGGTAACGATGACCTTCACCCCTAAGTGTGTGCGCAAAGTCGAGCCATATTCTGACCCTATTAGCTCGTCGAGAGCTATTACGCCTTCGTCTGTGTGCAGTTCATGCCCCCTTCGCACTCGGGCTAAGTAGTTGCGCTTTGCGTCGATGTAGAGTAGGACCCAGTCTCCCTCCTTTATAACCATCAAGTTGATGGCGGGCGAGAGCTATAACAAGGTTCTGCGGGCCACCTGCTAGTGTGCTGCCATAGAGAGGAAGCGACCGAGAATTCGCTCCTCTCCATGGCTGACGCTTGAGGGCTCCTCATTCTTCGGGCCTCCTTTTTGCCACAAGGTCAACTGCCTGCCGGATCTAGTCTTAGGGATCGCGTTGGACCCCTTGGCTTTAGGGCAGAGCGATTGCCGAAAGGAGCTGAGGATAGCCGGGGAGCTGTTGGGCGCATCAAGCTGGACTTTCCAAGTCTGCTCCTGGCGCGCTAAAGGTGAGAGGCCCCAGGTAGGCCTGCATAAAGGTAATAAGGGTCGCGTACAGCAGCTGGAGGGTATTGAAGGGTACTGAAAGGTGGTGAGACGTGGTAACGGTAAAGTACATCCCCCCTGCGAGGTTCATTGAGGAGCTCGCGAAGTACCTCAAGGAGAACGTCGAGGAGGTAAGACCGCCAGAGTGGGCGTTGTACGTTAAGACAGGGAGCCACAAAGAGAGGGTCCCCCAAGATCCCGACTGGTGGTACAAGCGCTGCGCATCCCTGCTTAGGAAGCTCTATATCCATGGCCCGGTAGGCGTGGAGCGCCTCAGAACGGCGTATGGTGGTAGGAAGGACCTGGGGCTTAAGAGAGAGCATTTCAGGAAGGCTGGCGGGAAAACAATAAGGGTCGCGCTGCAGCAGCTGGAGGCCGCGGGGCTCGTGGTAAAAGTGGACAGGAGAGGCCGCGCCCTCTCGCCAAAGGGAAGATCTCTGCTAGACAAGCTGGCCAACCAGATTTTCAGAGAGATGGTTAAAGAGAGGCCTGAGCTAGCCAAGTACGTGGGCCGGGCTCCATAGTTCACTCCTTCCGGGGGCTCTAACCGCCTCATTTTTCAGCGGCTCTCAGCAGTCCCTCTGCCCCGACACCGGCCGGGGCCCGCGCCGCGGCTCTCATGACAGGCCACTGGAGGACGCAGGAGGACGTGGCAAGGGCCGCCTTGGTCTCGGTCGTCACGATCAGGAAGTGGTACAAGCTGCTGACCGAGGAGCCGGGTCTGAAGATCCCGTTCACTAGGGTCTCGGTGGGGCGGTGATCCTTCTTTCAACCCTCTTCTCACGGGGAACTGTTGTAACGGGGAACGCCGCTGGTGTAGGGCTTCAACCCCTTCCCATTGGGATCGGTAGGACGGTGGGTGTCAAGGTACTCCACGCCGGGAGGCCGGAGAGGGCGATCGGCTACTACGAGTACCTGATGGAGCTCTGGGAGGGGCGCGCTGAGGCTGTGCTGGAGGCTGACGAGGAAGGCCTAGGCGCAGTCGAGTCTGACGGTCTTCCTTAAGTCCGCCCCTACTAATTCTTAGCAGAAACTCTCCTTTCATGGGAATAATTGGCAGAAACCGCGAAGCGGCTGTTCAACGAGATTGTGAAGCCGTTGGTTCTCGTAGTTCTTGGCTCATTAATTCGTGAACTCGTCGAGAAGTACTTATTAGGTACTAAATACGATTTTTCACCGTGTTACGAAAGCATTGGTCAGCCATATATATCTATTCTTTCTTCATGAGAGGTTAAATAATACTCATTCCAGCCTAGGGCGGGAGCATGGGGGCAAGGAGTAGTGAAGCTGTAGGGCTTAAGCGAGGTTGAGTTCATCGAGCTGTTCGGGGGCTATCTGAGCGCGGAGCAGAGGCGCGACCTCCTCATCGGCTTCTATGACGGCGAGTGGCTGGGGGCACTCCCCCAGCCTCCCCGACAGCTCCCACGTCTACGTGCCGGAGGAGGAGCTGGAGGTGATGGGCTACGGCTAGGAGGGGCCTGCTGGAGAGGGCCTTGGAGTACGCGCTTAGGGCGCCAATAATCGTGGACCCGAGGTGGCCCGACGTCCCCAAGACTCTGAGGACGCTCGCCGTGGCGCACAGGCTGGCCAATGCCGTCGAGTGCGTTGAGAGCGACCCCCGCGTCTCGCGCCCCCCAGGGGCTGGAGGAAGAGATACAGGGAGGTTTTAATATTCGACGCACATGCGTGAAATCAGCCGCCGGTTTACCGGGCGTTGACGTATGAGGAGGTTGCGAGTTCGCTCGGTCCTGAGAGTGGATATAGGGGCTGAGAGACTAGCTAAGGATATCTACAGAGCACTGCAGCCCGAGGTTCTATCTCCTCCCAGTCACAGAAGCAACGTCGCCTTGAGGCTGGAAGGAGGAGCGCTGGTAATCGACCTAGAGTCGCCAGATCTCAGCAGCTTCAGGGCGGCATTTAACAGCTATTCCCGCTTAATCTATGCGGTTCTCTCTACGCTTCAACTGCTAGGTGCGGTAAGAAATAACTCAGAGTAGTGAGGCGTCAGAGTCCCGCAGCTACGATGTCACGCGGCTTCATAAACTCTCTCAGCAACACTGTCGCGTATGAGCCCTTTAGCAAGGTGAAGGAGAACCTGGCACTAGAGTTGCCAATACTGTACGTAAAGTTCATGGGGTTTAAAGCGCATCTCCTGACGTCGCCCTTAGATGCAGCCTCAGGCATGCTCTTGACCTGAAAGTCAGCTAACGATACACCCTCCTCCCTAAGGACGCTCCGCTCTATCTCGCCCTGTACTCCTCCTGCTAAGCGGGTTCTATAACCGAAGACATTTATCACCAAGGAGGCAAGGCCGCGTTTAATTAATTCGTTTAGCTTTTCCCTGTTGGTATCGGTGACCTTGAGCGTGCCTCTCAACCTTATCCTGTAGCCGTCCCTTGAGTAGATAGCCACGTAGTCGCCTGGATACGCGTAGTCTATCCTCAGCCCGCACTTTATCCTTCTGCT
>Ga0180302_10000670_pt1 | contig 15495 bp, 13 predicted proteins | sample GuaBasSediGuay17_FD_121794 | JGI IMG/M metagenome (GOLD analysis project Ga0180302, IMG submission 121794) | Subseafloor sediment microbial communities from Guaymas Basin, Gulf of California, Mexico - Guay17, Core 4571-4, 12-15 cm | ecosystem: Environmental > Aquatic > Marine > Hydrothermal... | reverse complement strand
CCTGGAGAAGGTAAGATACCGATAGAGGCTAACGTAGCCTTATCTTACATGGGAAAGCGGACGTACTTTGACTGTGAAGTATATTTACACGTAAAGGGACACTCTCTAGCTAGGGTAACTCACGTAGATGTGGAGAGCCCCGTCCTTAACGAGATACTGAGGCCTAAAGAGAGCCTATACGTTCCATTTAAAGTTGTAAATGACGAAATTACCATATACTTCAGGAAAGTCTACTACGTTAAATCTCTAAAGGTGTTTGCTAACTCATTAGTCATAAAGAACAGGGATTTAGCTGAAGTGTTAAAGAGAGGTCCCTTCAAGACGTACGTTGGTGGCAAGGTAGGAGGAGTGTTCTTAGGATTTCATAAGGAAGTCATTAGGAGACTTGAGGAGTTCGCATCTAAACTCGGTGTGACCCCACTTTAACTATATCATCCTGAGTCTCAATTATAATTAGCTAATATTTTGCTAACTATTAGCGTCTATTTCACAATTGCACATATACTTCCTCAAAATGATACTTTTATGTACATATTTATACGTGTCTGTAATATTCTTACAGAGAACATGAGTAAGTTTAAAGGCGTACTCTTAGCGTTATTGATAACTATAATCTTAGTACTCATAGACTCTCTTGTGCTAGAGCCTAACATATACGTAATTAACGAAATCAAGATAGGAGTGCCTGAAATCGACGAAAGACTCTCTGGATTAACTATAGTGCAGATTTCTGATCTCCACTTACAGGGCTTTGGACTACGAGAGGAGTGGGTAATTAAAGCTGTTAACGGCTTGAGCGCTGACTTGATCGTAGTGACTGGAGACTTGATAGATAAACGTGAAATGATAGATTACGCGATCGAGTTCGTCAAGAGACTTAAGGCTAAAATCGGTGTCTTTATAGTCTTCGGAAACTGGGACTACTGGAGTGGAGTTAACATGACTGAATTCAGAGCTAAGCTCAGGAGGACTGGAGCGATAGTATTAGTTAACGAGCACGTAGAGGTAGAGTTTAACAACACCTCTTTTTACCTAATTGGAGTGGATGACCCTCACACAGGTCATGACGATTTAGAAAAAGCTATGCCTAAGACAGACTCTAAGCTAAAGATATTGCTAGCTCACTCTCCAGAGATCATTGATAAAGCAGTTAACGTTGGAGTGCATTTAGTACTATGTGGTCATACTCACGGAGGTCAAGTAGTCATACCGCTTGTAGGTCCTCTATTTCTCCCAGTTAGAAGAGAATATAGGAAATACTCCTCAGGGCTCTTTAAAGTGAATGAGACCTATCTCTATGTTAACAGAGGACTAGGAACGAGCATGTTACCAGTTCGCTTTCTGTGTCCTCCAGAGATAACTGTCATAAGAATATTCAAGAAAAGCTAAGAGGTGTTCAAGAGAGATCTAATATGGCGAGCGTCTCTCATAACTCTCGTGAAGTGAAAAAGTATTGAGGTCGCCTTTAAGGAGAATGCTATTCGCTTGTGATTATAAGCCAAGCGATCAGTTTAACCCACTCTCTTTCACTCCTCATACAATTTGCGAGGTACGGTCTTGTACCAATGTATACTGTTCTCCCACTGCCGACTTTCCTCGAGATTATTGCCGGTTCACCGCTAGACCAGACAGCAAGTACGTCAGTGAAGTCTTCCCTTTTAGAGATAGCTCGACGTTCCCAGAAACCTTTGAGTTTTACACCTCTCAACTCAGGTACTCTTTCCGTTATTGTGATGAGTTTCTCTTTCCAGAAAACGTCTTCTCGAATAACTCCAAAGAGCTTTTCCTTCCATTCATTTAGGCTCTTTAACTTCTCGTCAAACCGCAAGTCGTTACAACAAGCTACGAGTAGACCTCCTTTCTTGACGTATTCCTCAAGAATAGGCAATAGACACCTCCTTATAATAGGTGTATAGCCTAGGAAAATACAACGATATCTTCCTAATACGTCAGGGTTCTCTTCAACGAACTTTTCTGTAACGAAGTCTATCTCAACGCCCGCGTCTCTGTATAAAGTAATGAACACGTACATTAACGGAAGATAGCCGTATGACAGGAGAGAATCGTAGGAGACAAAGATTGCTATATCAGTAGTCCGTGTTTTCCTCTTCATGTTAACTATCATCTTTGATGCCTTGAGCATTTTCCTCCATCGTTCAGGAGAGCCGTATCTAGTGTACTCTGTTTTTAATTTAACCCACATACCTATCATAAAGTCGTGTTCACATGCGTACCAACCTACAAAATCTGACCCACACTCAACCGCGTCTAATGCCCACTGTTCTATTTGATTCAGTGTAGGAGCATAGCCTAACATTATCTTATGTCCTTGAAGAATAGTCCAAAGAGGCTTATCAGTTAGACACCGTAAAAACTTCGTCTCAAAGGCCACGATGTGGTCTAGTGCTCTAGGGTACTGATGCCAACCCGGGTAAATGTCGTGCATAACTATGTCAACTGTTTCAATTATACCGTATACGTCGACAGGGTTTTCTGCAGTGGGGAATATAGACGGTATGTGAAAGTTCACGATGGATTTTATGTGAGGATAGACCTTCTTGTACTCTGATATGATAGTCTTCAAATACTCTACATACTTTCTCCCAACCCACTTACAGAAAGTTACAGCTGTCTCATAATCCCACTGCCTTTTAACTCGACCTTTCTCTGGAAGCCTGTGTCCTGTCTCTTTCTCAAATAGGTCATTGTACTCGTCTCTGACTCGGTCGATAGAGAACTCCCAAGTGTTGTACGGTTCGTCATCTAAGTAAATGGCATAAAGTCCTTCAACACCGTTGAGCTTCTTAAGAGCGCTAACTGCTATGTGAGCATGTTCCTTCATAGTTTCTTCGCCAATGAACAACTTCGGTTTTCTGCCTCGCCAACTGTAGACGACACATTTTATGCCGTACTTTTTGTACGCCAACTCGATGAACTCCGTAGCTTCGCTAGCCTTTTCATCACTTTCATGTACATCTAACAACGTAAACCCACGAGACACTATGATGTAGCGTATATTGTGATTGTAAAGTTCTCTTAGTGCATCCTCACGTCTATTGAGATCCCAGTCCTTGAAGAAGACAAAGGACTCAACTTTATTGTCCTCTGATGCAGGGGTACACTTGGATGAACTCATGCACGTCACCAATTACGTTGTCGAGTTAGGCGGTCTCCTTATAAAAGCGTATCATCTTAATGAGTGTGTTTAAACTACGTCGTCGAGTTAAAGTGATGAGACTCCATCAGCATTTATTGTGTAACTCATGTCTTTAAGTAACTGAGCAACAAAGTGCTCGCTACATACAGTTTGTTAGTGGCTTGGACCCACACAACTGAGTGATCTTCGTCATCGATCACTTCGCTAGCTACTTCCTCACCTCTGTGAACAGGGAGACAGTGCATGAATATGTAGTCTTCTTTTGCATGTTTGACTAACTCTTTGTTCACTTGCCATCCTGCGAAGTCTCTCATCCTCTTATCCCTCTCACTCTCTCTTCCCATGGATACAAACACGTCTGTGTACACAACGTCAGCGCCTTTAACGGCTTCAACTGGGTCGTTAAGTACAACCACTTCTGAGCCTGTTATAGCAGAGTACCTAATAGCCCTCTCAATTACAGTCCTATCGGGTTCATACCCCTTAGGGGAGGCGACCCTGATGTTAACTCCTACCTTCGAGCAGGCTAAGAGCAAGGAGTGACAGACGTTATTGAAGCCATCGCCTACGTACGCTAGTTCTATCCCTCGTAGCTTACCCTTAACCTCTAGTATCGTCATGAGGTCTGTTAAAGCCTGAGTTGGGTGATACATGTCCGTGAGTGCATTCACGACAGGTATCTTTGAGTGTTTGGCTAACTTCACCAACCTCTCATGTTTCTTGACTCTCGCTACTATTAAGTCTCCCATGGACGACAGAATCTTAGCTGTGTCAGAAATCAGCTCACCCCTTGTCAATTGTAAATCTTCCTCTCTGAGGTAAATGACGCTGCCTCCAAGACGAATTGTCGCTACTTCAAAGCTTAGCCTAGTCCTCGTCGATGGCAATTCAAAGTATAACAAGACTACTTTCCCTTCAATAGGTCTCCTTAGTATGAACTCCTTCCACTCACTTTTGATCTCTAGTGACTTTTTAATTAAGTTGTAAATCTCGCTACTATCCAATATGTCTAGAGTGAGTAAATAACCTAGTTTCAACTCTGACACCTCACTCTAATACCTTTGACTCCACAATATTAGGTCTTAATCTCCCCGCTATTAAGTCAAGACAACGATCCATAAAACTTAAGCTTAAACCCAATTAGTGGTAATGGCTAGGTTGTCCCCTGTTTAGTATATACAGAAGAAGTAAGTTAAGAGACTAGGAACTCTAGTGTTCCCCATCGATAACTCTTCATCGCTTCTAACTACTCTACCACCATTCTCTTTCCTCGATCTCTTTGATCGCTTTCTCAGCTTTTTCCACTTTAGACAACCTAGTCTTTTCGATTAACTCTAGAAAATAGTGCCTACGTTTTTCATAGAAGATTTCTATGAGTTTTTCAATGGTATCTCCAAGGCTCTTCGCTCTGAGAGTGTTTTTGACTCTTTTAAGCTTGACATATGTTTCATCTCTAATGAATATGACCTTCATACATGATATTTTAGAAGCATATTAAAAATTAATATACTTAGACCTTAACTAGCTGAATATGTGACAACGTTCTTATACCTCATCAGCTATGAATTAAATCATGAGATTGGGAGTTTCAACTTACTCTTTTTGGCATTTTAAGGGGCCTAAAGAGAAGCTCGAGAGTTACATAAAGAAGGCATATGAACATGGATTCGAGGGAGTTGAAATACTAGTAGACCACTTCGAGAGTACTAAGAGAAGCTACTTAGCTGAGGTTAAAAAGTTAGCTTTCTCACTAGGGTTAGACATATACGCCGTAGCTATTCACAACGACTTCGTGAGTCCTGACCCTCGCGAAAGAGAGAAACAGGTTAGGTATACTGAGAGGTGGCTTGAGATCGCTCACTATTTAGGGGCTAAAGCCATCAGAGTTAACTCAGGTAGGTGGCGTACTATAGCTAGCTTCGACGAACTCATGGAGGCTAGAGGTCTAGAGCCCCCGTTACCTGGTTACAATTACGAAGACGCCTTTAAGTGGGTCATAGAGTGTATTGAACAAGTATTACCGCTAGCTGAAGATTGCGGAGTTGTCTTAGCGTTAGAAAACCACTGGGGTCTTACTAGAGACGCTGACGGTGTGCTTAGAATACTTAAAGAAGTAAACTCTCCCTGGTTAAGAGCGTTAATGGATGTAGGGAACTTCATTGAGAACACTTATGAACAGCTCGAGATGATAGCTCCATATACCATAATGGTTCATGCTAAGACCTACTACGGAGGTGGTGAGTGGTACACATTGGACATAGATTATGACAGAATATTCAACATGTTAAGGAGGCATGAGTTCAAGGGTTGGGTGTCTCTCGAGTATGAGGGAAGAGAAGACTACGACTCAGGAGTTAAAAAGAGTTTTGAATTGTTGTCAAGATACATTAAAGCCTAAGAGAAGTTTTCTTTATAAACTAAGTAGTCACTTTGCAAGGTAGAGAATTTTGGAGAAAAGCTCTCGTTGAGACTTGTTAATAGAGTTTAGAAGAAGTACTTAGTTCGTTCATTAATGAAGCGCTTACGAGTTCTTTTGGAGGGAGTCGATCTTGAGGACTGATGTTTAAAGCCTCTAGCACTGTTGATGTTGTCAAAATACTCTTTAGCCGTTATAAGCGACACTTTAGGCGTAGTCTTCGTAGTTGACTTGACGAACTTCGTCTTCGCTCCATCACCGTAATAGGTCTCTCTAAGCGCCTTAATTAATTCCTCTACTATTTCCTCAGACTTCGACGCGAGCTTATCATAGTATGTTAAGAACTCACGTTTTACCTCATTAACTACATCTTCAGGAGACCTCTTCCCTATAGCTATCTCTTGTAGCTTCCTCTCTATTGCCCCCCTAACTTCAGGTCTCACTATTTCTGGCACTATTGAATAAAGAGTTACGGCTATAGTCTTTCCTAAGGGCGTTGGTATACACCTCTTCCCCTTTACAACAAAGTACTTCCTCTTGACATTAGTGTAAATATGTTCTTGCATAGTAGCATCTGTGCCAATTCCATAACGCTTCATTAACTTCAATAACTCAGATTCAGACAAGTACGGTGGAGGTTCTGTCTTTTTCTTCAAGATCTCTAACTTAACGAGTTGAGCGATAGCCCCCTTAAGAGCTCTTGGCAATGGCTTTTCCTTGACAGCCTCGAAGGGGTAAATTTCAAAATACCCTCGTTTAAGTATTTTACAACCATAAGCTTCAAACTTAACTCCAGCGAAGTCTACTTCTAATCTCTGTCTCTCAACTAAGGCAGGTTCGCTTACAGTAGCTAAGAAGTGTCTCACTATGAAGTCGTAAAGCTTCCACCCTTTTATGCCGAACTTCTTCATTACGTAGTCCTTAAAGGCACACTTAGTCGGATATATTGGAGGGTGTGCCTTATCATCTTCCTTGCCTCTAGTAGGAGTTAGCGTCCTTTGAAGTAACAACTCCTTCTCAATGTAAGGTCTATATTCCTCGTTCTTGGTCAACATTAGCACGATTCCTCTTAAGTCGAGAGTCGGAGGGTAGATTGTAGTCTCAGTCCTCGGGTAAGATATCAAGCCATCTCTGTAAAGCTCTTCCGCTAAGTCTAAGGTCTCCTTTGGCCTTAAGTTTAAGAACTTACTAGCTCGTCTCTCGAGTTCAATCGTGTTAAGGGGTTCTGGCGGCCTCTCTTCCTTGATGATAAAGTTCGCATTCACTACTGTGCCTAACTTAGTAGTAGTCACTATTTCGTATAGCTCTTTAGCTCTCCTTAAGTCCTTTATCTTCTCTCCCTTATAACTCATCTTAATTACTTCGTCCATCAACCTTACTTGAGCGCTGAGAGTGTAGTAGACCTCACTCTTGAACTTCTCCCTTTGAAGAGCTCTGTTAACAACTAAGTGTAGCACTGGAGTCTGACATGGTCCATAACTTAAAAACGACCCTCTTGGGAGTATTCTGGGGTCTCTCCTCTCGACGAGTAGAGTTAAAGCCCTAGTGAAAGCAGCCCCTATCGTCAAATCTATTCTCATTCTGGCAAAGCTCTTGTTAGCTAGTAAAGGATTAGGATCTCTCAGCAAACTTAGGGCTCTTTCTAAATCCTCCTTAGTCAGAGCTGAGAACCAAGCTCTTCTGAACATAACTCTTGGATTCACTCTCCTTATCACTTTCATCACTTCAAAGGCAATGCTTTCGCCTTCAGTGTCAGCATCTAAGGCTAACACTACATAGTTAGTTAACCTGCCTAAGTACTCGAGCGCCCTAACGTACTTCCTAGAGCTACTCCTTACAACTTGACGTGGTTCAACTTTGAACAACTCACGGGGGTCTACGGCATGCCACTTATTGTACTTTTCATCGAAGTCGAAGTCCATTAAGTGACCACTGACTCCAAAGGACACCCAGACTTCTCCATTTCTGAGGTACTTGTAAACTGGAAGGTCGTAAACCTTGAGCGTCTTGAAGCCGCTATCGGAAGTCAGCCTAGCGAAAGCTTTAGCTACGCTGTTCTTCTCAGCCACGAGTAATACGTCTATATGTCTCAGTTCACTGAAGCCTTGCAAGTTAAAAACACCTAGTACTAGCCTGAGAATTGATAATATTTAAGCCTTCTGGAGATTAAGGTGTGCGTATTCACACTTCGTCAAGTTATGAAATAACAACATTGTGTTATTGATGAACTACTACTCTTGACTTTCTTAGCAGATAGTAATGTTCAAACAAGAAAGTATGGGCATCTTTACAGAGTTAAAAGGCTTACTCTCCGAAAACTCTTACTCCTATTCCCATCGCATCTTTCATCACTGACTCTAAGAACCTAACATAGCTACCGCGAACTCCTAGGAACGTTCCTAGGGAGCTCTTCCTAACCGTTATGACTAGCTCAGGACCTGCAAAGTCTACGTCTAATATGTGTCTACCTACCCAAGGGACCGGGTGTACTGCTGTTATGAGGTTCTTCAAGTCCAGAGTCAACTCTACAGCCCTTATCTTCAAGTTCACATCTTGTTCTACAGCTTTAATTCGCTCTCCTCCCTTTCCAACTAGCCTCCCCATGTAGCCCTCTTTAACTATTACAAGGATGTCTGGGACAGTCTTAGCCGTCAACACAAAGTCCTCCTTCTTCTCAACGAGTCCAACTACTGTCACTACATCGGCGTCTGGAGCACGTATCTTTATGCTTTCTAAGACTCTTTTCTCCTCTTCACTCAACTCCCTTTTCCTCATCCTAAACTCTAACGCTAGCTTTATACCCCGTCTCGCGCCAGGTCTTATGACGTCTTTGAGGCCTAAGTCGATCACCGCAGCGTCTTCTTCTCCTAGCAAGGCTTCCCTCAGTATCGTAGCCCCGTTGACTTTAATTCTCGGGTCCACTTGGAATATCGGGTCTCCAGCTACTATGAGCTTCGACCCTTCACCCATCCTCATTATCACCTCTCCTACGTTTTCTGGATTAGCGCTCTGAACGTCGTCGAACAATATCACAGAGTGATCAAAAGTTCTACCCCTCATGAAGTGGGGGTCAGCTACAACTACTTTTCCCTCCTCTATGAGTCTGTTTAACTCGTCCCTAGATATCGCAGTGCTCAATAGGTCAAACAGGTACTCAGAGGCGATTTTGTAGTAAAGAGAGCCTAGTTCTACTGAGGTCAACTCCTTGCCAGTAGTGACGTCTACTACTGGTCTCGAGATTATGAATCGGTCATACTTCCCTTTCATCACTGAATCGACTCCATAAGCGCTGGAGATTAAGCTCTTACCCGTACCAGTAGGTCCGAAGACTCCTACTATCGTGATTTTATCATTTAGTAAAGCTTTTACTAACTTCTCCTGTCCCTCAGTCTTCGGCTCTATCTTGTCCAACAACTTGCTGCTCATTATATCACCTCATCACCTTAAAGTCATAGTTAAGCAAGTTTTTAAAAGTCACGTCATGAGACTAGAAGCAGAATAGTTATAGCTAGGAAGTATAGGATAGAAGACTATGGGGAAAGTTAGGTTAGTCGATGCGTTAGTTCTAGCCGTAATAGCTCTAGTGTCAGTAGTGGTGATATTGAACGTATTGGGTCCCAGTAGCTATGTAGACGAGTTCGGAGTAGGAAAACCAGCGCCTAACTTTCAATTAGAGACGCTAGAAGGCGAGCTAGTAGAGCTAGCGAAGTTTAAGGGGAAAGTAGTAGTCTTAGACTTCTTTGCTACTTGGTGTGAACCTTGTGTAGCAGAAGTAAAACACTTAAAGGAAATATATAAAGAGTTTAAAGACTCAATCGTCATAATCTCAATAGACATTAGAGAAGATCCAAAGAGAGTTTTGGACTTCATGAAGTCTCATGGCATAGAGTGGATAGTTGTGATTGATAAGGACGGTAAGGTCGCTTCTAAGTATAAAGTCACAGCTATACCGACGATCGTAGTCATCGACAAAGAGGGCAAGGTTGCTTTATTCCGCATCGGATTAATGGGATCTAAGCAGTTAAGAGAAGCTATTAAAAAGGCCTTGGGTGAGTGAAAGTTAGGCTTAACGACGTTAACGAACTCTTTAAATAAGGAATAATAGTATCCGTGTAGTAGTTAACAGTGAAGCATTTATACTCCAATACAATCAGAAAAACTTTGGTGTGATATAAGATATGAAGAGATGGCACTCCTTATCCGTTGAGGAAGTCTTGAAGGCCTTAAATACTGACAAAGAACTCGGGCTAACGAAGGAAGATGCTAAAAAGAGGCTAGAGTTATACGGCCCTAACGAGATACCTGAGGAGAGACGTTTCGTAACATTAAAGATACTTTTTGAGCAAGTCAAGAGTCTTCTCGTATGGCTCTTGATATTCGCAACCATAGCTTCTATCATGATAGGTGAACTGAGCGATGCAATAGCCATAGCCGTGATACTCATACTTAACGTAATACTGGGATTTGTGCAAGAGTACAGGGCAGAGAAGGCCGTTGAGTTGTTGAGGAAGCTCGCTACTCCTAAGGCTAAGGTAATAAGGGACGGAATAGAAGTCGAAATATTGTCAACAGAAGTAGTCCCTGGTGACATTGTAATATTAAGAGCGGGGGATAGAGTACCTGCTGATCTCAGGCTGATAGAGTGTGTCAACTTAAAGGTCGATGAGTCTCTGTTAACTGGAGAGTCCGAGCCCGTTGAGAAGACTACAGAGTCTCTCTCTGAAGACGTTCCCTTGCCAGAACGAAGGAATATGGCCTTTATGGCTACGACTATAACCTACGGTAGGGGTAAAGGGGTAGTCGTGGCGACTGGAGTTAAAACAGAGTTCGGTAAGATAGCTGAGTCTGTTAGGAGTGAAGAACGTGAAGTAACCCCTCTTCAGAGGAAGATGGAACACTTAGGGAGAGTGTTAACTGGGATAATTGTCGCTTTAGTAATCTTAGTGTTGCTAGAAGAGATCATGGAGGGACTTGACATCTATGAAGCGCTAATGACCTCTATAAGCTTGGCTGTCTCAGCTGTACCGGAAGGTCTTCCAGCAGTCTTAGCTATAACGTTAGCCTTAGGAGTTCAAAAAATGGCTCGTAGAAACGCTATTGTCAGGAGATTATCTTCTGTAGAGACCCTCGGAAGTGCTACTGTAATATGCACTGATAAGACAGGAACTCTCACTAAGAACGAGATGACCGTTGTAAAGGTATTCATAAATGGAGAGTTCGTAAGAGTTACTGGTTCTGGCTATGAGCCTAAAGGGGAATTCCTGAGTGAGAGAGGAGTCATAGACCCGTTAAACGACTCAACCTTTAGAAGACTATTAGAAGCATGTTTGCTGTGTAACGATTCAAAGTTAATTCATGAGAACGGAACTTGGAGAATAATCGGCGACCCTACTGAAGGGGCTTTAACTGTACTAGCTATTAAGTCTGGACTCACAGAGGAACTTAGGAAGAGAGTCCCTAGGTTCTCCGAAGTCCCCTTCGATTCTATTAGAAAGAGAATGAGTACGGCACATATAATGCCTAACGGCAAGAAAATCCTTTACTTGAAGGGAGCGCCTGACGTTGTCTTAAAACTATGTAATAGAGTTGAAGAACTTGGAAGAGTTAGACCGTTAACCGAAGAGGACAGAAAATCTATACTTAAAGCTACGTCCTTAATGGCGAAGGAAGCGCTAAGAGTACTAGCCCTAGCTTACAAGGAGCTTAATGATGACACTGTTAAAGTAACTGAGGATGATGAGCGTAACTTAGTTTTTGTAGGATTGGTTGGAATGATAGATCCTCCGAGACCTGAAGTCCCTAAAGCTATAAGAATAGCTAAGGAAGCTGGCATCAAGGTAGTAATGGTCACTGGCGATCACAAAGACACGGCTATCTCCATCGCTAAACAAATTGGAATAATTGAGGAGGGAGAGGACTCCTTAGTTCTTACAGGAAGCGACTTAAATAAAATGAGTGATGACGAACTTTACGAAGTAGCTGATAAAGTAGTAGTTTACGCTAGAGTTTCTCCTGAACATAAACTAAGGATAATTAGGGCGCTCAAAAGAAGGGGACACATAGTGGCTATGACTGGAGATGGTATTAATGACGCCCCCTCAGTTAAAGTAGCTGACATAGGAATTGCTATGGGAATAAGAGGTTCTGATGTGACTAGAGAGGTTGCTGACTTAATCTTAGCTGACGACAACTTCGCTACCATAATAGTCGCCATAGAAGAGGGAAGGACTATATACGACAACATAAGGAAGTTCATTAGACTGCTATTGTCAGCGAACTGGGACGTAATAGGGGCCGTGTTCATCTCAGCTATGCTAGACCTACCACTCCCCTTTACTCCGGCTCAAATTCTATGGATAAACCTGGTGACTGACGGTTTGCCAGCTCTAGCTCTAGGGGTCGATCCTCCTGAACCCGGAGTCATGAAGAGGAGGCCCAGAGACCCAAAGGAGAAGGTCTACGCTGGCATGGAGTTGTTCTTCTTAGTCTCAATATTGCTTGCGTTGATCTCGTGGATAGTTCCATTTTGGTATGCACTAGAGTTCCTGGGGAGACCTTTAAGTGAGGCGAGGACTATAGCCTTCACTCAAGCCGTAATATTCGAGCTCATATTGTCTTTAAACTCTCGTTCAGAAGAGAGGTTCGTCTTTAAATCTCTAAGTACATTGTTTGCGAACAAGCATTTGATCTTAGCTATTCTAGCATCATTAGCTCTTCAGTTAGTGGTATTGTACATGCCACCTCTCCAGTACATTTTCAACACCACTCCGCTAGACTTAATCGATTGGGGTTTCGTGTTAATATTTGGGTCGTTAAGCGTATTCCTATACCCGAAGATCTTCGATACTAGGAGAATCAAGCATAAAGCCGCTAGTAAATGAAGTTTCAGATTTTCAAGCTCTAACCTTACTTACAGGTCTAAATTCCTTAAGTTTTATAAAATATAAGAAAAATATCTTTCCAAACAGCTAGGGGAAATCCATGAAATACGTCCTGAAAGTAGAGAACGTAGTTAAAAAGTTTGGCGATAAAGTAGCTGTCAACAACGTGAGCTTCAGCGTTAAACGTGGAGAGGTTTACAGTCTTCTAGGTCCTAATGGAGCTGGCAAGACTACTCTCATGTCAATGATCGCTGGCATAATCGAGCCCACTGAGGGGAAAATCGAGGTCTTAGGAGGAGACCCTCGTGAGTCGAGCATTAGAGCTAAGATAGGGTATTGCCCTCAAGAGCCAGTGGTATACGATAACCTAACTGGTCTAGAGAACCTAATGTTCTACGCAGGTCTTTACGGACTCAGTGGACGAGAAGCTAAGCGTAAGTGTAACGAGCTGTTGGAGTTCGTAGGCTTAGGTGAGTACGGTAAAAAGCCAGTACGAACTTACTCTGGGGGGATGATGAAGAGGTTAAACTTCGCCATAGCCATAATAGGCGACCCTGAGTTGCTCATGTTAGATGAGCCAACTACTGGAATGGACCCTAGAGCGAGGAGATCGGTATGGGAGTTAATAGAAAAACTGAGAAAGGAAGGAAAGACTATAATTTTAGCAACCCATTACATGGAGGAAGCAGATGTCCTGTCAGACAGAGTAGCGATAATGGACTTAGGGAGAAAGGTAGCTGAGGGGACTCCAGAAGAGCTTAAAAAGGAGTATGGTCCAAGGGCTGTTGTAAACATAGAACTTGTTAAGCTTAAACCAGAGGCAATAGAGAGTATCAAGCGATACGCGTCAGAAGGAAGAGTTATGGTAGAGGAAAACTTGTTAAGAGTGCACGTAGAAGATCCAGATGAAGTAACTCCTATGATTATTTCAGAACTCATCAAGCATGGGTGTAGGCTTAACGCGCTAAGAGTTAGTAGACCTACGCTTGAAGACGTGTTCCTCAAGTTAACTGGTAGGAGGTTGATAGAGTGATCAGGTGGAGTGCTGTTAAAGCCTTCATAGTCAAAGAACTTCTTGAAGTCTTCAGGAGTAAGGAGATCATGTTCTGGATGATCGCTTGGCCAATATTATGGGTTCTCCTCTCAGCCTACATATTCGTCCCACCTTCCATTGAGCAACCGATGACCCTCGACATAGGAGTGATTAACCATGACATAGGGTCTCAAGCGCCTATGAACGGGACATACTTCATAGAGATACTCAACACTACGGAGTACAAGGGTGTGAAGTTGTTTAGAATTAAAGTTTACAAGAACGAAACTAAGATGATCGAAGACATTCGAAAGGGCAGACTCGATGGAGGTTTTATAATACCTAAGAAGTTCGGCGAAAACGTCACTATGGGACAAACTAAATTAAAAGTCTACATAGGAGCAAGAGATGTTCAATCAGCGCAAATAACGAACGCTATTCTCAGAGGGTTCGTAGAAGGCATGAATAAGATGATTTCTCTGATAAAGATAAAGGAAACCTTAAAGTACATCCCTAAGAATGTGAGAGAGTTCGTAAGGAGTTGGAGTCTAGGAATAGCTATGCCCATAAACGCTACGTTCGTTGAAGTAAAGCCTAAAGTACTCATGTCAAGGGCAACTATCATTGGTTGGTTTACAATAGGCGCCTTAGGGATGTCCATGCTCTACAGCGGTCTCAGCATAGGGTCGTTAATGGTAGTTGAAGAGAAGGACCGTGGAACTTTGAAGAGACTCCTAGCGTCCCCTATGACTTCTACGGAGATGTTAGTAGGAAAGACATTAGCTGGACTGATATCACTAGCGGTCATGTCTTTATTAGTGATAGTAGCTGGGCATGTCATGTGTGGCGCAAAGATAATCTGGAACCCCACTAGGCTAGAACACTGGCTCGTCCCCCTGTTGTTAATAGTAGTTGCTCTGTTCACGATAGGGTTAGGGTCTCTCCTATCGTTGATAACGAGGAGTGTTAGGGGGGCATCTGCACTTAGTACCATACTAGGACTTATGTTGTCATTCCTTGCAGGAGTGTGGTTCCCCAAATGGATGATGCCAACGTGGATACAAGCATTCGCAGACTTCTTCCCAGCAACTTGGGCTATAGACGCCATTAGAGAAATAATGGTTTATGAACTCGAAATGAAAGAGGTAATGTTTAAAGTCGCCGGATCGATAGTAGCTACAGTCGTAGTCTATGGACTAGGAGTGGTAGCTTACAAACACTTACTAAGGAAGTATGCTGAGGCCTAGGCCAGTTAAAAAGTCTCTATATTTACTTCATTATTGTCAATTCTTTCTTTAGTTTTCTTTTTCCTATGTTCAGTATGCAATGCCATAATTCATCAGTGCATTAATTGTTGCTTTAATAATTTAGCTTATTTTTAAATAGACTTATAATGAACTTCTCAAACTACATAAGTGATATCAAAGGGTGTAAGATGTGACAATAATTATCAAATATGGTAGGTGGATTTTAATTAGAAAAATTAGTCTTAGAGAGCGTTACATAACGCTCGGTAGATGGATTCTTTTAAGAAGGAAGGCGTATAACCATGGTAGTTCATGTAAAACTCAGAGTTAAATCAAGAGTTGATAAAGAGAAAGAGCTCATAGTCTTAGTTAATGGTGGAGCTCACAGTCCAAGACCTGTACTAGTAGTTGATGAAGTAACCGCTGGAGAACTCGGTTATACTAGTGGCGAGACGGGAGACAGCCACAGCCGATACTAGACGGACTGTCTATGTTGTCGAGAATGCCTTAACTATAGAGCTCTTAGGAAATGAGAAGGAAGTTCTAGCAAAAATTAATGTAGACCTAGTAATTCACCCAGGACTTGAAGAACCCATTATAACTGATGCTACAATAGATGCACTTGGAATTAGAGTCGAAAGCTTTTATCAAGGATTGTGGAGACACATAAGAGACCCACCTGAGAAAGTAAGGAAAAGTGCTCGAGAGTGAGCCTAAGTTTAGATTAAATTTCCTAGATAAGAGCTATATTCTGTTTTCCT
>Ga0180302_10000669_pt1 | contig 15496 bp, 16 predicted proteins | sample GuaBasSediGuay17_FD_121794 | JGI IMG/M metagenome (GOLD analysis project Ga0180302, IMG submission 121794) | Subseafloor sediment microbial communities from Guaymas Basin, Gulf of California, Mexico - Guay17, Core 4571-4, 12-15 cm | ecosystem: Environmental > Aquatic > Marine > Hydrothermal... | reverse complement strand
GGGATGATCGTCTCGATGAACCGGCGCAGAAGCTCCTGGCCCTCCGGCGCGTGGAGGCAGTATCGGAGGAAGCCGATTCTCCTCTTCCGCAGATGCGGATATTTCTCCAGCATCCATCCGGGGAAGTAATGCGGGCTTATGAGCAGGTTGACCGCCACGCCCGCCTCGGCGGCCCGATCCAGAACCTTCAACGTCTCCCTGATCGGCGCGTCCGAAACGATCCCCTCCTTCGGGAAGACGCTGTTGGGGCCGAACTCGATCTGGATTATGTTGACCCCGTAGCGCGGGAACTTCTCCACGTCGCGCCTCACCTGGCCGAAGTGGCCGTAGCCGACGAAGAAGATCGGGCGGGGGACGGGCTTAGGGTCGGAGGGGGTGACGGTCGGCCCGATGAAGGAGGGACCGTCGATGCGCGGCCTCTCCTTCCCCGTCCACCGCGGCACCTCGGGGAAACGCCTCCTCCCCTCCAACGCCTCCCTCAGCTCCCTTTCGAGCCGATCGGCCATCGACTCCATGTCGGCGATCTGGCTCAGGGCCCTTCGAACGAACCCCTTCTCCAGATCCTCCTCGGCGTAGTTGACGAAGTTCTCGATCACCGTGTATGTGACGAGCGGATAGCTGATGTCCTGTCCCCTCTCCTCGACCGACTCCATCATCCGCCTGAGCTCGGGGAGCTTCCGACGGATAACCTCCAGGCGGCTCCCGGCGTTGGCCGTCGATAGGAACCTGAGCTCCACCTCAGCCCGGGCGATCTCCTCCCCTCCTCGGCTCAGCCTGACCGTCAGCCTCCGGGGGCGGTCGTCCGCGCCGAGCGACTTCCCGGCTATCTCGACCCTCCACGCTCCTCTCCAAAGCGAGATCCGGCGGGAGATGTTCAGAGGGGGGCGGCTCAGGGAGGCGGTCAGGGTGAGATCCGGCGCCTCCTCAGGCGCCCAGAGGTCGAGGCGTATCGCGAAGGGGCCGTCCCCTTCGACCTCCACCTCCGGCTCGGGAGGCTCCAGAAGCCATCGATCATCGACCGGCGGGGCGATCGTCGGCACCTCGCCCTCCTCCAGCTTCAGGTCGTCCAGCCAGAAGCCGTCGGTCGGGCTTTCGGTCACGACCCTCAACGTGAAAAGCTCCTCTTCCTCCGAGGCGGTGAAGCTCGTCCAGATCCGCCTCCACCCGCCGGGCGATTTGGGGAGATGAAGCCTTATCCTCCAGTTGTGGCCGCCGCCCACCCAGGCGATCCCGGGGTCGTCCGACCTGACGTATGCGCTCAACGTGTAGGGCCTGCCGGGTTTAAGCCGGATCGGCTCCGAAACCCAAAGCGTCCCGTAGACGTGGGCGCCGAAGGGCGTGCCGTTCGTGAACCTCAGGGAGCGCCTCCCGCTGTGGGAGACGGAATCGTCGACGGAGCAGGTCGCGTCCGTGTTCCGCCTGTCCCATACCCACCCCTCCGGCAGGCCGTCGGGTCTCACATCCTCGAAGCTGTGATTGGGAACCAGGTTCGGGCGCGCCTCATAGGGCGTCAGCTTGAGGTCGACGAGCTCGACCTCCTCCCCAATCCCCGTGCCCCCGAACAGGAACAGCATCCACGCCCCGATGAGATACATCTCCTCACCTCGACCAATCAGTTAGGCCCCTCCTCGGATGACTTTTAGCTTGATGGAGCCGTTTCCGAGGCTTTCGGAGCTCATCCTCTCCCTTCCGATCCCGGCTTGCCCCCATTATATCCGATCTCCGATCGGCCGTCAATAGAATCGGCGCGGAACCCTCGAAAGCTTGAGGGGGTGGCATCGCGAAGGAGAGGCTTTCGCGCGCCCTCTTGACAGGAGCTCAAAAACGTAATACAATCTCCTTTGAGGAATCCCAGCTAGGGAGGGTCGATGATGAGAAAGGGCTTTTCAATCGTTTTCGTTTTGATCGCCATCTTCGCGATACACTCCATGGCTTTCCCCGCCAAGATCGATCCGGGCAAGCTGGGGGTCATTTATTACTGTGCCTTCCCGGTGACGATAACGCTGGACGGGAAGTTCGACGACTGGCCCTCGGTCGTGCCCTGGCATAAAGTTCCTCATGACAGGGGGACACAGCCGGCGCCGGATGACAACGACGCCTCCTATGAGTTCGCCTGCGTGGCCGATGAGAATTACCTCTACGTCGCCTTCAAAGTTCGCGACGACAAGAAGGTCGTCGGCGAGGATACAGGCTGCAACGTCTGGAAGGATGACTCGGTCGAGGTCTACATAGACGGGGGTAACGAGAAGGCGAACTCCTATGACGCGAACGACTCCCAGGTGACCATAGGCAGGGATAACGTGGGGGGCGATCCCGAACATCCGAAGCTGGGGGGATGCGTCGGTCAGCTGCAGGGGCCGAACACGGGGACGAAGGCGTTCGTTGTGGACACCGATTACGGCTGGGCCGTCGAGGCCGCCCTGCCGCTTGAAACCTGGGGAATAGAGCTGAGGGATGGGCTGGTCATAGGCTTCAACACGCACCTGAACGACGACGATGACAAAGGGCCAAGGGATCACAAGCTGATATGGAGCGAGAAGGACGTGGCGGACACGAGCTGGAAAGACCCCTCCGTCTTCGGGGAGCTGAAGTTCGTGGAGGTCAAGCTGGCCGTCTCGCCCCGCGATAAGCTTGCGACCGTCTGGGGCGCTTTGAAGAGGTGATCGGTGTGAGAGGGCTGATATGCCTTCTCCTTCTGCTGCCCCTGCCGGCGTTTGCCGGCCTTTTCATCGACGATTTCGAAGATGGGGACGATTTCGGGTGGAGGGTGGTGAGGGGTGAGTGGAAGGTCGAGGGAGGCGCATATGTGTCGGCGAACCCCATTCCGAACGCGGCGCGGAACCTCTCCCAGGTCTCATACACCATGTTGCAGAGCCCCTGGAGGATAAAGGACGGGGCAGTCGAGCTTTCCATTAGGTTCGACGAGAGGGCCGAGGGCGGAGACGAAGCGCTGCTGCTTTACAGGATGGAGGACGATGAGAACGGATACGCCTTGAAGATCTGGAAGGAGGGGCTGACGATCTATAAGATCGTCGTAGGCAACCTCATCACGATCAGAATGGAGCCATCGGTGGTGAAGCCAACGGTCAACCACGTGAAGCTGGAGCTCGAGGGGATGTGGATGAAGGTTCATCTGAACGGGGTTTTGAGGATGAGGATAGGCGATCCGGAGAAGAGCAGGTATGAGGAGGGGAGGATCGGCTTAGGGGTGCCCAAGGCGAAGTTCCCCGTTCGCTTCGAGGAGGTGAGGGTCGAGGGGGAGGGGATATACCAGTTCAGGGTGAACATGCCGGTGGAGGCGAAGGGGAAGCTGCCGCTCCTCTGGGGCGAGATCAAAGGGCGTTGAGAACCGGCTCGGTCACACTTAAGATCAACCTCCCTTGCTCGGATCGCCAGTTGCCCTTTTAGGCCCTGTTCGGCTACAATAATTGAAGCTCACAAAAAAGGACGAAGGGTGGGGGATATGGCGAAGGTAAACACGCTGGTAAGGTTTCTGGATTACATCTCGAAACACCCGGACGCCTCGGACAGCGAGATCGCCGAGGCCATAGGGGTCACGGAGAGATACGTCAGGATGTGCAGGGAGGACATCGACGTCCTCAAGCCCTACTTCCTCAGGCTGGTCCTGTCCAGGGAGGACATCAGGATCATCCTGTCGAAGTTCACGCCCATGACGGATTACGAGAAGGAGATCTACGGGAAGCTGCTTCGGGAGGTGGTCCCGCACGCCAGGGGCGTCATAAGGCTCGCCAGGCCGGAGGACGAGAGGAGCCCCAAACAGCTCAACGTGGCCCTGCTGATACCGTTCGGCTCAAAGAAGGGGGTCAGACACATCACCGAGTTCTGGCTCAGGGCGCTGCTTTACGACACGCTGATCTGGGTCAACCTGAGGGGCGAGGAGGAGCCGAGGCTGGCCGAGTCGATCGAGCCGGAGGACGGGTATAGGAGGTGGTCGATCAAGCTGAGACAAGGCGTCAAGTGGAGCGACGGCAGACCTGTGACCCCTGACGACGTGATAAGCTCCCTCAGGTCGAGCAGGACGTTCGCGGAGCTGATCGAGGAGGCCGGGAAGGACGGGAGGAGGGGCGTAAAGCTCACTTTCAAGAGGCCCCAGCCGCTTTTCAAGTGGCGGATGAGGCATTTCCCGATCCTCCCCGCGGAGGGAACGCCCTACAAGGTGACGTGCGGCGCCTACAGGTTGAGGAGGGCCTTCAGGCCGGCGGGCCTGCTCAGGCTGAAGGCCAACCCCGACTACTACCGGGAGAACAGGCCCCTGATAGAATACATCACCCTGAGGGAGTTTTCGAGGGTCTCCTCCGCCCTGAACGCGTTCGAGAAGGGCGAGGTGGACTTCATCCCGCTCAAGAGCCTCTATCAACTGCGGCGGGCCGAGGGCGAGTGGCACCCCCAGAGCTGGCCGTTCGACAACAGATACTACGTCCTGGCCATCAACAGGAAGGGGAAGCTCTCCGATCCGGAGCTGTGCGAGAGGCTGAGGACGGTTATAGATTACGACGCGATAAAATCGCTCCTCTCCGGCGAGGAGGTGAGGAGGAAAGCCGAGGGCGAGGATCTGGGGCTGAGGATGGGATACGTCTCCGACGTCGAGAGCGAGGAGATCCTGGAGCTGGCGAGGATGGTGGCCGGTTTTATAGGCTGCCGGGAGGTCGTGAACGCAACCGATTGGTCGCCCGAGGAGAGGAGGGAGAACCTCGACCTGATCCTCACCGGCATGATATTCGGCCAGCTGTTCCAGGGGCTGAGGAAATATTTCCACTCCAAGGGCGAGGCCAACCTGTTCGGCTACGCGGACGAGGAGGTCGACGAGATGCTGGACGAGCTGGAGGATCTGGCCGATCCGGTCAGGAGGAGGGAGCTGGGCGAGATAATCCTCAAGACGCTCCAGCGCGATCACGCGGTCATCCTTCTGGCCCCGTCCTTCAACTACTTCATCTCCAGCATGTTCGTCGAGGTGAGCGAGGAGGTGGCCAGCCAGGAGGACTTCATCTTCAGGCTGTCCGACCTCTACATCGACCGCGAGCTGGAGTAGAGGCTCTTAGTTCAGCCGTTCTATCAGCTTGGGGCTCGGCTTAAAGGAGACCCTCTTTTTCGGCGGAATCCGGATGACCTCGCCGGTCCTGGGGTTTCTGCCGAGGCGGCCCGCTCTCTCTTTGACCACAAACGTGCCGAAACCCCTTATCGTGAGCCTCCCCTCCTCGGCCAGCAGATAGGCGATCGAGTCGAGGAGGATGTCCACGATGTCGTAAGCCATCCACCTGGAGGTGCCGGTGGCCTCCGATATGATCTTAACCAGTTCCCTTTTCGTCACATCACCCCTCCTCGAAGCCGTGGTGTGTTAGCTATATCTTAACATAACGAGGCGAAATTGGCACGTCCCCGTTGATTTGCTCTCCCGATTCGGTTATCATTTAACCCGGACCTTCAATCCCTCTGCGAGGAGAGGAGCATGATGGGGAAGGATCCTTCAAAGGCGGGTTGGCGTCCGGAAAGAAGGGGGAGGAGGCGGAAGGGATTTCAGCCCCGCAGATACGCCCACCCTTACCCCCCCTATCAGGGACAGCCGGCCGTTCAGCAGCCGCTTCCCGTCCGACCGAAGCCTAAGCGGTTCGACGAGCTGCGCCGGCCGTTGAGGTTCATCACCCAGGAGGAGTTCCTCAGGATGAAGGCCGAGGGCTACGGGAGGCTCTACATCGACAAGCAGATAAGGCGGAGGACGCCGATGGTTTTCGTGCTGTATGACGAGACGGTGCGGGGGATCATCATGCGGAGGATGCCCTACAACCTCGACCTGCTCGTGAACGGCGAGAGGCGGAGGATAAACAAGCTGGACATCAAATACTGCTACAAACAGGCGCACGAGCCGAAGATCCTGCCCTACATCGAAGTGGACGAGTCGGTCAAGGCGCTGAACCTGGGGCCGGAGATGGATCCGTCGAAGCGATACCAGATCGACGATAAGGTGCTGTTCCAGTGCTACAAGGAGCGCCGGCCCATAATCCTGACCCTGAGGGGGGGCGAGGTGATCAAAGGGGTGATCGACTGGTTCAGCAAATATGAGATCAAAATCGAGCTCCCCTCCAAGAAAAGCGTCATCTGCTTCAGACACGCCGCCTACTCCCTCTCGGTCGCGATCTACTGACCCTTGGGGGCGGGGTGGGATCGGCTCCCATCCCGCCTTTCCCCTGAGATGACCGGCCTGAAGACGGCTCTGTAAACCCTCCCGCCGATCGAGAGATACCCGAAGCTGCCGGGCGCGCCCAGCATCCCCTTGAAAAACTCCGCCCTCTCGCCGCCCAGCCTCAGGATCACCCCATCGCCGAACGCCTCCCCCTCCTCCAGCCGAAGCTCGAAGGGCGGCCGCTCGACGTCGCCCTCGACGTCCTCGGCCTCCCTGACGAACAGCTCGATCTCCGGCGGGTCATAAGGCCTGGAGCCGGGCGCCCTCTCCTCGAACCTCGTAAGCATCTCGACGAACCCCATCAGCCCCCTGGCCCTCCTCTCCCGGGCCATATCGGCGGGCAGGCCGTAAAGCGTCAGCTCGGCCCTATACTGCTCGGTGTTCAACCTGATCGCCACCGACGGCAGATCCCTTATGGAGAGCCTCCCCGACCGAAGCCTCTCCTGGACGGAGTAGACGTCGAAGCTGAAAAGCCCCGCCCTCCTGGCCTCCCTCAATATGAGCTGAACCTCCCCCTCGGTCAGCGCCGTCTCCCTCCACGAGTATCCGCCTATCCTCTTGAAGACGGCCCTCCCGTCGCCGAAGAGCGTGAACACCGGCGCTCCCTCCATGAACCTCCTCTCCACATCGGCCTCGCCCGACCTCCTGAAAAGCTGGAGGATCACCGCATCGGGATCCCTGGGATAAGGGATGATCAACCCCTCGTCCCGAACCCGCTCGGGCGCCCTCTCCTGGGCCCTCCTTATCACGTCCCCGATGTGCGTCACGCCGTAGATGAACATCATCAGCGCCACCGCCAGCAGGAAGGGCCTGAGGAACCTCAAAAGGGCGGGATGTCTCTCGCCGAAATCCCTCATCTCCTCTCCAGGGCGCTCCCCAATATGATGAGGATGAGCTCGTCGTAGGAGATGCCGGCGGCCTCGGCCTGGGCGGGCAGATCGCTCAGATCGGTCAGGCCGGGTATCGTGTTGACGTCCGTCACGAAAGGCCCCCTTTCGGGGTGGACGCGCATGTCGACCCTCGAGAGATCCCGGCAGCCGAGGGATCTGTGCGCCCCAAGGGCCGCCTCGACGATCCTCTCCTCCACCTCCCTCGGGAAGGGGGCGGGTATGACGAACTCGGTCATCCCGGGCGTGTATTTCGCCTCGTAATCGTAGAACTCCTTCTTGGGCCTGAGCTCCAGGATCGGCAGCGCCCAGGCCTCATCCCCCGTCCCCAAAACCCCCACCGTCACCTCCCTGCCCGGTATGAACTCCTCCAAAAAGACGTCCCTATACTCGGCGATCGTCTTCCTCACGACGGCGGGGAGATCCTCCGCCGACCTGACTATCGTCACGCCCAGGCTGGATCCCTCCGAGGTGGGCTTGACGACGATCGGCAGACCCAGAAGCTCGACTGCTTCTTGGCATTGAAGCTCGATATCCCCGCCGGGGTCGATCGTCGCGAATTTGGGGGTGGGCACGCCGGTGGAGAGGAAGATCCTTTTGGCGGCGACCTTGTTCATCGCCAGGGCGCTGGCCAGGACGCCCGACCCCGTGTAGGGTATCCCAAGAACCTCCAGCAGGCCCTGGATCGTCCCGTCCTCCCCGCCCCTGCCGTGCAGGGCGATGAAGGCGATGTCGAACCCGCCCCTCATCAGCCTCTCGACAAAATCGGGGTCGGCGGGATCCAGCCCCTCCGCCTCCAACCCCTGCCGGCGCAACGCGTTCAGGACGTTCCTCCCCGACCTGAGGGAGACGGCCCTCTCCCCCGACGTGCCCCCCATGAGGACCGCTATCCTCTTGCCCTTCAACCTCCTCCTTACCTCATCGACCCTCATCTCAGTCGAAGTAGCCGCACTCTCTAAGATGTCGAACGGATTTCTCCATCCTCTCCAAGGTCTGCTCCAGGGTCAGCTTCTCGCCGGCTATCCCCTCCACCTCTATCGTGAACGGCCCGTAGAAGCCCCTGGCGTTCAGAAGCTCCCTCACCTTCCTGAAATCGACGATCCCCTCGCCCAAAGCCGGGAAGTAGAACTGTTTGTATCCGCCGTTGGTGTCCTTGAGGTGGACGCCCTCGATGTAGTCCAGCACCTTCTTCATCTCCTCGATCCCGTCCACGTTCTGGTTGTAGTAGTAGATGTTGGCAGTGTCGAAGTTTATCCTGATGTTGGGGTGGTTCACGCCCTTCATGGTCTCGAGGCCCACATCGCCGTTTGTGACCAGATCGGGATGCGTTTCCAGAAGCACGATCACATCGCCCTCCGCCGCCACATCGCCCACCTGCCTGAGCCTCTCGTAGGCCAGCTGTTTGTCCATCCCCCTGGTGTGGACGCTGGTGAATATCCTCTTGGCGCCCAACCGGTTGGCTATCTCGACCGCGAGCTTGAACTCCTCGGCCACCCTCTCGTTCTGTATATCGCACCTCGCCTGAACGCTCGCCACGGAAAGCCCATACCTCTCCAGCTCCCTCAGGACCTTATCCACGTCCTCCGGTTTGGGCATGGGTATCTCGACGTATTTGATGCCGAGCTGGGCGAGGTGCTCGAAAGCCTTATCGGCGTATCTTCCGTAGCTGGAAGGGCGACACGAGACTATGTTCTTCATCGCTTCCCTCCCGGATCTTTTTCAGGGGGAATTATAACACACCCCCGGCCTCGCCCGCCACAGCTTTCGCGATCAGCTCGCCGGTGATGAGCGAGAGCGTCACGCCGTCTCCCTCGTGTCCCGTCGCGACGAAGAGGCCGTCGGGGCCCATCGGGCCGATTAAGGGCTCGCCGGAGGGGCTGTATGGCCTGAGGCCGGCGAAGGAGCGGATGACGGGTATCTCTCTTAGGATCGGCATCAGACGGGAGGCGTGCTCGATTATCCCCAGGATCCCCTCCGGCGTGGTTCGGGTGTCAAACCCGGCGAACTCACGCGTCCCGCCGATCAGGATCGTCCCGGAGGCGGTCTGCTCGATCGAGGTCGCCACGCCGACGCCACCGCCGCGTTTCGCTTTGAGGTAACAGGCGCACAGGATGACCCGGCCCACCATCGGCGGCATCGGCTGGGTGACCAACACCTGCCCCCGCCTGGGGATGATCCCCAGCTCGACCCCGGCCGTCCCGGCGATCTCCCCCGACCAAGCCCCGGCGGCGATCACGACCGCGCCCGTCCATATCCTCCCCTTATCGGTCAGGACGGAGCGGACCCTCTCCCCCTCGACCTCCACCCTCAACGCCGTCGTATGCGTCATCAGCTCGGCCCCCGATCTGCGGGCGGCCCTGGCCAGGGCGTAGGCCAGCTTCATCGGGTTGACCTGCCCCTCGATCGGCGAGTGGGTCGCCCCGGCCATCTCGGGGGAGAGATACGGCTCAAGCCTGACCGCTTCCTCGGGGCCGAGCAGCTCGACCGGCACCCCGACCTTCGACATCCCCTCGGCGATCGACCTCAACGTTTCCAACCCCTCCTCCGCCTCGGCGGCGATCATCCCCCCGCATCTGCGATATTCCACCTCCTCCCCCAGCTCCTCCTCGATCCGCTCGAACATCGCCAGGCTCTCGAGGGCCATCCGCAGAACCCTTCCCGGCCTTTTGGACTGGACCGAGAGGAATCCGTCGCACGCACCGCTGGCGCCGGAGGCGATGTCGCCCCGCTCGACCAAAACAACGCGCATCCCCCTCCGCGCGAGCCTGTAGGCGCACGAGCAGCCTATGACCCCTCCGCCTATTACGACGACCTCCGCCCTCATCTCCTCCTCCAGGCCGATATCAATATCCCGGCCACTATCAGCGTCAGGCCGGCGACCGAGCTCCACCTCAGCCTCTCCCCCAGGACGAACCTTATGAAAAGCAGCGAGATGAAGGGGGACAGGTATGCCACGTTGCTGACGCGGGCGACCTGATCGGCCAGGCTCAGCCCGTAGTTCCAGAGCAGAAAGGTCACCCCCATCTCGAACAGCCCGGTGTAGACGGAGGCGATCAGCGATCCCACCGGCCTGGCCCCGATCTCTCCCCTGAGGAGCGCTAAGAGAGCGACCATGGGGAAGCCGAAGGAGAAGTTCAGCGTCAAGTTTCGCAGAATGTCCCCGCCCCTTTTCAGGTTGACCAGCCAGTATGAGGCCCATATCAATCCGCTTCCCAGGGCCAGGGAATCGCCCAGGGGGGAGCTGAGCCTGAAGCTGAGGATATCGCCCCTGGTCGAGATGAGCATCACGCCCGAGAAGCTCAGGATCAGCCCCAGGAAGACCTTCGGGCCGGGCATCTGTCTCAGGACGGGGATAGAGATGAGCGAGAGGGCTATGGGCCAGGTGTAGTTGAGCGGCTGGGCCTCCTGGGCGGGGAGGAGGGAGTAGGCCTTGAAGAGGACGAGGTAGTAGAGGAACGGGTTCAGAAAGCCGGCGACGGCCGAGATCAGCGCCGCCCTCCTCGAAACGCCTTTGAAGGGGTTGCCGTATCGGATCAGGCTCAGGACGAGGAAGATCAGCAGCGAGGAAAGCGAGGAGTAGAAGAGCAGCTGGATCGGCGTGAACCCCCTCAAGGCGAGCTTGAAGGCGGTGGCGACGGTCGACCACAGCAACGTGGCGCTCAGGGCGAAAAGGTATGCCTTCAGGCTTGACGCCCCGCCTGACTTCAACGTATCATTTCCGCCGGGCATGGTCCGAACCCCGCGGGCGTGGGGAGGTGATCGGGATGGCGATAGTCGAGGTGAGCGTCGTGCCGGTGGGAACGGGGTCCACGAGCCTCAGCAGATACATCGCCAGGGCGGTTAAGGTGGCGAAGGAGAGCGGGCTGAAATGCCAGCTTACACCAATGGGGACGATAATAGAGGGGGATCTGGACGAGGTTTTGGAGGTGGTCAAGCGGATGCACGAGGCCACCTTCTCCGAAGAGGTCAGGAGGGTTGTGACCACGATCAAGATAGACGACCGAAGGGATAAGCGTCAAACCGCCGAGGATAAGGTCAGGGCGGTGGAGGAAAGTTTGGGGGCACGGTCGGCTTGAACTTGATCTCCCCGGATTTGATCTTCTCGGCGATCTCCTTCAACCCCTCCGGAAGCTCCGTCTCGGGGTTAGCCCACCACTTCTCTATCTCAAGCAGCTCCTGAACCGTTATCCCCAGCTTCGCCGCCAGCTTCTTCCTCTTCAGCCTCCTCTTCTGGCGAAGCCTGATCTGATGTCTCCTCCTCTTCCGCTTGCTCTTGGAGCGGGCCATCAGATCGACCTCCCCAGCGGGTTTGAAGCGCGATTGAAATTTTAGCCTAAACGAAATGAAGGTGTCAAGCTAAAATTGGGCTGAAGATTAGGCGGTGAGATCAGGAGCTGATTCACACAAGCTCTTCCATCATCGGTGCGAAAAGCTTCTGAGTGAATCTCAGCTTATCGTCGAACACCCTCAAGCCTATACCGTAGTATCGCATCAGCCACGCGATTCTATCTTGAACATCCTTCGTATACATATCCCATTCGGCGAAGAGCTTCTCCGGTATGACGATTTCGGCGGTGAAGCCAAGCGCGCCCTCAAGCAAGGAAGCCTTCTCCTTATCCGCAACGAACAAACTTGGATTGAGCAGCCCTATCTTATAGAGAGCTACTTGTTGGCAGGCATTGAATAATATCCCCGCAATCCCTTTCTCTTCAAGCTTAACCTCATAGAGAGCCAAGGTTTTCCCCCGCTTTCTTTTAACCTGTCTCCCGCTTTCGATGATGACTAAATCAGCTCGCCCCCATCCCCCTCCAAAGTTGAATTCCAGTTCCGTGAGGAAATCCCTGAAATATCTGGACTTTCTCTCCTCATCTAACAGATGGTAAACGATGTCCGAATGGGAATATCTTCTCATATTTCACCCCCGCTGCTTTGAAATCACCTGATCAGAACGATCGTCCCCACCTTGTATCGGTCGCCGACCTGGATCTGGTAGATGTAGATGCCCGACTCCAAAACTTCGCCGTTTTTATCCCTTCCGTCCCAGACGAGCCTCCTCTCCCCTCCCTCCGCTCTCAGCTCCGCCACCAGCCTCCCCCTCAGATCGAAGATCCTCACCGAGAACTCCCCGCCGCTACCCTCCACGGCGGCGGCCGGGAATATCACCCTGTTGAAGCTCGGATCGGTCGACAGCGGGGTGAACGGGTTCGGGTAAGGCTCCGTCAGCTCGACGCTCTCCTGGAAGACCCTCTCGGAGCTCAACCCCGCCTCGTCGAACGCCTCGCGGGCGAAGACGATCGACCTAGCCCCCGCCGGCGGGACGTGGAAATACCTGTAGCCCTCCTTGTCCATCGCCTCATCCCTCTCAATCACCGTCAACAGCTGAAGCGAGGCGCGGCTCGTCCCGAAATACAGCCTGTAGCCGACCACATCGGGCGACGGGCTGGCCGACCAGTGAAGCTCCACGCCCCCCTCCGTCTCCTTCATGACGAACTCGCGGGGAGGGAGGGGCGGGGCGGTGTCCTCGGGGACGTCCACCTCCACCCCTCTGGAAGGCTCCGACCTGATGAACTCCGTCTTGAACGCCTCCACCGAGTAGACGTGCCTCCCGGGCGGGACGTTCACGTCCACCCACTCCAGATCCCCCTCCTCGGGGTTGGGAACCTCGGCGATCCTCTCGCCGTCCCTGTAAACGTAATACCCGCGCACGTCCCTGTCCTCCGACCTCCTCCACCTCAGCGTCACATCGTTTTCGCCCCGCGGATCGACCTCGGCCTCGAACCCCTGCGGGGGCGGCGGGGGGACGTTCGGCCTGACCGCTATGGCGAAGCTGTTGTTGTTGTCCCTGCCGTCCGCGTTGCCGGGCTTGACGAACTCGCCTATCGGCCTGTCCTCGGGGTTCCTCAAAAGCACGTCAAAGACCACCCTCTGGGGCAGCTCGTGGGGAGGGGTGTCCACCTGGAAGAGGATCTCGGCGTAGACGTTCACCTCGGTTATGATCTCATCCAGTATGACCCTCAGGGATACGTCGTCGACGACGGCCTTGAACCCTTTTGGCTCGCCGTTGAGCTTGACCCATTTGACGTATTCGGGTTTGACCGCGAAGCCGCCCGGGATGAAGATCTGGATCGTCTTTATCTCCTCGCCCGGCTCGGCCTGCGACCTGTCGATGATCAGCGAGAGCAACATGTCGGCCCTAGAGCTTGCGAAGACCACTCCCTCGTCGTTGCCCACCACGTTCAGCTCGCCCGTCGAGCTGACCGCCGCCGGGCCGAGGAGGTTCGCTATGAGGCAGAACATCAGGAGCTGCTCGGAGAACATCCCGCATCACCCTCTGATCCGGGGGATTTCAATAGCCCTTTATCATCCCCCAGGTTGTCGCCATCTTCCCCATGACGCTGACAGGGGTGGGCTCGGGCCCGCCCTCGTCGAAGACGATGAACTCGTCGAACGAGGCGGTGGAATGCCCTCCCTCGGCCGTCGTCCCGGAACCGCCGTTCAGGCCCACGAAGGGCGTCGGCTGTCTCACATCGCCGAAGGTGGTGTAATCGTCCTCCAACGTCCACTTCTCCGGCTCAGGCTCTCCATCGTGCCAGATCTTCCCATATATCCTGCTCTTCTTGGGGTCGATGAAGATCATCATCCAGAACCATTCCCCCACCTCGACCGTGAACTGCGCCTTGACGTTGTTATCCCACGCTCTCCTGTCGTTCAGGAACTGAACGTCCCCGTTCTGCAACCTGTTGTGGATGACGAAGGTGTAGCCGTTCCAGTTGTCGTTCGGGTCGAGCCACACGCCCAACCCGGCCCGGGATCTGTCGTGATCCTGCCAGTCATCGAACCTTATCTTTGCCATCGCCCCTATCGCCTCTGGGGCGTTGGGTATCTCTATGACGCAGTATGTCGGATCGCCCGGCACCGGCTCGGTCTGTTTCAGAACCCCGTCCTCCTCGACCCATTTGGCCCCGTTGCCGGCCGACCACGGGTTGTTCTCGGTTATGTATCTCGGGTCGATCTTGTTGTCGTTGAAGTTGTCATACCACAGGTTCTTGGCATATCCCGGCAAACCGATCGCCAGGAACATCGCCGCGATCGACGCCACAACCGCTGTTATCCTCATCGCCTTCACCTCCGCCGAATCTGCTGGCAGGAAAGTTTAACACCGGGCGCGGCGGGCTGTCAAGTCGGACGGGAGAAGCCGGGTTATGCCTCGGGGGGAGAAATTTGGTATAATAACCTATGCCCGGGTGAAGGCTTATGAGGAAAGCTTTGAAACACGGGTTTTTTTCGGCTTTGGCTTGGACGTTCCTACTCGCGTCGAGGAGCCTCCCCTCGAAGGGGAGCTTGAAGCTCGGGGAGGCGTTGGGGCATCTGATCCTCAGGTTCGACGTCAAGGGGAGGAGGATCGCCTACGGGAACCTGTCGTCAAGTTTCCCCTCCCTCACGCCGAAAGAGATAAAGGGGATGGTCGCGAGGTGCTACAGGAACCTGGGGATGAGCATCGCCGAATTTTCGAGGCTTCCCCGGCTGTCGAAGGAGGAGATAAACGGGATGGCCGAGGTCGAGGGGATCGAGAACCTGGAGGCGGCCCTGAGGAAGGGGAGGGGCGTCATCCTCCTGACGGCCCATCTGGGCAACTGGGAGCTTCTGGGGGCCGTCCTGGCGGCCAGGGGGTATGAGGTGAACGCGATCGTCAGCAGGCTGAAGGTGAAGGGGCTGGACAGGCTGGTGTGCCGGATCAGAAGGTCCATCGGGGTCAACCCGCTCCCGCGGGAGGCGCTGAAGTCGGCGGTCGAATCGCTCAAGAGGAACCAGATACTGGCGATCCTGGCCGACATCGATACGCGCGCCAGGGGAGCCTTCGTGAAGTTCTTCGGGAGGAGGGCTTTCACCCCGATAGGGCCCATTTTAATATCGCTCCGAACGGGCGCCCCCATCGTCCCGGCTTTCATCGTCAGGGAGGGGGAAAAGCATAGGGTCTTCATACTTGAGCCGTTGAAGCTGGAGGGCGATCCGCCCTCCGACGCCCAAAGGTTCACCGAGCTTATCGAGTCGTTCGTCAGGAGATACCCCGATCAGTGGATATGGATGCACCGGAGGTGGAGGGAGGTTTGAAAGCGGCTTTCGCGCTGCTGTGGCTCTCTTTGGCCCTTATCCTTTGGGGTTGCTCCGACGAGGGGATCTCCTCCCCCTCCGAGGAGGAGAGGAGGATGAACTACCAGCTGGGGGAATTCAGCGCCGAGCACAGGAGGAACGGCGAGCTGAGGTGGAAGGTGAAAGGGGAGGCGGCGGTCTTCTTCAAGAACGAGACGGCGCAGATCGTCAAGCCCACGCCCGTGATATTCAAGGACGGGGAGAAAGCCGCCGTCGTGCCGGGCGAGAAGGGGATGGTCGATCAGCGGTCGAAGGACGT
>Ga0180302_10000668_pt1 | contig 15500 bp, 20 predicted proteins | sample GuaBasSediGuay17_FD_121794 | JGI IMG/M metagenome (GOLD analysis project Ga0180302, IMG submission 121794) | Subseafloor sediment microbial communities from Guaymas Basin, Gulf of California, Mexico - Guay17, Core 4571-4, 12-15 cm | ecosystem: Environmental > Aquatic > Marine > Hydrothermal... | reverse complement strand
GTAAATTATTATGGTTAATCCAGGGTTGTAAAGTGGGTTAATAGGTATAGGATACAAAGGTTTTATATCGCTATAAAGCGGTGAATCCATAAGAACATGTAGTATAGCTCCAGAAACACCTGCAATAGCGAAGGCTCTCAAATTATAGCATGGCTCAGATTCTAGGAGTAATCTTCTCCATAGTGGGCTAAGTATTCTCTCCGATACATACATTAAGTAGCTTAGGACTAAACCGATAGCAAATGCGCCTATGAGCGTATGTAAATAACCGTGGAGAGGATAATTGAGATTAAACACGAGGGTTATGAAAGGCTCCATATCCACAATTATATTGGCTATTATAAATGTTGGTACATGAATATGTCTTCTTAAAGGTAAGCCTATAGCTAGTGCAGGTCCAAGATGGAAAGGTGTAAAAGGCACTTAAATCCCCTCATTAACAATTTATTTTCCTAATCTTTAAATTTTAATAATTTCCTTCATCACGCTCATAAGGGGCTATAGAGCAACATACCTTAGTATAAAAGTGTGAGAATATTGAGAATATGTTATCTATAGTCCTATATGGACTTGGCTGAGCTATGGAACACGAGTAAATGCTGATGGGGGGAAGGAATGAAGTAGAGTACTGCAGGAGGTTTGCGGATATAGCAAGGAATTCTTTACGCAAAATTAGTAAATGATGCAGTTGACTTAATAGTGTGGTTGTAGATAAGCTATGATGAGGGAGTAGATATGGTAAGCAGTACTGTAAGGCTACGTATCTCTAAGAGGGTTCTCAAGAAGCTTCTCAATACCCTGAGTCCTAGACCGTACATGGGTCTTGATGAGGTTCTGGAGAAATACTCTGAGAAGGTAGAAGAGGATGTGCTAGAGAAGTTTCTTAGTGAAAGGAGGTAGTTACGGTATTGAACCTAGTTATCGATGTCTCGGTTTTCATAGATAGGCTATTCATCTACGATGAGGAACGTAGTTGTAGAGCACGAAACGTGTTTAGAATAGTAGACAAGAAAGGCTACAATATATTCGAGCCACAGGTATTCGGTATCGAACTCGCTTCACAGCTTGTCCGTAGGAAGCCTAAGGATATAGCTAAGAGGGCGTACAATGATGTGATGGAGAGGATCATCGTGGTTGAAGAGATAGATTATGACCTACTCCTAGACGTGGCGTTCCAGACTGGTTGCAGAGCTATAGACACATACTATATCGCCACGACTAGCATAGTCGATGGAGTACTGATCAGCGCCGATAGGGTGTTGGCTGCTAACGCGAGGAGGTATGGAATAGATGCATATTATATCCACGATGCTAGAGAATACAACGAGCTAATGTCAAAACTAAAGTAATTCAATCCGTCTCGGCCTTATCTATCACTATACTGATATTGTATACTGTCAAAGCCTATATGGTCTCCTTAGTCCCTCTTTCTTCTTAAACTCCTGAACTGTTCTCTCAACATATTCAACCTAATCTGCCCCGGTACATGAAGACGAATTACGATACAGGTCAGCACCAAGTACTTCCTACACTAAACACATCATTGTATCCACATTACTAAAACTGAATCTAAACAATCATTCATTAATTACTAGCTATATCTGTGCTATTAGGAGATGAGTAATAGTGACTGCTATTAGCACTGATTAAGGTAATTGAGATATTACATAAAATAAATTAGAATGGAGTTCTGTACTAGCAGACAGACATGAATTAATAACCTTTCATATCAGTCATCGAGTAATAGCGTTTATGTCTATCCTTACTGACTATCAGTTTGGAAGCCCTTTCATATTGGGTGATATGTTTTCTTTTATATGGTTCTGGTCCCCCAAGCCGGAGATTCTAGGTTCAAATCCCGGCCGCCACACTATTACTCTTTATGGTCTTATTCTAATAGCCTTTAACCTTGTGATAGTCTACTATAGGGACAAATACTACTGCTGCTATTACAGAGCCGTACATGCCTTTAGGTATTCTTTTTATACTCACTAGCTTCATTTTTATCTCCTCGAGATTCATTCTTCTGACTTTTGCCATTCTCGAGATTTTTTCCATAAGTTCCTCCCTCAATTCATCTTTACTGACCTTACCACATGCCTCAACTACGATACCGTATCTCCCATACTCTTTACTTACACTGAATGACCAAGCGACACCTGCACTTATCGTTTCACCTTCATTTCCCTCAATTCTTGCCATGATAGTAAAAACTATTGCACCAGGAGTTATGGGGATGAAGCCAATTTCTACTGCACCTGCTGGTAGAATTGATGAAACAGGAACTAAGTTGCATTGAGCAATTCCAGCATCCATTAAGGCTTCATCAAAAGCATTTAGTGGTGAAATGGGACTAAACGCTTTACCAGCGGTAACAAAGAAATATTTAGGCATGTAAGGGTCATGAGCTGGAATCTCTCTTTGTTTCATACACACACCCATTATAAATTACATGTTTAGACGATATTATTCTCATCAAGCCTATATATGAAGTTAGTGGAATAGAATTCAAAGAATAGTAATAGCTAAATAATTATTTAAATAGTTATTCTTACTGATTAAACGAGGTGAAGGTACATTAACTATTAATGATGGAATAGAGGTGATTAATGTTACTTGATTTACTAGTATTGTTTATTGGTGCTATTGGTATAGGTTTTGTTTCAGCAATAGCTGGAATTGGTGGAGGTAGTTTAATGGTGCCTTTTATGGTTTTAGTACTAAATTATAATGTTAAGATAGCGATAGCTACAAGTCTGTTAAGTATTGTAGTTACTTCATCCTCAGCTGCTAGCGTATATCTTAAAAAAGGAATGGTCGATTTGAAAGCTGCACTACTTCTAGAGCCAATTACAGCACTTGGAGCCATAGTCGGTGCTAATATAACTCTTACATTACCTGTTAAGATGGTTAAAGGAGCTTTAGGAATGCTATTGTTATGGATTTCAATAATGATGTTAAGGAAGGCACTAAAGAGGGTTTCACATGAAGAATCCACAGTAAAAGTTCTACCTCATCGTAAACTATTAGCCGTTTTAGCATCCTTTCTTGCTGGTTTAACCTCGGGCATGTTCGGTATTGGCGGAGGAGTCATAAAGGTTCCACTTATGACGTTGGTTCTAGGTTTACCTATTAAGGTGGCTGTTGCAACAAGCTCCTTTATGATAGGTTTAACAGCTACTAGTGGTGGAATAGTATATTTAACAAGAGGTTATGTGGATCCATTATCTGTATCAGCTTTAGCCCTTGGTATAATACCTGGTGCAACTCTCGGAGCTAAATTCATGAAAAAACTTAGACCATGGATTATAAGATTCGTCTTTTCATTTATACTGCTCTATGCATCTATAAGATTATTATATTCAATACTATTCTAATTGTGGTGAAGGAATCATGTATAAAGTGCCATCAACAATACTGAGATATGGTGTAATAACTGGTTTACTTTTAACGTTATTCGGCTTGGTAATTAAACATGTATTATATATTGATATAATTGCATTACTTGGGCTAACGGTTATAGTTACAACGCCATTAGTATCATTATTAACTATAAGTATACTACTATTACTAAAGAGGGATATTGGTAATTTCTTACTCTCTCTCCTAACGGTATTTATCATACTCCTCTCTATACTATTGTCATTACATAAACCATAATTTTATCACATTATAATCGGATATAATAATATAGAGATTGACTGTATATATGGAAAAAAACTATCACTAATTAAATAATATCGAATATTAGTGTTATATGTGCTTATGTGTATCTTCGAGATCTGATTACACTTATTGTTGATAAGACTGTCATCGCCATCTACTTCATCCTATTCATTAGTTGTATTTACCTAGTGCTATTGGTCTTGATAGTGGAGTAGTCTTTAATCCTGCTGTAGTATTTGTTAATGGCATTTTCTACATGTTCTATAGAGCTCAAAGTGTTTGGCATGGAACATCAGTTATAATGCTCGCTGTTAGCTACGATGGCGCCCATTTTGTTAAACTGAATCTAACGGTACTCTCTCCAACTCTTAAGGAGGAGATGAAGGGCGGATGTGAGGATCCAAGAGTCGTTGAGGTTAATAGCACATACTACATGACCTACACAGCTTATGACAGTAAGATGGCTAAGCTAGCTTTGGCTAGATCTAAGGATCTTATTCATTGGGAGAAGTTGGGTATTGCATTCCCTGAATGGGACTAGAGTAAATCAGGTGCTATACTACCTGTTAAGATTAATGGTAAATGGTACCTATACTATGGTGCTGCAGATACATACATAGGCCTAGCCATAGTCAACATGACAACAAACACCACTACAATTATACTGACAGCTAGTCCTAATACAAAAATCATCACTACTACTAACAACTACAGCTACTCAAGTAGTAATCAAAGAGGTTAACCTTTTAAAGGTTGGTATGTGGTTAGCTTTAGGATTAATCCTAGGTATAGAATTAACACTGATATTACTAAAACGTCGTTCACAAACATAAAAATGATCTGGTATACACGAAACTTTAATTAATCACCCTTAAACAGGATAATTTTATATTTAAGGTCTCAAAACTTGCTTCTAAAGTTTACATTTTTAGACTTATAACTCTGGTCCCCATACTATTGAAAGAATGGAAAAAGTTCCTGACATTTTACATGACCGAGTTTTCGAAGGCTATTTTAGTTTAACTCCTAAGTTCTGATCCCTAAGTTGGTGTAACTAAAAATCCATTATGAATACATTTAAATAAGGGATGGTCGAACTATCTGGGCTAGGGCTTGGAGAGTTTACGTGTAAGAGAGGAGAATGTACACGTAATTAGCCATCCTTACGCTCAAGAACTTCTCACAATCATTAGGGATAAGAGTACAGAATATTACATGTTCAGGTCTATTTTAGAGGAAATAGGTTATATAATTGGATTAGAGATCGTTAAAAACATGGACACTAGAGAGGTCTATACAGAAACACCTCTAGGTGTAAAAGCTAAAGGAATAAAAATTATAGACAAAGACAATGTAGTCATAATTAATGTTCTTAGGGCCTCAATACCCCTAGTGAACGGATTACTTAAAATATTTAAGAAGGCTAGGTTAGGCTTTGTAGTCGCTCAAAGGTTAGAAGATAAAATAATGTTCAACAATGAGGGTATGAAATTTGAAATTAAAATAAGCTACATGAACATACCAGAAATAAGAAGAGAGGATACAGTAATCATACCAGATCCTATGATAGCAACGGCATCAACTATTCTTAATACTATTCCATTAATTATTAAGAAAGGTGAACCCAAAAGACTAATCGTAGCTTCTGTGATAATAACATCTGAAGCCATTAAGAAAATAAAGAAACACTATAACAATGTAGAGTTATACACTATTGCTGTAGATCCCAAACTTAATAGTAAAGGGTATATTGTTCCAGGCTTAGGTGATGCTGGAGATAGATATACAGGTACATAACTTTAAATGAGTAATGTGTCTATTTTCCAAGCTTGTTGACCATAATCTACTTTATCCATGTAACTCGTGTTCTAATATAACGCTTTAGTACAAACAATAACATGTATATTGATAGCGATATGATTATACCGATTGTTATAACTATCAGTTTTAGAAGTATTGAAGCCATACTTCTATGAGTGTTATACATAATCACAGTGATTGAGGCTAGAGAAACCAACGCCGTCATCAATGAGAGTACTGTATAAACTAACATCACATAATGATATAATGCTCCTTTTAGCCAAGGCTTATAGTATACTATTGGCTTCTTATACCCTAAATAATACATGTAAGAGACAAAAAGTAGTAACACTAAAGGAGTACCTAACAGTAAGATATAGGCTAGGTAAATTGTTCATGTATGTTAGGATTATTAGAACTGAGACAATGTATGGTAGAAATGTTAGAATGTAATGGAGTCTTGTCAGGAGTATGGGACTTAAAACTCTATAACTCTCCTCTTTGTACTCTGGGATTTTAAGCAATTCAAGCTCTGTTATTCTTGAAGAATAGACTACAAGGAATATGAGATCTCCAATAACAAGTAAAATCAAAGTTAATGCTAGAATTACCTCATCAACTATTATAATGGATAGTAAAATAAGTACCGTACCTATAATTGTGAATGATAAACCAGCTATTCTATTTAGTTTAATCCATAACTGGTTTGTTATATATGCGTATCCGACCCTAAAACCTATAAATGGATTGGGTGGTATTTTATGTGCATAAAAGTATAGTATTGTACCTAAAGGAGTATGAATGAACCTGTTGCGAAACTGGGAAGATCACTTTTTATACTCACCCATCACTTTTTCTAATACCTCATGTAAACCTCTTATCTCATTACGCAACTTTTCTAATATACTCTTTCCGAAGCCTGTAAGCTCATAGTATTTTCTAGGTGGACCGTAGTCGCTTTCAGCCCAAAATGACTTAACTAAACCCAGCTTCTCCATCATCTTAAGCGATTCGTAAATTGTACTTTCACTTGGAGACAATAACCCGTTAGATATCTCCATTATAAGCATTCTAATTCTATAACCATGTAATGGGCCACGCTTATACAGCAAGTTCATAATTACAACTGTGTAAATTCCCGTTCTAAGCTCTTTCAAAAGTTTTCGTAGAACTCTCTTCTCATCCAAACCTCTACAACCCTTACTTTATCACGGAGGTTTAGGCATTATCTAATGCTTAATTAGTATTTTAAACTATGTTATCTTGTCCTCTCACATTCTTTGATATCATCCTTTCCTTATAAAGTGTTAGATTCACTACCCTACACCTGAATATCTATGGTGCGAAACACTATTTGCCCAGTAATAGATATAATAACCTGTTTATGTCTACGTGGAACTGGTGTATATGTCATGAGAGAAGTGGAAGCTGTAACTGTAGGGACTTTTACAGTTGACATTATTGCCTTTAACTTACCTAAGATAGCTGAACCTGGTGAAGTAGTCTGTGTTGAGAGACCTATAGATCTATACGTTGGTGGTCATGCATCTAATGTAGCTATAGACCTAGTAAAATTAGGGGCCATAAGCAATATAGCTGCTGTAGGAGCTGTCGGAGAAGATGTGTTTGCTCATATAATTGAAAGAGAACTTGAGAAATACGGTATTCGTATGTATGCTCAAATAGTCAAGGATGCAGGGACAGCAAGAAACGTTATTCTAGTCGTTAAAGGCGAGGATAGAAGATTTCACATATACAGAGGTGCAAACTTATGCTTAACACACACTCATGTACTTAGAGCTATTGACGAATTAAAACCTAAGTACGCTTACATATCTTTAGGTGATGCTAGAATTTTCAATAAAAATATAGAAGTAGTATTCGAGAGAATTAAGGAGTTAAATACATTAGTCCTTACTGATATAGCTCGTATGTCAGAACTAGCATTGGAAGCATTACAAAAAGTTCTCTCTAAAGCTGATATTGTTCATTTAAATATCTATGAATTCCAGGCCCTAACAAAATGTAAAAACATAATAGAGAGTTTTAAGGTATTAAGGGGAAATCTACCAATACTACTAACGGTAACTAAAGGAGGAGAAGGCGTAATAGCACTCTATAAAGGTGAAAAGATAATAATTCAGCCACCATTTAAAATTGAGGCCAAGGATCCGACAGGGGCCGGTGACGCTTTTTGTGCAGGATTATTAACAGCTCTAAAACTATTAAGAAAACCTATTGAGAGTTTATCAGAGAATGAAGTAGTTAACATACTTAAGTACGCTCAGGCGGCTGGAGCATTAGCGGTCTCCGCACCAGGAGCAACAACAGCAGTGAACATTGAGTCACTTAAAGGGTTAATTAAGTGCCAGGGAGGCATGATTGAGGCTAATACAAGGACACTTAAGCTAACTTAGGGATAAAAGACTAAAAGTGCAGCCTCATTCTCAATAATCATTCCCTGCCACCTTAAACCTTGTCACCTTCTCTAATAGCTCACCTATACTCCAAGCTACATCCGTTAGTGCCCCTGTAATCATTTTATTCTTAATGTAATCTTTGCTGTTAACTAATGCTATTATAGGCTTACCTAGTCCATAAGCTAATCCAACTTCGAATCCTAAATCGCGACCATGATTAATGAGTGCTGTAACGATGATATCGACCTCTTTAATCGCATTTACATTAGCGTTAAAAACTGTTTTAACATTTTTACTTTGAGGAGTGTTTCTTTGAGGCAAGTATACTCTAAATCCTCTCTCTTCAAGAAGTCTAGCTATTCTAGTATTAAGCTCCCTATTCTTTAGTGGGGAGGAAATGAATACTTTTAACTGACTTAACATAGCTCATGTACACCCTTTTACATTACTAAGTTAGATATGGTTAGTTTATTCTCTCCTCGTTAATTTTCTCGTTATGTACATTTTAGCCGCCTTTAGGACGGCACTATGCCATTCGTTATCGTAGTATAGCTTTGATAGGATTATTCTTGGTGGCTGCTTAATTAAATGTTTTAGCTTACTTTTGAAATACTCTTTAAGGTCTTGTGGTAATATATCCTCTAAATTGTAGTCTTCACCCTCAATGTCGGCTATTTCTAATAGGGTTACTGCTATTTCAATTTTCTCTTGAATATTGTTGTAGGGTCTATTCCGTAAATGTACATTCTCACTATTGTTGTATCGTAAGGATCGCATAATTCCTCCTCTAGATTAACAGCCACTACTTCATTTATTTCCATAAGTCTTCTGATAAGTTCTCTCCTCTCCTCCCTGGGCATTATTCTAGGATCGGTCATTGCAGCTACATGAAATCTAATATTATATTTCAATAAGTTCTTTATTGCTTCAAAGGGTATATTAAATGCGTCCTGTATTGCACCAGTTCTAGCAGTGAAGGCTTGAGGATAACCTGCTTTTAGACTTACCCTCACATGGACCTTCTCAAACTTTGAAACCTCCTTAACATAGCTCTTGCTGATCCCGAACATTATGCCGTTTGTTTCGAGTATGAATAGTTCTATTTTATCATCTTTTTCGAAGTGTTCAAGTAGCCTAATTAAGTGGTCTCGACAAAGCGTTGGCTCACATGCACTAATTCTTGCTCTCCTTACACTCCAAATCTTAGCAGTCTTAACTATATTTTTGTAGGCTTCTCCGGCAGAATAGAATTTACCATAAAGTTCAGGGAAATCTCGACTCCAATCACTCCAGCAGAAAAAGCATCTAAAACAACATCCAACAGCATAACCTGTAGCTATACCTCCATAAACACCTGTAGCGTAAAATGCTGTATACTTTCTACAGCCATCATCACAAACTATTCTCTCAGTATCCTTTGCAAGTTGTATGGGATCAAACGGTTTAAATCCTCTAATTAGCATCCTAGGATAGCTCATAGTAGACCCAGCTATTCTACTATACTTTTCCCCCTAATTACTGAAATAGGTATACTTTGGTATAATTAAGTGCCAAAAGGATACCTTTTATAATCTACTAAATACTACGTTTATATGGTGATGAACCGACCAATCTACTGAACTGTGATGTAGGATGTCCTTTCTGACAATATCCTCCTTAATCATATTTTCTGGCTATCAGGCTGTTAATGATGTCAGAAGATCTACGTACATAGGGAATTTTTACTGTTACTATTTCACCATTACTTTTCAAGGTTAACATTGTTAAAAATGCTTGTGAAATATGCTTCTAGATACCGATACACCTATTATCTTACCTTATGAACTTCTCCTTATGGGCTAATAGCAAGTCTATGGTATCATGTTTGATTACATATGTTGAGAGGTGCCGTTTCAATAAGACCAGTACTCCGACCGTTAACGGAATTATTAGTGCCGTGATTATAATTGTGTTTATGAAGTTTAAAGGATGTTCACTAAGGAACCGTAATATTGCAGAAACCACGATTATCACGACTATTAGGTATGTGATCAAGGGTATAATGCTTGGTTTAACCATTAGAATTGGTACTGCCCCTCTAATGTAAGGTAGTATTAACACTACTTTACTCTTTAATTCTGACATGCTTTCATAAGCTAATCTACCTATTCTTGTAAGCTTATATAACCCTTTGTCATCCTTTGTAATTAATAGTTTCATGCGTTCTAAATGATAATTGAGAATGCCACCGTCCTTAATATTACTTTCCTCATTAAATAATGACATCATCTATAGTTAACTTCTCCCTATAATTCAAGCCTCTTCCTCCATAATGTATTAGTCAATACTATACCTAGCTAGATAAGAGTCTATAATCTACCTTATCCTTTGATACACTTTCTAGAACTAGTATCTCGCCTTTGTATTCAATTTCATGATACTTATTGGAATTCATTATTAATGTTATGTCGTATATTTCATCAGAAATGTCATTTATAATAGTTGGTTTATGAAGTATTAGAAGTATCGGGGTACCTGTAACACCTATACCTCCACCTTCTGACGTAGAATATAGTGTTATTGGAACATACAATTGCTATTATACTTACTAATACCATGCATACCGGCGCTATATATGTTAATGTTAGTCCAATAGCTTTCAGCATACTATTTCACCTTGAAATACCTACTATATAGGATTATTGTTATTATTACGAGTAGTATTGTAATTAGTAATAGGAATGGATAGAAAAATTGTAGGAGACTACTATTGCCCTATAATCCAAGGTGGATTAGTGTTCTCCCATGTAGTATGGGATGATGTGAAGAGTACGGCATACAATCTTGACCTTGCCAAGGCCTTCTTGATCAGGTCATTCATTTGCGCTATATAATATAATGCTACATATCTAAGGCTAAGTGCACATAAAGTCATGTATGCTATAGTCCATGATAGGCTAATTGAGTTTACAGTTGTCTCTCAATATCCATATAGTATAGTAATAGTTATGGCATATACTATTAATATTAAAGGTATGATGGATCTTAACGCTATTTGCCTATCATGGACTATTAGTGCTAATAGTAGTACTAGTGTTGTTACCGCTAAAACATTTAGTAGTAGTATGAATGTGTCTATCGATTTAACACCTACTAATTGTACTATACTACCACCGGCCAAGCCCTATAATACTGTAAAGTCTAAAACAACAGACCATAACACTTACAACGAATATTATGTAAGCGTAGAGGCTTATAATGTATACTTGTCTACTTACTGGCAGTGATAGAACTGTTTGCTTTAAATCCTTATTAGCAATAAATGATGATATAGCATAGTATAGGAATAAGAGTATAATAATATCTAGATGTATAGGACTTTTCATATTCGCGGTTATACTAAATGCTATTTCATCAATCGTAGAACAATTAATCATGATGGCGAGTGTACTGAAGAGTTTGAATATTACTAAAATAATAGTGGTATATGTATGCAATATGTTTTCTATGGAATTCAAAGACCAATATGTTATGTATTATTGATAAATTCCTCTTCAATGCATTTAGCATATATTCTCACCTACAATTTTAGAGTATAATTTTAGAAGATTGGGTATCCTTTCTTCTATAATGGTGAGTTTTTGTGACTCTATGAATTTTAAGAAGTCATTATATGACTTAACATGCAATAGTACTTTTTTCTCCTCTCCTCTTCCAGCTCGGCACCTTCAACATAATTTAGGCTTATTAAATCTCTATAGACTTCTTTAATGTTTAACCCTCTAGGAATTTCTAATACCGACTTTATTGTTTTTAGATATTTTTGGGTAAGTGACAGAACATCTCCATAGTCCGATATTACTCCATTATTTATTACTATAATGTAATCACACATATTTTCAAGTTCAGGCAATATATGTGACGATGTAATGAAGTCTGCATCTTCATCACTATGTATTTTACTTATTAATTTGAGAATATTAGCTCTAGCTATAGGATCTAAATTTGCTGTAGGCTCATCTAATATGACTAACTCTGCTACATGTGATAGTAGGAATAGAGAGTAGCCTAAAATTCCAAAGAATCCTTCTTCCTGTACCTAAATACTATAAGATATAGTATAGTATTGTAATTAACACTATTACCGATATGGTATTTAGTGTTGCCGCTATTAATAATGGTATGTAGAATACATGTATAATATTTTTTCCAATTTGATATGTGCTATTAGTAGTGCTACTAAGATGAAAATGTATACTGATAAGAGTAACATAACAGTTACAATATTTAATGTCATAGGATGAGGTAAAATAGCCATGCACCCATGTAAACCTTTATGCAGCTTACCATAATGGAAACTATACCAGTGACATGGTGTAGATGATGCATGATATAACGTGAAAATATATGAAGATACGCTTACAAGTATGCCTATACATATTATTATAAGGCTATGAAAGCTCCAACGACATTCAATGCCAAACATAGAGTATACACTATTGTATTAGTGTACTCCAATAATCAAGCATCTATCAGTCATGCTTACCCATTAAATTAAAAGTATAACCTACTATTTATTATTAATGAGTATAAGTAGCTTAAGTAGAGCAGGGCTGACACTACTATGGGCTCTCTTAGTAAAAAGGATATTGTAGAATTTGCCACAATAACTGCTATAATTATTGTTGCGTTCACCGTATACATTGTTAAAGAATTCTCCACACCGCTACTTTATGGTATTGATGGACCTTACTACTACATTCAAGTTTCATCAATTTTAAAATGTGGGCATTTAAAGTATCCAGACCCACCTTTAGCGTTCTATATTTTAACATGTTTTTCGATAATATTAGGTGATGTCACTATAGGTATAAAAGTTGGGTCGGTACTCGTAACTCTCATTGCAGCATATGCTGTATACTACTTAGTTAGAAAAGTCACTAGAACCATTGGCGGATTAGTAGCAGTACTAATATTTGTCTTTTCACCAATGTTGGTTAGATTAAGCTTTGATCTCATAAAAAATGCTATGGGGTTGACTTTCTTACTATTTACAGTTCTATTCTACTATCTTTCCTTAAAGAGGCGTAGTTTTGTATTATCGATACTATCAGCCTATTTTATTGTTTTAACAGGTTTAACACATGTTTTAGACTTTGCCGTAGCTTACATAGTAATATCACTTACGTCCTTAACCCTCATCAATAAAAGAACTGATCTTAAGCTTACCATTACACCTTTTCTTTTTGGCTCAACACTCTTAATCCTAGGATTCCTCAACCCTTACATCATGGGTGGCGATCCCTATAAGGGCATATCATTTATTCGCAGTTTAATCAATAATAGAGCATTCATGTCTAATGTCCTTGAGCTCTCCAAGGTAATTTTTCCAGCACTCCTAGGCATTGCTGGATTCATTACCTCAATAAAACTGAAAAATGCTATTGATAAGAGGTTACTTCTTACTTTATCCATCATACTTATACTATTGAACTTACCCATATATCCACAACAGTTCCTTTGGAGATTTAACCTTATGACTGTTGTATTTGCACCAATAATTCTTGGAGTGATTGTTGGGGGGATGAAGGATCTTAAGGTAGGTCTGGTCTTATCTTTAGTTGTACTTGGATTCGTTTTACCTCAATTTACCTCCCAAATCTATATGGTAAAACCTAGTATCAGTTTAGGTGAGTATTATGAAATTAAACAACTAGTCTCAAAGATGCCTAAAGACACGGTCCTTGTAGTCCCTAATACAAAGTTAAGATATTGGATTGAAACACTAACATCAAAAGTAGCAAAATCGGTAAAAGATGTCCCGCCACGATCTCGCATCATAATAGTTCTTGAGAAAACATTAAAGCATAAAAGACCATTACCTCCTATAACAAAACCATTCTATAACGGTTTATTCATAAGCGCCTATCTATTGCCTCCTAAACCGCTTAGACCGTGATGATGTCATTTTTAAATATGTCTAAAATGTTTGTAGTAGAATTAGGTAGTGTAAGGGTATAGTGTATAATGTTAATACGTTTAAGAGCTAGAGAATGGTTAGTGCTAATTGAGGCTGTTAAGTTAGCCGAGGAAATTAAACCTAGTCAGCATGCTAAACGTATTGTATTCAAAAAGTATGGTGTTCTAGGAAGTGCATATGATAGACTTTTAACAGCAATATTTTATGATCTTATGAAAAGACAGGGTATAATAGATAAGGTTTTATCACGTATAGTTAATGTTACTTCACCCTATATCCTCGATCCATGGCTAAGAGCAGCATTAAGAGTAACTATTGAGCTTTTAGTATTCAGAAAGAAGAGAATTAAACATATTGATATTGGGAGAGTTAAAAATGAAGTAGCAAGTTATCTTTCAGAGAAAACTCATCCGTATGTTGGTATGTTTTACTGGAGAGTATTTAACAAACTTCTTGACTTCAAGTATAAGCCAGAGAGTGAAATAGAGAAATTAGAGCTTAAGTTCCTTTTACCATCTTGGTTTATTAGGAAAATGCAAAGTCTTCTTGGCGAATATGAGGCAAAAAGGCTTTTCGAAGCATTGAATAGGTGTCCTCCTATAAGCATTAGAGTTAATAGGTTAAAGGCGTCGGTTAACGAAGTAATTGAAGAACTTAAGCGTGAAGGTAAAAATGTTAAAGTAAGTCTGGTAGTGCCAACAGTACTAAAGTTTAAGGGGCCCTATGATTTTGATAAGTCTAGATTATATAGGGAGGGCAAGTTTGTTATTCAAGAGGAGGCGGCAGCATTAGCGTCTATAATACTTAATCCTCAACCCAATGAAATCGTTGTTGACATGTGTGCTGCACCAGGTGGCAAGACTATCCACATGGCAGAGCTAATGAATAATAAAGGCGTAATATATGCCTTTGACATTGATAAATTAAGAGTTAAGCGTATGCGTGAGTTAATTAAGAGAACTGGGGTTTCAATAGTAAAAATTTACCTTGAGGATGCTAGGGACGCTCCTAACATTCTAGGAGAAAACATAGCTGATAAAGTAATGCTCGACGCCCCATGTTCCTCGGATGGTACTATGGCTAAAAATCCTGAATTAAGATGGAGAATTCATGAAGAAAAAGTAGAGGAACTAGTTAGACTTCAATATGAACTCTTAGTAGCCGCTATAAGGCTGGTTAAACGTGGAGGCAGGATACTTTATTGTACATGCTCAATGTTTAAAGAGGAAGATGAGGGAATTATAGAAAGGATACTAAAAGCCTATCCTAATGTGAAAATAGTTCCGTTGGAGAAACCTTATTCTCCAGGTTTTATTCAAGGAACAATGAGAGCTTGGCCACATAAGCATCATACAATAGGCTTCTTTTATGCATTACTGGAAAAGAGGTGAAAAATAAAAGGCGGTATAATTTTTAACTACTTCAACTTAAGTAATTAAAGATTTAAACGATACATTAATCACATGTACAATAGGAACGTCGAGGCTTAATTATGCAGACCTCATTAAAGCTCGTTGTCACAACACCTGTTAGTAAAGAAGAGCAGGCTATTAATGAAATAATCGATATATTACTAGCCTTAGATGAAAACATCAAAGTTGAGAAAACCAAGTATCCAGGAGTTATACTAGTTTATAGCTCTCTTAATCCTCATG
>Ga0180302_10000667_pt1 | contig 15535 bp, 15 predicted proteins | sample GuaBasSediGuay17_FD_121794 | JGI IMG/M metagenome (GOLD analysis project Ga0180302, IMG submission 121794) | Subseafloor sediment microbial communities from Guaymas Basin, Gulf of California, Mexico - Guay17, Core 4571-4, 12-15 cm | ecosystem: Environmental > Aquatic > Marine > Hydrothermal... | reverse complement strand
TCCCTCTCTGTCACTATCCCTATAGGCTTCTTTCCATCAACAACAACTATGCTTCCAACCCTCTTTTCCTTCATGATCTTGGCTGCCTCACTTACCGTCGTATCGGCAGCGGCTGTCACAGGCTCCTTCTCCAATATATCTCCTACTGTAATCTTCCTCGTTTTCATGGCTCATATCACCAATCCCGCTTGGTTCTCGTTATTAGTAATTGTTCTCTTAGTAATTAAATTTTTGCATTTATTTCTTCCTAGATACAATTGCTCACCAAATAAGATTTATAGCATGTTAGCCTTTTCTCTCCTATAACGTGGTTGAAATGATGGCGCTAGACGTTGCCAATATGAAGCTAACCCTCATCATATGTGCTGTAATAGCAATAATTGTATACTTGCGCGGATTGCTAACCCTAACTGGTACCCTAGCAGCGTTCAGCCTCGGCATGCTTATAGGAATATTTGGTGGTTTTCCGTGGATTTTCATCCTACTAATATTTTTAATCACGAGTTTTTTATCCACAAAGTACAAGTTCAGCGTTAAGGAAAAACTCGGTGTTCAGGAAGGTGTTAAGGGTGAGAGGAGAACACGCAATGTATTGGCCACGGGGTCTGTGCCAACAACTATTGCCGTGGTTTACGGCCTAGGCATGCTTACAGAAAAGACTGCTGTTACACTCTACCTAACATCAATTGGGGTTGCGGCCTCTGACACGCTGGCTAGCGAGTTAGGGGTTTTATCACCGAACACTTATTTAATAACGAACTTTAAGAGGGTAAAACCAGGCACAAATGGCGGTATTTCATTGTATGGCGAATTCTGGGCTTTTATAGCCTCAATATACGTGGCAGCAATGGGTCTTTACATACTAGATATATTGCAGGGCATTGGCCCAACTTTGTGGCAATTTTCCATAATAACAGCGTTTGGATTTATTGGCTGCCAGATCGATAGTTTACTTGGCGCTACTATAGAGAAAAGAGGACTTGTAGGCAAGCATGGTGTGAACTTCATATCCTCTCTCGCAACCGTGATAATAATGTTGGTGGTACTATGGGCATGGTAATAGTAATAATGGATGGCGCTGCAGATAGAGGAGTAAGGGCGCTCAACAACGCAACACCATTGCATCACGCTAGGCATGAAAATATCGATGGTATTTGCACTCTCGGAATGTGCGGCTTGATGTACACGATAGCGCCAGGAGTGGCTCCGGGGAGTGATACTGCCCATCTCGCAATACTAGGGTACAACCCCTATGAGAACTACTGCGGTCGAGGACCGTACGAGGCGCTGGGGGCAGGGTTTGATTTAAAGCCTGGTGATATTGCTTTCAGGGCAAACTTGGCAACAATAGAAAGGGGAAAAATAGTTGACAGAAGGGCTGGAAGAATATCTACAGAGGAGGCTAGAGAACTGCTAAAAGACCACAAAACGGTAGAAATTGATGGTGTAGAATTCATAATAGAGCACACTGTTGAGCACAGGGCTGTTGTGGTAATACGTGACCACGGGCTTTGCAGTGCGATATCCGATACTGATCCACATAGGGTTGGAGTGCCTCCAAATAGGGCTATCCCCTTTGTGGGTACCAAAGATTGCGAGAGAACAGCCCTTCTTGTCAATAAATACACGGCGTATATGATGGACGCCCTTCGCAGATCGCCCATAAACAGAGAAAGGAAGAAGAGAGGGCTACCACCCGCAAACGCTGTACTTTTACGTGGGGCTGGAGCGTATAAGCCCGTTGCAAGCATAAAAGAGGTTTTTGGCATAAGAGGGGCGTGCATATCCGGCGTAGCACTCGTGCGTGGAGTGGCCCGCGCGCTTGGCATGCGCATATTCATGCATGAGAGAATCACGGGCGGGAAGGATACAGACGTTGGGTTCAAGGCTGAACTTGCGGTTAAACTTCTGGAGAACAATTACGACCTTGTGCTTTTGAACATAAAGATGACTGATATATACGGGCATGACGGCGATTTCAGGGGCAAGGTTGAGGCTATAGAAAGAATTGACAGAGAGATTGCACCACTCTTAAATCATGTTATGGACTACGAGCACGTGCTTGCCCTCACATCAGACCATGCCACACCAGTTAGCGTCAGGGAGCACACGGCTGATCCTGTTCCGCTGCTCGTATACGCCCCATCATGCAGGACGGACACTGTAAAGCACTATAGCGAGGTGTCTGTAGCCTCGGGGGCTCTTGGCGTTCTCAGAGGTACAGACTTAATCCGTGTGCTTTTAGACCAAGCAGGCATTGGGGAGAAGTTTGGGGAGTGAGTGTATTATGAGAATAGCGTGGATTGACAGAGATAGGTGCCAGCCCAAAAAATGTGCACTTGAGTGCATGAAATACTGTCCCATGGTCAGGACTGGGAAGGAAACTGTGAAAATTGAGGACGGAAAGCCTGTTATTGCCGAGGAACTGTGCATGGGTTGTGGAATATGCGCGCATAAATGCCCGTTTGAAGCCATAAAAATAATAAGACTCTCCGACGAGTTACGGGAAGAGCTCGTGCACCAGTATGGTCCAAACTCTTTCCGCTTATTCGGGCTGCCAGTGCCTGTTAAGGGTGAGGTTGTGGGAATACTTGGAGAAAACGGTACTGGTAAGACCACGGCAATAAATATTCTCGCAGGTATGCTTATTCCAAACCTAGGGTTTTACGATAAAAAGGTGGATTGGGACTTCGTGTTGGAGGGCATGAGGAGTACAGAAGTTAGGCATTATCTGAGGTCCGTGGCAAATAAGGAGATAAGGGCGTCGTTGAAGCCGCAGCAAATAGAGTACATAATCAAAAATTTTGGTGATTCTATAGTCAAAGATGTTATAAGGCATCATGATGAAAATGATCTTGCCGATTTTGTATGCTCCTCCATGGAGATATCATCGTTTTATTCAAGAAAGTGCTCTAATCTTTCGGGGGGAGAAATGCAAAGGCTGGCAATAGCGCTTACTATGCTAAGAGATGCAGACATATACTTCTTTGACGAGCCTACATCTTATTTGGATATAAGGCAGAGGATGAACATGGCAAAGGCTCTATCAGATTTTGCAAAAAAAAGATGCGTTATTGTGGTTGAACACGATTTGGCAATACTGGATTTTCTTGCCGACACGCTTCACATAGTCTATGGTGTTCGCGGGGCATACGGTGTTTTTACAAAAAAGAAGGGAACAAGGCGTGGGATTAACGAGTATCTCGATGGCTATCTCGTGCAGGAGAACGTGAGAATTAGGGAAAAGGCCATAACGTTTGAGAAGCATCCTCCGAGAAGCGGGGAAGAACTCCTCCCAGTGCTTTCGTTCACCAAAATATCAAAAAATTACGGCGATTTTGTGCTTGAAGTAAATGGTGGAAGTATACGAAGGGCTGAAGTCGTAGGCGTGGTTGGCCCGAACGCCATTGGAAAAACAACTTTTGTGAAGATACTCGCAGGCGTTGAGAAAGCGGATGAGGGAAGGGTTGAAAGGAAGGTTAGGGTAAGTTATAAGCCTCAGTACATAAAGGCAGATATTGAGTGCTCAGTAGGCGAACTTTTCCAGAATGTGACGGACTTCATAAGCGTAGAGGTCATAAAACCCCTGAGTATTGATAAACTGTGGAACAGAAGTGTTGCATCTCTCTCTGGGGGAGAGTTACAAATAGTCGCCACAGCTCTATGTCTAAGCAAGAATGCAGACATATACTTGATTGATGAGCCATCTGCGTACCTTGATGTGAACATGAGAATACTGTTGGCAAGGGTCATAAGAAGATTTGTGGAAAAGAGCGAAAAACCGGCACTTGTTGTGGACCACGATATTTATTTCATAGACATGATCGCCGACTCGCTCATGGTTTTCAGCGGTACTCCTTCCGTCCACGGTAGTGCTCAGGGCCCCATGCCAATGCGTGAGGGCATGAACCTATTTCTATCAGAGTTGGAGATCACGTTCAGAAGAGATGAGGAAAGCGGCAGACCAAGGGTCAACAAGCCCGGCTCAAGGCTGGACAGGGAGCAAAAGGATAGGGGTGAGTACTACTACGTGTAAAATCATTCAAAGCCACTGTGTGTTATATTGAACTCTACGTATCTGCCCTCGGGAAGGCTTCTATGCTTTACTATTACAGCCTTTCTCTTACTCCCCTCTACACGCTCAATAAGCAGTATTGTTTTTGCCAACCTGCCTATTACATACTCCGCAATTGGTCGCAGGCGGTTTGCGCTCGTGTCCATGTATACATGGGCTGTAACAACTACAGGGATTTTATGCTTCCTAGCAATGCCCTGGAGGGAAACCATCTGGGAATACAGGGCATGAACATCCTCTATCCTGCTCTCTTCTGTAAACTCAAGCCTGTAATGTATGGTTGCGGAGTCCACAACAACAAGCCCCACATCTCCCCCTTCCGCTTCAACAACCCTTGCACAATCATTTATAACCTTAGCCTGCATTTCCAAACTGTAGGGTCTTGAGAAAACAATATTGCGCAGTACATTGTCAAACTCATCCCCAGAAATCTGCCTCAGGCGTTCCAGGCTCACACCCTCAGTATCAATATACATGACCCTTTTCCCACTAAGCGCCACAGTCTTTGATAATAACAAACAAAGCGTGGTTTTGCCACAACCCCCCTCCCCATAGACCTCAGTTATGCAGTCTGCCTCAATACCGCCGTTTAATAAATTATCAAGAGGCTTTGAGCCTGTCGATACCCTCACAACATCATTTTTCATCCCTGCTGCTCACCCTCATTCTGTTCCATTCTACTCTGTGACCTATATTGTACTTCTTCATGATATCGCTTATCTTATTTGTAACATCCACCACACTGTTATTCTTTGTTGTGCTATATATACACATCTCAATGCCTTTATCTGCCTTTATCGGAAATATTAGTTTGATATCTCCCATCCTGTTAATACCCTCAGGCTTGCGATTGTGTTTCAAATCCATGAGATTGATATGCAGTGTTGCAATATACTGCTCCTCTTCCTCGGGCATCTGCCTGGTCTCCTCTATAAACGTCCGATAAATCTCCTCGTAAATCCTGTAAAGGTCCTGATAATCCACATTTTCATCGAGCATTATATGCCCACTTCTAGCAGACATTTCCGCCACCACACTGGTCTATTACCGATTGCATATTTAAGATTTTGGATTTTTTCTTAAGGGCACAGTGTGGTTAAAGAACAAAAGCGTTTATTTATCGTATACCCCCTTCTATGCCGCATGGAAGGTGGTGAAATAGGCTGGAAGTACAGCGTGCTTAAAAGCATTGAGGATGGCATTGATGGTTTGCGGAACGTGCTAAGGGGCAAGAGGGTGGTTTTTCAGCTCCCTGACGGATTGAGGGGCATTGCAGGGGATGTTGCTAGGATACTGGAAACTGAAGGTGCTGAGGCTATTTTTTCAGGTGAACACTGCTACGGGGCATGTGATATACCCTCTTATTTGTTTGACATAGCCGACGTTATACTGCACATAGGTCATGAAAAAATGGCATCCCTGAGTTTTAAAGAGTTCAACAGAGTACACAGTAAGCGTTCTAGTGCACAAATAATTTACCTACCAATAAATTTAAAGGTTGACATTGAAAGGGTATGCGATGCCATAATAAACGCCCCCCTTTCTGCGCCATGCTTGATTATTACAGCCTCTCAGACCTATGCTCATATCCTGCCGAGCATTAAGAAATGTTTGAAGGGTATGGGGCTGACCGCAGTTCTATTACCCTCAGGGCGCGGCATCAAAACTCATGGCGTGGTTCTAGGATGCAACTTCTCGGCTGCAGGCTTTTGGAATAGAAAATATCAAGAATGGGATGTTGTGTTTATCGGTGACGGCAATTTTCACCCATTGGGTATGGCTCTTTGGAAGGCTGGACTTATGGGCTCCGAGAACGCCCATGTGATATGTGCAAGACCATGGGGCGCATCTGAGATAATAGACCCGCGCGCTTTTCTCAGGTCTAGGTATTTGATGGTGGAAAGGACTATGGACTGCAAAACTGCTGGAATAGTTCTAAGCACGCTCCATGGCCAGTGCAGGTACACGTTAGCGAGAGGATTGCACAGATTAGCCAAAAAACACGGGATAAGGACAACAATGATCGCGGTTGAGCATCTGAGCCCAGATTTATTCTCTCATATAGGCTTTGACTGTATAATTTCGACTGCTTGCCCAAGAATTGCGTTGGACGATTACAAAAATTACGATTTACCGATCATAACCCCACAAGAATTTCTCATGGCGATGGGGATTCTGCCAATGCCCAGATATGTGATTGACCAAATACATTAGTGTTATATATTTTGATGGCAAGTGTTTATTTTTGCCCAAATACGATGAGTAGTAATGAACGAATGAACGCCATGGCTGTATAATAAGAGAACAAAAGAGCGCATACAGAGGCACACAGATGGACGGGCACGATCACGGATAATACCTGCTAGGTGTTCTGGGGAAGGGCACAGCATCGCGCACATGCTGGAGTTTGCACAGCCATCTCACAACTCTCTCAATGCCCATGCCAAAGCCCGAGTGCGGAACCGAGCCATACCTGCGAAGGTCTATGTACCACTCATAATTCTCAAGATTCGCCCCCTCTCTCTTAAGGCGCTCGATGAGTTTGTTGGGGTCAGTTTCCCTCTCACTTGCCCCAATAATCTCCCCATATCCTTCTGGGGCAAGCAAATCGGAGCACAGGTAAGTTCTCGGATCCTCAGGGTTTTCTTTCATGTAGAAAGCCTTTATTTCCTTGGGATAGTTTATTATAAAGAGGGGCATGCTTTCTTCAATAGTCAATGCCTTCTCCTCTCTTGCCCCAAAGTCGTCCCCCCATTCTATGGAAAAACCCTTTGATTGCAGGAACTCTATGGCTTCATCGTACTTTATTCTGGGAAATGGAGGCTCAATACTGCGCAAAGATTTCACATCACGACCCAAAAAGGCAAGTTCTTTTTCATTCCACTCAACCACCCTTTGACATATGTGAGAGAGCAATTCCTCCTGTATTTTCATGTTTTCGCCGTTTCCCACCCAAGCTTCTTCAGCCTCTAAATGCCAGAACTCAACAATATGCCTTGGAGTTCTTGATTTCTCAGCCCGAAAAGATGGTGTTAGAGACCACACCCTTTCAAGGGAGAAAATCAAAGCCTCTAAATACATCTGAGCGCTTTGCGACAGATAGGCCTCATTACCAAAATAATCTATAGCAAATACTGTTGCACCACCCTCGCACGCACTTGGTGTAATTATTGGCGGTGTTACCTCATAAAAATCGTTCATATTGAACCATTCCCTCGCCGCTTTCAGCACACTAGCCTTGACCTTCATCACAGCGTTTTGCTCTCTTGACCTTACCCATAAGTGCCTTACATCCAAAAGATAATCCTCACTCATGTCCTTAGTTATAGGAAACGGCTCTCCAATGTGTATGGGCTTTAAGTCCCTAACGGCTATCTCATACCCGCCTGGTGCTCTCTTATCCTCTCTCACATCCCCAACAACTACCACGGAGGATTCTATGTGCAGTTTTTCCGCAAGCGCGAATTTTTCATCGGTGACTTCCCCCTTTTTAAGTGTTGTCTGTATTGCTCCCGTGGAATCCCTTATAACTATAAATTGCACAGCCCCCGTGCTCCTGTGCCTGTACACCCAGCCCCTGACTGCCACCCTCCCCGATACCTTCCCGCTGAGTATATCAATTACCTTAACGAACTTTATATCACTCCCATGATCATCATTTGCCGTGCCCAATCCTGCCATACTCCTTCACTCCCATCCTATGCCTGCAAACAGCGCATATAGGCTCCGCATCCTTTCCACACGCCCTGCATATATAGCGTATGCCTTTTACCTTTATCGGTGCATTACAGCAATCTGAGATAGCAATCCTAGTTTCACCGCAGTAATCACAGAACATTCTCACTTCTTTTCTTCTCACCAATATAAGGTAAAGGGCTACGTACAGAACAATTATAATAAGAATGAGCACGACAACATAAACGCAGACATCCCCAGCAATCTCGCCACCTTCCACAGGCACAGAATGCAATCCGATGATTCCTATATATTAGTTTCCATATTTTCGCTATTTATATCTTAAACCCTACGCATAGCGTGCAATGCTAGGGTTTAGGATGCAAAGTATTATGGGAAAAGTACCCATCAGCCCCTTTTCTTGCAACCTTGAGCACATGAACCTCCCCAAATTTCTCCATTGTTCTTCGCAACTTATCCTCATCACCTATGGCAAACACTGCGTTGCCAAGCATGCACATGGATGCCAATCCGAATTTCCTCACATCATCAACAACCCTTCTTATTTTAGCACATGCAAGTCCTGTTTCGGTAGAAAAACGCCAAGATTGTGCAAAAAAGTTATCAATACTTGGATTATGGGCAAATTCTCTCACACATTCAGCCCCTACTCTGTTTATTTTATCCATAACACTAGAATTTCCCAGAATTGTTGCTGTGAGTATGGGTGGACCAACAATCGTTGCCACAACAGTATCGTGCTCAAAATTCAACACCCTTACCCTGCCATAGGGGGGCAGGCCTGCTTTTTCCCTGAGAACAAAAGAGCCAAAAACTTCCGCAACAGCATCGCCCATTCCGCCGCCGAGTTTCACCTCTGCTTCATGGACATATCTAAGCATATCTTGGGGATTTTTTCTCATCCCAAATTTTTTCACAACCTCATTCGCAACACTCAGTGCTATTGATGCGCTCAATCCGAACCCTTGAGAGAGAGGAAGGCTGTGCTCGACAACCACCTCAATATCGTACATCTGCAGCCTATCACCCAAGATATTAGATATAACCCTCTTTGTAATATCACCCGCAACTTCCACGCCATTATCAACGACCTTTATACTCCCAACACCTTGTTGCACCCTCAGATCCACACTAGCACCGGGCTCTATACAAACCCCCGCACCAATAGATCCCGTAGACTCCAAGTTTTTCCCAAATACTACGGAGAAAAAACCCGTTATATGTCCGGGTGCTTTACTCACCATGGAAAACCACGTCCAGAATTTTTTCTGCCACCCTATATTTCTCTCCGGAAACTTCTACCTCCACCCCATCACCAATAATAATAACCTCAGTCTTATCCTCCCTCACATGTGCTATGTCGTTAGCAACGACGTAATCAGCATTGCATGATTTTAGCAGTGCCCTAGATCTTTCCAATAGAACTTTGCGCTCCACGTTGCACTCGGCCTTGAACGGGACAAGCATGCCCTTACACTTATCCCTGAGCAATTTTACTATCTTTGGCGCAGGTCTTAGCCTTACTATATGCTCGGCATTTGATGCAATCTTACCATCATACTTTGACGGAATAAAGTCTGATATTGCTGCTGGAACAAAGACGGCGTCGTAATATTCACAATTCTTAACCATATCTTGCAGGTCAAGAACAGACGTAAAAAATCTGCTCGGCTCAATCCAACTCGGTATCTCACACCTAACTATACCAGCCCATAAATCCACATCTGCACCTCGAAGATAGCACGCCTTTGCAATCTCTATCCCCATAGCGCCAGTGCTCATGTTAGATATTACGCGAAAGCAATCAATCTTCTCCGCACTTGCACCTGTAATTACGAGTATTTTCTTACCCTTTAAGTCTCCCCTCCCAATCCTCCTTATAACCCTTGCTGTGATGTATCCAATGTCTGGAAATTTTGCGCTTCCCTCTTCAATCCTCGGCATTATAACATCCACACCAAGTCTTTCAACTCTTTTCAAATTTTCTCTGACAACAGGATGGTTGAACATGGATGTATGCATGGCAGGCACGATAATTATGGGCACCCCAGAGCCTATTGCAGTGGTGGCAAATGTGGTAACAGGCGTGTCGTCTATGCCATTGGCAATTTTAGATATTGTGTTTGCGGTACACGGTGCAATAATTAAGAGATCAGCCCTCTTATCATGCTCTCCAAGCAGTTCTACATGCTCAACATCTCCCGTGATGTCCGCCATTGGCTTATTTCCCGTGGCATACTCGAGTGCGTACGGGTGTATTATTTTTGTTGCCTCTTTACTCATAACGGCATAGACCTCTGCGCCGTGCCTTATTAATTCCCTTGCAAGTTTAACACACTCCACAGCAGCAATACTCCCCGTTATCCCCATCACTATTTTCTTGCCAAGTAATTTCTCACTTTTCTTGCAAAATATTGCCGAAATCCTACTCTTCATCATTTCTCCTCCTCACTAACACGAAGGGGTGTTACCACAGCTCCCCCGTACTTTTCGTGGTGTATCTTCATTATATTATACTTAAGCATTTCAATCTTCATCCTGTTTCTCTGCCACTCCTGCTGCAGGGAAAGCATCGAGCCCACAACCGAAAGTTTGTAGTATAGGCTGAGGATATAGTCGTATAACATGTTTTCAACAGCATCAATCATGACAACGTTGAACTCGCCGACCTCGCCTATATACCTACGCCCTATATATCGGGCTAGATCCCTCACATCAAACTGCTCAAGTATCTCGGCAACCTCTACAGGCTTTACATTGTAGAATATTTTCTTGAACTCCTCCTTCTCGCCACTGTCTATTATCTCTAGAATTTCTCCAACAATTGGCGGAATTGGAGCGTGCTCATCATCATTAAGGACTGCCTGCAGCACGTCCATGCGCGGGTCTAACTGCTGAAGCAGTACAGCGCCCAGTATTTCATGGAGTGTCTTTTGTAAGCCCTTATGGTACAGGGATGTTAGGGTTTTTTTCGCAGTCTTTGCAGTGAACTCCATGGCCTCCTTCTCAATCTCTGGTATTTTTATTGCAAACACCTTCTTCTCCATATCCCATCACCGTTTAACGTACATATTCCATATGTAAAACAATAGATTATTTAATGCTTTCCTTCGTCATGCAATTTAAAATATTTGCTAATCCCTAAGCCCCAAGCACCACAAAAATTTGTATGTCATCATCGCGGTGGCGGCTGAAAGCGAAAAATAAATTAGTGAATTGTACTATATACCCCGCGTTTGGAAAGGGCAAGAGGTGGTGAACATGGCCAAGAGAGAGGAAAAACTTAAGCAAATCATTGACATACTTGAGCAACTTGCCGAGGACACATCAGTGCCGCGAAACATCAGGAGGGGGGCGAATGAGGCAAAGGATGTTTTACTCAAGGAAGGAGACCCCTTGGATGTTCGCGCTGCGAGTGCGATATTCATACTTGATGAGTTGGCGAATGACCCAAACTTACCATTGCATGGAAGGACAATTATCTGGAACCTTATGAGTCAACTTGAAACACTCAAATGATTACTTCATAAAATGGTTTAAATAGTGTTCTCGTTTTTTCACAATCAGCATGGTGATGATTAGGCAGTTCAGATTGAACGACCTTGAGCCTGTGTCGGAACTGGTTGAGGAAAATTTTAGGGAAAAATATGATACAAATTTTTACCTAACATTCTATAACCTATGGTCAAGGGGCATGCTTGTAGCCGAAGACAATGGTAATATCATTGGTTTTTTGCTCGGTGTGGTTTATGATAGCCACAGGGGTCGTGTTCTAATTCTTGTTGTAAAGGAGGGATATAGAGGGAAGGGCATTGGGCGTGCGATTCTTGACAAATTCATCACGATTTGCAAAAGCATAGGCGTAACCACGGTCACACTTGAGGTGAGAAAGAGCAATAAAAGGGCAATAAGTTTCTACCAGAAGTACGGTTTTAGGATTGTTAGAGTGATACCCAAATATTATACAGATGGCGAGGATGGGTATGAGATGATGCTATACCTTGGAGAAAGCGGGGGCGAAAATAGGGCGAAAATGCAGGGGCAATAGTGCTCATGGGTTAAAGTGCCCAATATATTTTTTACTAACCATAACCCTCCCTGTGGTCATGAACGTATTTATTCCAGTAGTAGTATGGCGATACCTCTCTCTGCATCTCAGAAATCTCCGTGCTCACTCCCCCTATGTATGAGCCGTACTTATCCTTTATCTGCTCCTCTATAGTCTTGCTCCTCTTTATCGCCTCCCTCACATGCTTCTCCTCTATATACCTCTCGCCGTTAAGCACTGCTAGGTCTCCCGCTGCCCTTATAAGTCCGCCCATATCACGAAGCCTGAGCGTTAGAGCGTTATCCTTCCCATCAATAATCTTTGCCCTTTTCCTTGCAACCTCTATCAGGGCAAGCACTGCATCCTTTGTGGCATGAGGTATGCGGCCGTCCATCACAATCTCCTGCGCCACGAACTGCGCAAACTTTGCCCTGTTTATATCATCATCAGGCACCGTGGTCTCCATCAAAACTTCGTATCCTGAGCCTATGATTCTGGAGCGTAGGGGGGAGAGTATAGCAGGGACATCTTGGATATTGCACGCCCCAACAAATATGAAGTCACATGGGACATCATCAACGCGCACACTTGCGCCAGAACTCTGTGGATTTCTCCCGACTATTGGAAACTTCTTCTCTTGCATGGCGGTGAGTATATAGCGCTGTAGATGGCCAAGATGAGGCAGTTCGTCTATAAAAAGCACTCCCTGATGCGCCTCATGTATTGCGCCAGGTATCACACGCTCGTACGGAGGAATACCGAGTTGTGGATGGCTTCCGTATGGGTCATGGCGAACATCACCCAGTAGCTCAGTCTCGCTTGCCCCAGTAGCGAGGACAAAATTTCTCCTCTCAAGCGGAACAAGCACCTTTCTCGGACTCATCTTTTCTATCTCTCTTCTCTTTTCCAGCGCTTCTTGGTCAAGAACCTTTATCATGGGTCCTGCTTGCTCGTAAACAACAACCTCCTCCTTTCCCAGCCTAATTCTTGTGGTTGTCACGCGCTTTGTGCCAAGCGTTGGAAAGAGCGAAGTGAGCATTTCCTGCACACTGGCCTGTATGTTCTGCATGTCGAAGACCAGTGGCTGATTCTGCGATAGGGTCTTAATCCTGCCGCACTTCGGGCACAGCAAGTCAGTTGGTGGGGAATACGTGCCACAGTTCATACATCTGTAGCCCAACTTTTCCGCAACGTTTATGGGCGCTTCCTCAGGTCTTATAAGTTCTCCCTCTCCCTCCTCCAGCAATCTCCTCTCTTCGAGAACCTTTTCCCTAGTTTTTACCTCAACAAACGGCCTTTCGGGCTTTTCCGGGTTATGAACAACCTGAATTTCCTCTGTTGGTGGGGGGAGGTGATACGCCAAAGCCTGACCAATCATTGACTTCCCCGTGCCTGGCGGACCAACAAGAAGCAAGTGTCTGTGCTGTTTTGCAGCAATCTTTGCAGCCTCTATCGCTGCATCTTGCCCTATGACCCTTTCAAGAGGGTCTGGCGGTATGTAAATGTCCGCTGTTGTTTCAATCTCAGATATGGAAAAACCGCGTTTTGCATCCAATAGCACACTATCCTTGGCCATAGCCCCCTCCTTCCTATTCGAGGTCGTGTTTTGTCCATATATTTATTGTGGTCGGAATTTTGGATACAGTCCCCAACTTTATCCCGAGCACATTATTTAGTCCCATGGCATATGCAAGGTCAATGACGCGCTGGGTGATTATTCCATCAAATACCAATGATTTGGCATTTTTTATATCCTTCGGGGACATTGTGCGTAGTTCGCTCACCATTTTCTCGCCAACAACTCTATTGTTACCATCTAGGAACAAAGCCTTTGATTTACCAGAAATCTTTGAGAATACATCCATCAGAGCCTTCTGTACTGGGGATAGTTCCTTCTTTAACTCCTTCTTCACCTCCTTCTTCGCAACCTCCACCTTCTTTTCCACCTTCACCTCCTTCTTTTCGCTTTCCTTCTTCTCAGTCTCACCAATCTTGTACGTTTCCAAGAACTGCTCTACAGGCATCTTGGCTCTAAGCGCCTTCATTATCTGCTTTTGTGTGAGTTCTTCAACCTCGTAGTTGTCCGGCGCCCTGGCGACGAAGTCTATATCTGCCACTTGCAGCAGTTCCTTCAGTATAAGTTCGCCGCCTCTATCCCCGTCAACAAATACAGTTGCAATCTTCTTCTTTGAAAGTTCCTGTATAGTCTTTGGCACGTTTGTGCCCTCAACAGCAATAGCGTTCCTTATACCGTGCTTTAGGAGGTTTAACACATCCGACCTACCTTCAACAATTATTATTGATTCTGATTCTTCAACCTCTGGTCCTGCAGGGCACTTATCCGGGCCATAAAGAATAAGTTCTTCGCTATGAACAGCACCGCGCACTTCCTCCGCAATACTCTTCGCCGTCCCCTTTGATGCCTCAATGAGATGGGCAAGCAATTCCTTTGCCCTCTCTGCAATCATTTGCCTCTTCTTCACCCTCACATCCTCTATATTCTTAACCTCAATTTTCGCCTTGCAGGGTCCAACCCTCTCTATGGTCTCCAGCGCCGCTGCAAGAATTGCAGTCTCAACTTGGTCCATGCTTGACGGTATCATTATTGTACCGACAGACTTACCCTGATCATACTCAACCTCTACCTCTATTCTCCCGATCCTTCCGCTTTTTTGCAGATCCCGCAAATCCAATTCCTCACCAAGCAATCCTTCAGTCTGCCCAAATATTGCCCCGATAACATCGGAGCGTTCAACCACACCCTCGGCACTGAACTCTGCCTTTACCATGTACTTAACACTCGATGGGTCAATGTGCATCTTTGCTCACCTCCTTGTTTTGGCAGAACAGCATGTCACCCTCCCCCTGTTCTTCATTCTCACGCCAAACAGATGATACGATGATCGTGATTTTGTGATGCAGTGATGGAGGGATGACATGCCACCCTGCAGTTATGGAATGAGATAGGGTAGCACTCCCATATAAACTTATCTTATATTTGGTAATAAGAATAAAAATTATGTGAAAAATATTTAAAAAGGGCGGGTTTAGACCCAGCCCCTGGTTTTCATGGCATCAACAACGCGCTTTACTGCAACAAGGTATGCTGATAAGCGCATGTGTATATCGCCCTTTTCCTTGTACATGTTGTAAACATCATGGAAGGCTTTTGTCATTTTTGCATCGAGCATTTTGTGCACTTCATCCTCGCTCCAGTAGAAGTTATACGTGTTCTGCACTTGCTCTAAGTATGATACCGTAACTCCGCCAGCGTTTGCCAAGAAATCGGGGATTACAAACACGCCGTTATCGTGTAGTATTCTATCTGCTTCGGGAGTTGTTGGGCCGTTTGCAAGTTCGCACACAATCTTTGCCTTTATGTTTGATGCATTGTCTTTCGTGATAACATTCTCCAACGCTGCGGGGAATAGAACTTCAACGTCGAGCTCTAGCAATTCTTTATTACTTATCTGCTCGCCATCAGGATAGGTTATGACTGTGCCATTCTTGAGTTTGTGCTCCACCAACTTCTTCGGGTCCAGCCCGTTCGGGTTGTAAATGCCTCCCTTTGAATCTGAGGCTGCGACGAGTTTTAAGCCCAATATCTCAGCGCCAAGCAGTGCTGCAAACTGACCAGCATTGCCGAAACCCTGTATAGCCATCGTAGCCCCGTTAAGTTTTATCCCGAGAACCTTTGCCGCCTCCCTTGTTACATA
>Ga0180302_10000666_pt1 | contig 15538 bp, 13 predicted proteins | sample GuaBasSediGuay17_FD_121794 | JGI IMG/M metagenome (GOLD analysis project Ga0180302, IMG submission 121794) | Subseafloor sediment microbial communities from Guaymas Basin, Gulf of California, Mexico - Guay17, Core 4571-4, 12-15 cm | ecosystem: Environmental > Aquatic > Marine > Hydrothermal... | reverse complement strand
TCCATTACACTGCGATTCGTTGGTACTCTATGGGCTCTAGATAAAGAGCTTGCGTTTAGAAGACACTTCCCTGCTATTAACTGGTTAATCAGCTTCTCTAAGTACTATGAGGCCCTCAAGACTTATTGGGAGAAAATTGATCCCGAATTCACCAGCTTCCGTGCAGAAGCAATATCCCTACTAGAGGAAGCTGCTAAGATCGAGCAAATTGCTAGAATAGTAGGTGAAAAAGCTCTTCCTGAAGATCAAAGGTTAATTTTATTAGCAGCTGAGATTATCCGAGAAGGTTACTTAATCCAGAATGCTTATCACGAAGTAGACACTTATTGTGACCCAGAAAAACAAGCAAAAATGCTAAGAACAATAATGGAATTCTACAGAATCACAAAGCCCCTCATCGAAAAAGGAGTCCCCGTGGAGAAAATCAGAGAGTTAAAGATTTACTTCCACATGCCTGGCAGAGAAAAACCCGAAGATCTATCATTGGTAATGCTACTAGAGAGAATGCGTGAATGGAGAGAACTCGAAAAAATTGATGAATTAAGAAACAAGATGCACAAAGCAATTAAAAACCTTGCAAAGGAATACGGCTTCGCTGAATGAGGTGACTAAAATGGAGAAAGCAGGTATGATATATCGAACAGTTAGTGAAATACGAGGCCCCCTACTAGTTGTTGAAGGAGTCCGCGGCGCCCGTTATAATGAATTAGTAGAAGTACGATTACCCGACGGTACAGAAATGATTGGAAGCGTTCTCGATTCCCATGAAAACAAGGCTATAGTACAGGTATTCGGTAGAACTGAAGGACTAGAACTCGGCGCCAGTATTAGATTTACTGGCGAAGTAGTTAAAATCCCCCTATCAGATGATCTAATCGGCCGCGTATTCAGCGGTAGCTTCGAACCCCTAGACAAACTTCCTCCCCCCATAGGAGAAGAAGAAAGAGAAGTATTCTTCTCAGTCATCAACCCCGCTGCCAGAGAACCACCAAGCGAATTCATACAAACAGGAATCTCTGTAATTGATGGAATGAACTCCCTAGTTAGAGGACAAAAATTACCCTTCTTCTCAGAAGCAGGTTTACCCCACAATACAATCGCAGCACAAGTAGCAAGACAAGCTACTATCCCAGGAAGAGAAGAAGACTTCGCCATAGTCTTCTGCGCAATGGGAATCAAACACGAAGAATACGAATACTTCAAAAGAGAATTCGAAGAAACAGGAGCGCTAAACAGATCAGTAATGATCCTAAACCTAGCAGACGACCCAGTAATCGAAAGAATACTCGCACCCAGAATAGCACTCACAATAGCAGAATACCTAGCATTCAACTATGACATGCACATCCTCGTAATCCTAACCGACATGACCAACTATGCAGAAGCACTACGATCAATATCAATAGCAAGAGAGGAAGTCCCAGCAAGAAAAGGATACCCAGGATACCTCTACACAGACCTAGCAACCATATATGAAAGAGCCGGAAAAATAAAAGGAAAGAAGGGAAGCGTAACCCTTATGCCAATACTCACAATGCCCGGTGGAGACATCACTCATCCCGTACCAGACCTTTCAGGGTATATCACCGAGGGACAGCTAATCCTTGATAGGGAGCTCCACGCTCGAGGAATTTATCCGCCTATTAATCCGTTACCCTCTCTATCAAGGCTGATGAAGGACGGTATCGGAGTTAAGAAGCTACCTGATGGTACTGTTATTGTTAGGACTAGGGAGGATCATCCTGATGTTGCTAATCAGTTGTATATGGCTTATGCGGAGGGTGTTAAGGCTCGTGGTCTTGCGAGGATTATTGGTGAGGTAGGATTGTCTCCTCGTGAGCGTCGTTATCTGCGTTTTGCTGATGAGTTTGAGAGGAGGTTTATTAATCAGGGTGTGTATGAGAATAGGCCTCTTGAGCAGACGCTTGAGATTGCTTGGGAGCTTCTTGCTATGCTTCCTGAGGAGGAATTAATCAGGATTCGAGAGGAGAATATTAGGAAGTATCATCCGAAGTATCGTAAGAAGGAGGCCGAATAATCCTTCTTCTTATCTTTTTGATATTCATTCCCGCCCTCGTTTTTATTTAGTGTTTTAATTAATTGCGGTTCGTCGTTTTCTTATGGATCTAAAATCTTTTCTTTCACGTCTTTATTCATGAACCAGCGTAATGCTTCGTCAACTAGGTTTATTACTGTTAAATAATCATACCTTCTCGATAGTTTGAGTTTTCTCTTGTTTTCTCGTATTAGGCTCCACTTATTTGTTTTTAGAATATCCTTCTCAAAGTTTATATCATATATTAATAAGCCAGAATACTTCATCTGCAACTCTCTGATTTTCTTTTTAATACTTTCTTTTCTAGTAGTGAGATAAATATAATCTATGAAAGGCTTTATTTTCTCGAATTTAGAAGGAAACCTCTTAATAGCTTTCTTTTTAGCTATTTTTCCAAGATTCTTAATATGACGAAACTGTGTATAATACTGCGATAGAAGCCGAACAAATCTTGCATTCATTAACAATAATGCATAAGCCCTCTTTTTTCCGATCATCGAAAATTCTAAGACAATTATCTTGTCCAAGTTTTTCACCTTAAGGCTTAAATAATCGCCTTTATTGTTCTATAATATTTAGATGATCCCCGCTCGAAAGATGATTTCTTGATGAGAGGGGGGGAATGCCTTCTTCCTTCCTTCTGATATTCTTATTTCGAAAGCCGTCACCAACTGAGTAGGAAAACTTGCTCAAACTTACCCAAAACTTGGACAAAATTGAACAAAGGATAGAAGAGAGTAGATAGGTCAAAGCTTTGCATTTCTTCGCTAAATTTAATCCAAACTTGGTAAAAGCTAAAAAAAGCATATTCGTCTCATAATATTTTAGCCAAGAATGTAGGGAACCTCAGAGTCCCCAAATGGCTGAGTCCAATGACATGCCTCCAATAAACCCATAGGGGTAGAAGATTATGCGGCCTAGGGGGAAATGAACAAATTTGGGTAACTTTGTCTAAGTCTGTCCAACTTCCCCAGATCCCGTCCATGAGATCAAAAATCTAAGAAACTCCAGATCTTATCAGGGTCGATGCAAGAAATACAAAGTACGCTGATACTCTTATTTCTTATCCGTTCCTACGCTACATAATAAAATTGTCCAAGTGCTTTCTGTTGCTTATCTAACCTGCTTCCTGGTTTATTAATCCTAGGACGCCCGCTATGCTTATCTCTCCTGAACGTTATTCCTAGTTTTCTAAGGAAGATATTCATACCTTCTAACATGCTGAAGGGGCCTCTTGCGATTCCATGCTTTCCTGGTTCGCCGTCAAAAACCATTAATCTATCTGCTATGTAATCAACCACTAGGATGTCGTGTTCAACGACAACTATGGTTACGTCGCTTGTTTCTGCTAAGTTCTTTATCGTTTTTGCAACTCTGAATCTATCTTCGGCAGATATATAGGCTGAGGGCTCGTCCAGTAGGTAGATGTCCGCCTTCTTTGCTAGTGTGTATGCTATTGCAACTTTCTGGAGTTCTCCTCCACTGAGTTCATCAAGAGGGAGATCCATTATCTTGTCCAAATTCAACGGATTAATTACATAAGCGCGGTACCACTTATCGGATAACGCATTTCTTCTTGCTTCTTCTATCTTCTCTCTAACGGTTAACCATTCATCTTCTCTAACAAATTCACTTAGATATTGAGGCTTATATGATATCGTTATTTTTTCATGTACTTCGAAGTTATAGCCTTCATCGGGACTTAGGATTCCTGCTATTAATTTTATGAAAGTTGTTTTTCCAATACCGTTTGGTCCTACGATGCCAATGACTTCCCCGCGTCTGAATTCTCCCTCAGATACCTCTAAAGTAAAATTGCCTAGGGTCTTCCTCAATTTTGGGTATTTCAACAATATTTCCTTCTCTATTGAAGAATCCACCGGCGCCATGATCTTGAATTTAATAGGCGTATCTCGAAATCTGATATTCTCATCAGGCACATATCCATCCAGGAATATATTAATCCCTTCTCTCACACTACGAGGCTTTGATACAATACCATACGCATTTGGTTCACCATAAAAAATGCATACTGTATCGCTGATGTAATCTAGAATTGCTAAATCGTGTTCAGCGACGAGAACATACTTTTTATCCCTCTCTGCAAGCTCTCTTATAACGCGAGCCATCCGCATTCTCTCTAGGACATCTAAGTATGATGATGGCTCGTCAAATAAATATACGTCTGCATCTTTCTCTATAGTTACCGCAATGGCTAATTTTTGTAGCTCCCCTCCACTGAGATTCTTAATGTCCCTGTCTAGAAAAGCATTCATCTTGAGATCCTCGATTATTTGATCAGATATGTTTCTTTCGTCGTATTTTCTCAATATCTCCCTCACAGTTCCTCTAACAATTTTTGGTATTGCATCAACATATTGTGGTTTATATACAACTTTGAGAGCTCCATCAGCCATTAATGAAAAGTATGTCTGCAATAAGGTACCTCGAAAATGCTGTATGATTTCATCCCATTCGGGAGGGTTCTCATATTTACCAAGATTAGGCTTAATTAAGCCTGATAAAATTTTCAAGCTTGTTGATTTACCTATAGCATTTTGCCCAACAAGCCCAACTACTTGGCCTTGCATGGGGATTGGAAGACGATATAAAGAGAAAGCATTTGGACCGTATCTATGAACTATTTCCTCTTCGATTGGGGCTGGTAAATTAACCACTATAATCGCACCAAAGGGGCAATGCTTAACGCATATGCCGCATCCAATGCATAATTCTTCATCTATATGGGGGTACTTTGTTTCTTCATCGATAGTAAATACTTGTGTTCCTGCTCTTTGAGGAGGACATACATTCATGCACATATACTTTGTTTTGTCTGGTCTACAACGATCATAATCTATAACAGCAATTCTGGTTGGTCTCCTATATGCCATTTTCCTCACCAGAAATAATTTTGCCATTCTTTACTAGGTAATCTACTATCTCATCCACAATATCTTCACAGTCTTCAACTCTAACAGCCATTACATAAGCATTTTCGCCATCAGCATAATATTTGGGTAGCTCATCAACAATCTTCATTCTAAATTTCTCGTAGAGTTTAATTGCTGGAATATTACTTACTCGAACTTCAAGAAAAATTTCTTTCACTCCTCTTGACATCATTGCTTTAAAACCTAGAGCTAATAATGCGCTAGCTATACCTCGCCTCCTATATTCATGCAAAACGCCAACTGAAAAAACATGACCTTTTAAAATAACCCCCTCTTCTTTACGGAAAAGAGATCTTCCTTCATCAAGTTTGTTCATAATATATCCAATGACCGCATCTTTTTCAACATCTACCGCAACGAAAAAAAGATCTTTATAGAGCCTTAACATGGATAAGAAAGTGTAGCGTGAATAATTCTCCGGCAATGTTCGTCTATTTACGTAAATCACTTGTGTAATGTCCTCATACTCACAGTTTCTGAAATATATGTTATCTAGCTTAAAGTTAAATTCTAAATTCTTAATTTGCAATCTTATTTCACCTAAAATGGATATATTACCAATTTTTTGAAAGATTCAGGGGGTCTCATTTGCCCGTAACACTATTTGAATTATTTCGTACACCTACACAAGTTAAAATTATTGAGGAATTACTAAAAAGACCAATGGAATATTTCACAATAAGTAGGATGGCAAAAATTATAGATGCATCTCCTAGTGCTGTGTCTGCCAAGGTAATTAGTCTAGAAAAACTTGGATTAATAAGGTTTGTGGGAGGAAGCGAAAAAGCGAAAATATTCTACTTGAATAGGGATAGCCAGCTTGTTAAAATATTAATAGATTTCTTTAACAGGATAAGCAGATATGACCCCTAGTAGATTAATAATGGGGGGAACTCCCTGCATGACTTAATTACGGCATTCATATTGGTAGCATCTACAGAATTATTGGATAAAACTCAATTATTAGTAATTTCATTGTCTGCTGAATATGAAAAACATCAAGTCTTTATGGGGTCTCTCTCAGCTCTAGCAGTAATCTCAGCTCTTGGAGTATTAGTCGGCAATGAAATATCAAAATATATCTCCTTTGAGACAATTATGGCGCTTTCGGGAATTTTATTCATAATAATGGGTGCACATACATTTATGAAGAAAGAGGAATCAATTAAATCCTCTCCCAAGAGGAAAGGAAACCCTCTTATTAAGAGTTTCTTCTCAGTATTCTTAGCCGAGATCGGCGACAAAACGCAAATTACTGTCATTTTATTAGCATCACTATATCATAACACATTGAATATACTAATAGGAGCCATAGTAGCATTCGCTATTTTAACTTCCATTGGAGTCTATTTGGGAGAAATCGTTAAGAGGCTAATAAAGCACGAAAAGAAAATAAATACTCTAGTAGCTGGCGTTTTCGTATTTATAGGCTCTCTCTTACTGTTAAACGTCTGCAACGCGTTCCTAGGAGCTCCTTAAGCGAATAAAATTTAATACCTAACTATTCATCTAGAAATATATCTGAATACACAGAAAAGCGCCGGTGGTCTAGCGGTAGGATGCCGGCCTTCCAAAGCCGCTCAGGACGGCTTTGGGCCGAACCCAAGCCGGTGGCGCGGGTTCGAGTCCCGCCCGGCGCACCATACCTTCTAAAAAACTTTGAATTCAAGAACCTTTCCCAGAATTTTCGTCCGAGAATCTGTTTATTAGAACTTCAATTGCCATCATAAACTGAGCAAAAATTGCCCGAACTTACTTAAAGTTGAACAGAACCGCTTAAGCTTGCAAGACAAGCTAGATAAACTGAATCTACTCTTCTTCGTAAACTTTATCCAGAGAAAATACAATGATATTGAATGCTTTTAGGGCTTATTGTATTTTTCTCTGGGGTAAAGATGTGGAGAACTTGGGATTCCCCAAACAGGGCTGAGTCCAATGATGTGCTTCCAACGAACCTAGAGAGAGGAGGATAATGTGGCTTAAGGAGAAGCGGGGTCTGGGGAAGTTGGGCAAACTTAGACAAAGTTACCCAAATTTGCCCTCTTCCCCTTGGGCCGCATCACCCTCTGCCCCCTCTGGGTTCATTGGGGGCATGTCATTAGACTCAGCCCCGCTCGGGGGGACCCCGACTCCCCACATCTTTAGCTTGAAAAACATATATGCTTGTAATGCTTCTTAAGTCTTATTGCGCCTCTCAAGTAAGGTTTATGAAGAGGTGCGGATCTGGCTTTTTTCATCTGCCTTGTAAGCTTGGGTAACTTTGCCCAACTTTGGGTAAGTTTGGGCAAGTTTTCCTGCTCAGTTCATGACGGCAAATCTAGGTAACTTTATTCAAGCCCATCTAGCTTCCACAGACCTCCTGCAAAACGTCATTAAGGAGAAATTGCATAAAATTTCTTGAACAAATAAACTCGTTACTTAAAAATTTCCTCGTAACCTTTCTTAATAATCATTTTTAATATTTCCTGCATTCTTGAATGATTTCAAATTCTTTTTTACCTTAAGTTAATTTTCCTTCATTTTCTATCTTCTTTAGATAGTCTTCTAGAATAATTTGAATTAAAGTGCTTCTCCTCATACCCCTTCGTGCTGCTATGACATCAATCCTCCTAACAATGTATTCGGGAAGACTAACAAGAATCTTGACTTTTTTCGCTTTTTTGACATCTTTCATGAAAAATCACCTAATATTAATATATCCAAGCGATAGATTTAAATACATAAGATATCTTAAAGATATCTTGATATCCTTAAGATATCTAAAAAAAGCTTGAGATCTAGCACGACAGTACATCTCATTAGAATGAGGTAAAAATTATGGGCAAGGTAAAAGTGCTGATGATAAGGCTCAGCGAGGCAGAATACGAAGCACTAACAAAGCGAAAGGGGAAGCTAAGCTGGAGGAGAATCCTAATGAAATGCATCCTAGACAAAGCATGGAGGCTAGAGGAAGCGTACTGGCACGCGGAGAGGATAGGGGAGATAATCCAAGACAGAGAATTCACAAGGAAACCGAAGAAAGAGATCACGGAAAGGCTACTCAAGGGATGAGGTGAGGAAGAAGAAAAATGAAGGCAATTAAAACCATAAAGATAAGGACAAAACAAGCAAACAAGGGCAGGGATAAAATCCTGAGAGAGCTAATTAATGATTGGCGAAGACTAGTCAAATTCTTCCTTGAAAAATGCTTCGAGCATAACGCAATATCAAGAGGAAAACTACATAGAGTAGCCTACAAAGTCTCCAAGAATATCGTTCCCGAGGGAAAATGGAACTCCAAGTATCGATATACCGCGATGAACACCGCCCTATCAATCTATAAGTCCTGGAAAAAGCTTAATGGAAAAAATGGGACCAAAAAATCGCCAGAAATCAAGAAGCTGTTTCTCAAGCTCTACAGGGAGACAAATGGAAAGGGCGTCTATAAATTAATTGAGAAGAACGGCAAATGGTTCATTAAAGTCTCCACAAGCCCGAGAAATCACATTGTCTTACCTCTGATCGTCTCCAATTATCAGAGAAAATTCTTGGAAATGTGGAAAAGGGGGAAAATTGTCTTGGGAGAGGCTTACTTAAAGCGGAATTCTGATGGAAGCTACGAAGTCCATATTGCTGTGAAACGAGAGGAAAGAGAGAAGAATTTTCATAGAAGACTAGGAGTTGATATAAATGAGGGAAACGTGACAATATCTGTTCTTGATGAAAATAGGGTGATTTATGCAACTCAGATAGATGTCTCAGAGCTTTCAAGGCTAGATTACGTCTACAAAATGGTTAGGATAAGGAAACTGCAGAAGAAATTTTACAGAGGACATCGACCGGAAGGCATTCCGAGAAAAAAGATAGCTATCATCAGGCGATATGCTAAGCGGTGGAGCAGCAGGAAAAATCACTTGGTACATAACCTTGCTAAGTATATCGTGGCATTAGCAACGACTTTTCAAGCAAGAATCGTGATGGAGGACATGAAGAACATAAAGTCAAGAATTCTTAATAGAGGGAGAAAGTTGAATAGGAGGCTAGCTCTGGCGGATTTCAGGAAGCTCCAGGAGTTCATAGAGTATAAAGCTACGTGGATCGGAGTTCCCGTTGTTTATATTGATCCGAGGAAAACTTCTCGCATTTGCCCAATCTGCGGTCTCTCCGTGACGGGGTTTTCCCCGAGAGAGCCATTTTGCGAGAGATACAAAATCATATGGGATCGAGATTTTCTCGCGTCCATTAATATCGCGCTCCGAGATGTGGCCCGTGACGTGCGGGCCGAAGTCCCAATGAAGTGGATATCGAGGCGGAGAGTCTCCGCCAATGAGGTATCCATCGAGGGAAAAATATGTGCGATGAAGAGTAGGTATTCTTATAAATAAAAAATTACAAAAATACCTACTCAGAGTGAAACGTGCACCATATTTAATCTCTTCTACCGCAGGCTCTTAGAATGCTTGATAGATACATTGTCGATAATGATATCATTCTTCTCCCTAATCGTGCTATGTTTATTAGATCCTTAAACGCTTTGGTAATCGCCGATCTTCATTTAGGTATTGAGTACGCTCTAGCGTTAAAGGGCATTTTTCTTCCCGCATATCAGTTTCGGGAAATAAGAGAGATAATAGAAAAATACATAAGAGATCTTAGCCCCGAGAAACTCATTGTGGTAGGGGATTTTAAGCATGAATTTGCTCAGAAGACTCTCCAGGAGCATAAAGAGACCTTGAAGCTCCTGGAGATAATTCGAGGAACAAATATTCATTTTATTCTAGTGCGGGGAAATCATGATAATTTCATTCGTGGAATTTTAAGTAAATATAACGTAGACTTCAAAGATCCCTATCACGTTGATGGAAATTATTTATTCATTCATGGGCATAAGGAGATCCCGCCAGAAATTTTGTCTCAAAAAAGAAGAATTAAATATGTCATAATGGCGCACGAGCATCCCGCAATATTGTTTAGGGATGAAGTTGGTGGTAAAGCAAAGATTCCAGTTTTCCTGGTCGGTCATTATCCTGAATTAGAAGCAAAATTAATTGTACTTCCCGCATTATCTCCTATAGCCACAGGAGTAGAAGTTAACATTTCATTCGCATCCGATTTTTTGTCACCTATATTACAAAAAATGGATATAGATTTGTTTAAACCTATTGCGTCTCTGGATAAGGGGTTACTTGATTTACCACTTATATCCCAATTAAGAATTTTCTAACCCCTGTGCTCTTCAACAATTTTCTTAATACGCTCATACATCATCATTATCCAAGCTTCTCTATCTTTCATTGTTAAAATATCGGCCTCTGCGGATAATATCATGTTATGCGCAAATGGGGATGCTATTGTTAAATCGCGCTTCTCTACGTGTATGATCTTTATTCGTCCTTCCTCGATACCTCTTATTACCTCCTCCGCATGCTCCACATCCATGTAATCCTCCAATATTTCCCGAAAAGTCTCTTTAATTACAGGAAAATCATCCCCTAAGTACTTCAATAATCTCTCAGCCCTTAATTTTCTTTTTTCTACCGATATAACATGCCCCTTATATGCCCTTAAAATCATAAAGCTCCTCACTGCACAATGCCTAAATCTATTTGCGAATAGCTCTGTTCCCTTAATAGCCTCTTTGAGTATATCCCGTAACTCACTACTCTTAAGGCTGTACGCCAATTCTTTAGGATCAATCCTCACCCCTCTAGGGAAAAGAAGAATAAATCCATCATCAGTAACTCCGATGCCCACATTTGTTTTCGCTAGGATTGATGCCTTATAAGCGTAGGCTCTCGATAAAGCATCGTTTACTCTTCTTCCAAATGGTGCATGAAAAATTATGCTCCATCTACCTAGCTCATCAATGTACTCCTCGAGGACGATCTTTCGATGACTAGGTATAACACCTAAGAGCATTATTTGATCCTTGAAATATCTAACCAAATTTCCCGCACAGTAACGTCCTAGTTTAAAATTCTTTCTTAGCCATTTAATAGCTTCGACCTCACCCTTCTTCCTTAGAATGCTTTCTAATTTTTCTCTAAATTCACCGACCCCTATCGATAAATCCCAGCTTCTTGGTAACATTTCACCAATCCAGGATGGGACTGTTGGCTTTTCCTCCTCGGCTTCTATTACGTATACATGATTAGACTTTATTCTCACTACCTTAAATTTACGCCCTCCTAGGACAAATACATCTCCTGGAACTAATCTCTCAACAAACGGTTCTGAGAGTTTCCCGATTCTTCTCTTCCTCTTATCTTTCATTAGTATTACTTCATAATCGGCTTCCTCAGGAATCGTACCCAAGTTGAGGAAATATATCATCCTAGCACCTTTCTTTCGGCCAAATAGACCTTCAACTTCGTCAAACCATAATTTCCTATACACACTACGATACTCTAGATCAACATAATATCCCCCAAGATATCTCAGTACGGATATGAAATCTTCCCAACTTAGCGTACGGAAATTATATGATCTTTTAATTAATCTGTAAGCCTCCTCAATATGCCACTTCTTCTCTAAACTCATTCCCACAAGATGCTGCGCTAAAACATCTAGGGGATCCCTCGGTATTCTTATTCTGTCGATCTTACCTTCCTCCGCAAACTTAACTAATACCGTTAGCTCTACTAAATCATCCTCATCCATTGCTATAAAACGTCCAATCGATACTTTATGTAATGCATGTCCCGCTCTCCCTATCCGCTGGAGACCCTTTGCGACACTCTTTGGTGAACCTATCTGAACAACTAGATCTATGTACCCTATATCTATGCCGAGTTCTAGAGACGTACTCGTGACCACGGCCTTGAGTTCTCCTCTCTTTAATTTATCCTCTACTTCAAGCCTGATTTCTCTACCTAATGAACTATGATGCGTTCCTAGATACTGTAGAAATTCCCTTCCTAAAACCTCACTTAGCTTATGTGCTACTCTTTCAGCACCCGACCTAGTGTTAGTAAAAATAAGAGTTGTTCTATACCTCTTGATGAATCTCTTAAGATACTCATACATCTTTCTACCAACTTCTTCACGATTTCTAAGATCCTTAGTGGGACATAAAACTTTGAGATCCAATAACTTTATGGAAGGAACTTTTATGATATCACATGGACGAGGATGCCCATCATCCTCAAAGCCAACAAGCCACTTAGCAATTTCTTCTACCGGTGCTTGTGTCGCACTTAAACCAATTCTAACAAACTCTCCGCTGAAATTACGTAATCTTTCTAGACTTAATGATAAATGCGCTCCTCTCTTATTGCTACTTAACTCGTGCACCTCGTCTACTATCACCCATCTAACGCTACTCAAATGCTTTCTAAACTTCGGCGCATTTAGAATAATAGCAAGACTTTCGGGAGTTGTTATTAAGATATGAGGAGGCTTCTTCAACATCTTACTTCTCTCATGCTGAGGCGTATCACCCGTACGGACTAATGCCCTTACATCTGGCAAGTCTATGCCCATTTCTCCCGCTACTTCTTTAATACCCTCCAATGGTACTAGTAGATTCTTTCTAATGTCGTTCGAAAGCGCTCTAAGCGGAGAAATATACACACAATATACTTTATCTTCAAGTTCATTTTTCTTCCCAAGAGAGAATAAATCATCGATTATTGATAAAAATGCCGCTAACGTCTTTCCAGTGCCCGTCGGAGAGAAAATTAAAACATTACGCCCAGCCTTTATTCTAGGTATAGCATATTTCTGAGGTAATGTAAAAACTTTGAATTCCCTCCTAAACCATTCCGCAACAAATGGCTCTAAGAGAGAATATACATTTTCGTCTGATGGTGGTGGCTCTGTTACCACTCTTATCCTATTCTTGGTTTCTTCCCTAATTTTCCTTCGGATAAGTTTAGTACTCTGGGAATCCACATGTTATCCCTCGGTATACATTAGTTATGCTTAAAACCATTCTCTTGCGTTTTCATAAAGACTAACGAGTGCATCAATGCAGGTAAGCATAGTATATTCAATTATTCATGCGTGATACGCATCAAAAATCTTCATGCTTAAGAAACAGCAGAGGTGAGCAATTTGGTCAAAATATATGTAGAAACAACAGGGTGCGCTATCAATAACTATTATACAGAAGTTCTAAAGGGTCTCCTTGAGACTAATGGCCACGAATTAGTTGATAATATTGATGACGCAGACCTGATCGTACTAAATGCTTGTGCAATCAAAAAACCTACTGAAGACAAAATGATTGCGCGTGCAAGAAAACTAGACAAACTAAGTAAAATACTCATAGTATCAGGATGCTTAGCTGAAGTCTCACCTGAAAGAATTAGTAAAGCAGTACCTAAGGCCAGCATTATAAGCATTCACCATATGCTGGAAATTCCTAACTTGATCGAAGATATAGTAGCAGGAAAAAGAATAATCAAAGTTGGTCCCGAAGATTCCATCGAAGATATCCTACTCAAACCAAGACGCCTTGAGAATAAATACATTGCTGTTGTCCCAATAGCTAAAGGGTGTCTGGGAGCATGTTCATACTGCATAGATAAGCGAATATGGGGTGCTTTGAAATCCTATCCCAAAGAGAAAATTCTAGCCGAAATAAAACGTTTAATCAAAAAAGGAGTCAAAGAGATAAGATTGTCAGCTCAGGATACTGGACCTTATGGCTGGGATCTTGGTTATAATCTCGCTGACTTATTAGAGGAAATATCCCAAATCCCAGGAGATTTCATGATTCGAATAGGGATGGCCAGCCCCGATACATTGATCAAAGTAATAGATGATGTTATCGAAGTCGTTAAACAAGATCAAAGATTCTACAGATATTTTCATATCCCAGTTCAATCAGGATCCAATAGAATTCTCAGACTCATGGGAAGAAGATATAACGTCGAAGAATTTGAGGACTTAGTCCGCATAATTAGGAGAAAATTAGATGAAGACGTAACCATTGCCACGGATATTATCTCAGGTTTTCCAACCGAGGAAGAGGAAGACCATATTGCAACAGTGGAGTTATTAGAAAGAATAAAACCAGACATCGTAAATTTATCGCGATATGGTGATAGACCAGGCGTTCCTGCTTCTAAAATTTACCCTAAGGTACATAGTGGAATCGCTAAGAGACGAACTCGTGAACTCTCCGAAGTAATACGGCATATTAGTTTTGAGAAAAACCTGAAATACAAAGGCAAAGAACTCGAAGCACTATTACTAGAATTTAAGAAAGGAGGAATCTTAGGAAGAACAAGAAATTATAGAATAGTAGCTATTCCTCCCAATGAAAAAATATCCCTAGGTTTATGGGCGCGAATTTATATCGAAGATATTACTTGGAAAACCCTCTATGGTAGATTTATAACTTATACCAACTAAAAACAAAATACCTAATCGAACCATCTTCTAGTATTAAAGCTAAAACCCATTTCTTCCTAACCGAAGTCGCCAGTCTACCCGCCCTGACAAAATCTATACCTAGTAACTTAGTATCGCGCGAAAAAACGGTTACCAAGAAAGGCGCGTGATCAATTCCCGGTCCATATCTATATACCGAAAAATCACTCCCAAATTTTAAACCAGGTCTAACTACATAGCCACGATCTCTTAAATCCCTATAGACCTTATATTTGGCCTCAAAATCTTCATAACTCCTCTTACCAATCTCCATTAACTCGTCTAACGTTAGAAATCTCCCGTCTAGAGTCTTTACTTTTAATACACCTTTCTCGACCAGGTATACAGCCTCATAGAAAGAGAGTTCTAGTGGCTTGTCAAACCTTTCTATCTTCGGTTTTCTAATCCCAATAGGCTTTCCAAAGAAACCCGCTGCAAATAATTCAAAACCAAGACTCGGATTCCATACTATTATTCTATCGCCTATTAACTCCGCTGTAATCCCTAAGTCCCTCAGCTTCATTAAACGCTTCATACGACCCTCTGCAACGACCCTCAAATTAACTTCACTCAAATAAATCACCTCACAATTCTACTAGAAAAAACATAAAAAGTAAATTATAAACATAACAAGAAGTAGATATGGTAAGGTGCGGGGGTGCCCGAGAGGTCAAAGGGGCCAGATCAATTGGAAATGGCCACACTGAGGCTCTGGTGGCGCAGGCCTTCGCGGGTTCGAATCCCGCCCCCCGCACCAAAAACCTAAATTCTCAGGTGAAAATGTATTCATACTTCATGAGAATCTCTCACTCCCCTTTTGCCAAAGGCGTTTGACTTTTTGTTTTTAGTTCATTGTTCACATGATGTGATTTTCTTTTCCCTATTTCATTTCTTAACTGACATAATTCCAATGGAAAAAACCGTTCACAACTCAGTTCTCTTTGTGAAAAACGATTCTTAGGATGCTTTGTTTCCACTGGAAGTGAGGGGTCATTCACAGGTGAAAAATATTGGAAAAATTCTTAAGACACGCTATTTTCAATGCCTTATCTTAAGTGTTGCACTTTCTATGCCAGGTGAAGATAGACTGGCCCCTTACTTCTAGTGGAGATATACATACACTTAAGTGTAGAAAAAACAAAATACCTGACCCAGAGTTGTACTCTAAATA
>Ga0180302_10000665_pt1 | contig 15547 bp, 14 predicted proteins | sample GuaBasSediGuay17_FD_121794 | JGI IMG/M metagenome (GOLD analysis project Ga0180302, IMG submission 121794) | Subseafloor sediment microbial communities from Guaymas Basin, Gulf of California, Mexico - Guay17, Core 4571-4, 12-15 cm | ecosystem: Environmental > Aquatic > Marine > Hydrothermal... | reverse complement strand
GTGGTCTTCCCCACTCCGCCCTTCCCGGCCACTGCCAACTTCAGCCCTCGGCGAGCTCGATCAGCCGCCGGCAAAGGAGCCTCCCCAGGATGGCCAGGCCCTCGGGACGATCTTCCAGATCAGGGTAAACTGCTTAGCGAGCTAAAGCAACTGTGGCCCCAAGGGCGCCAGCTACCGGGTCAAGGAATCCTTCTGCCTTAAGTTGAGCTGACATGTTAAAGGAGATTTCTGGATCACAACAACGAATCCAGCTTATCCACAGGAATCCCCCCATAGAAATGCCCGAACACTCCGTGCAGAAGTTATCTCAGGAGCTCTAGCCCTGCTAGGAAGAACCCGGGCCTGAGTCAAGTCGCCGGAGACATTGTCATATGATCAAAGGGAGCAAGAACTCCTAAAAATGATCAGGAGGGCATCTCAAGAGCCGAGGCATATGCGAAGCGTCCAGGATCCGCGTCGAACTTAGGACGGGTGGGATTGGGGTAAGGTGCGAGCAGGCCCACCTTAGAGGTTGAGGAGCACGATCCCTAGGAGGATGGCCCCTACCCCCAGCGCCTTCATCCAGCCGAAGGCCTCCCCGCCCGCTAGAACGCCGAGCAAGAACCCCCACAGGGGAGTGGTGAAGGCGATGGGCACCACCCGGGAGAGCTCCCCACTTCGAAGGGCGGTGTAATAGGTGAGCATCCCCAAGGTCCCGGCAATTAAGCCTTCGAACAGGGCGATCTGCCCCACTCCTTGCTGGCCGACGGGCTTCCCCAATGCTCGGAGGAGCTCCGCCAGCTTGGGCGCGCTGATCGCGAGCAGGGCCAAGGCCGACACCCAAAGCCGGACCAAAAGCCCTAGCTGGGGGGCAAGCCCGGCCTGGGCCATGCCACGCTTGCCGAAATAGGAACCTACCGCCCACAGCAAGGCGGTCAACGCCGCCAAAACTTCCGGACGCATTCCTCTCATCCCCCTTCCATCCCCTGAAATCGGATCCCTGGTTGCGAATAACCCTTGGTCAGCTATGGATTTCTTTGCTGCTTTCCGGAAATCGCATTTGGGACATGAACTTTTCAGCGAAATCCTTTTCGTGGGAAAGCTCAACATAATCGATTTTTTGGGCGATCTGGTGAGCCTCGTTTAAGGCTTCGGAGTCAAGGAGGGCCAGCTTTGCCCCGATCCCAGCGGCGTTGCCCACCGGAACGATGCGGGGAAGGAGCTCCCTTGGCAGAAGGCCTATCCTCACGACGGAGTCAGGCCGCATCTGGGACCCGAACGCCCCGGCAAGATAAACCCGGTCGATCTCCTCAGGGGTCACGCCCACACGAGAGAGCAGGACCTCCACTCCAGTCCGAATGGCGCCTTTGGCAAGTTGCAGCTCGCGAATATCTCTCTGGGTGATGTAAATTGGGCGCTTGCGCTCTGTGATCCGAAACCTCCTGGCGTTCCCCTCCCCTTCAATGCGGGCTGCAAACGGCGTCCCGTCCCCGGGGAGGAGTCTCCCGTGTGAGTCGATCAACCCGATCGCAAGGAGTGCCGCCACCGCGTCCACCAGACCGGTCCCACACAGCCCTTGCGGTTCGCCTCCGCCTAAGACCTGGTAGCGCACGCCTCCGTTCAGCTCCACCCGAAAAATCGCACCTTCTACGCCCGGCATCCCACAGGCGATTCTCCCGCCTTCAAAGGCCGGACCGGCCGCCGCCGAACAGGCCACCATCCGCTCGCGGCCTCCCAGCACGATCTCTCCGTTGGTCCCGAGGTCCAGGAGTAGCGCGAGCCCCTTCGCACGATGCAGTCCGCAAGCCAGTACCGCGGCCACGGTGTCGGCACCCACATAGCCAGACACCAAGGGCAGAACGTGGACGATCCCTTCTGGATTCATCTGCAGGCCGAGCTCCCGGGCCTGGAAGGTCATCCCTCGCTTCCATACCGGGGTGAAGGGTGCTTGCCCAATGGAACTGGGGTCGACCCCGGCGAAGAGGTGGATCATGGTAGGATTGCCCACCACGGCCGCTTGAACTATCTCCCCGGGAGAAAGCCCCACCGGGCCGACGAGGCTTTCCACCAGCTGTCCAATGGCCTCCAGAAGCCGCCCCTTCAGCTCTGCCAAGCCCTTTTGGCCGTGCTCTTGGACATATCCGATCCGGGAGAGCACGTCGGCCCCGAAGGCCGCCTGGGGGTTTGCCAGCGCCTTGGCTAGGAGCTCCTCCCCCCTCCCGAGGTCAAGGAGATACGCGGCCAAGGTACTGGTCCCAATGTCCAACGCCAAGCCGTAAGGGCCCTTTGCCCGCGCTCCGGGCTCCACCGCTACCACCTTCCGACCGACCCGGGTCAAGGTGATCTGGAAATTCCCCGCGCGCAGTGCCTCCGGGAGTTTTACAAGGACGGAGAGAGGAACCTCCACTTCCTCGCCCAAGGCCGCGCGCAACCGTTCCAGGTCAGCACGCTGATCATCCCGGCTGGGAGGAGGAATAGTCAGAGTCTGCTGCACAGCTTGCGGGCGCAAGGAGCCGAGAGGTTCTCCACCAGACCGAACCTTGACCTGCGCCACCTCCCCTAAGGTCGGGACCTCCAACGTGAGGTCGTGCTCCACCCGGTGCTGACAGGAAAGCCGCCACCCGGCTGAAAGCTCCTCCTCTGAAAGGAAACGCGAGTCGGCCGGGGTAGGAGAGGGAGCCGCTTCGAGAAACCGTACCTTGCAGCGGCCGCAGCGGCCTTGGCCGCCACAGTCGCCGGGGATGGAGATCCCCGCAGCCCGGAGAGCCGAAAAAATCGTCTCTCCTAGGGGCACTCGCAGGAGCCTCCGGTATGGGAGGACCAAAAGCGAGGGCATGGGACCTTTTGACCGAGGCACCCTCAGTTTTTCCCTACCAATTCCTTGGCCAGCTCGACCGCGGAGGCGGCGTCGGGGGCGTATCCGTCCGCCCCGATCTTTTCGGCGTACTCCTGGGTGACGGGAGCGCCCCCCACCATCACCTTGATCCCATCCCGCAGCCCTTCTCTCCTCAGCGCCTCGATCACCTCGGGCATATGGGTCATGGTGGTGGTGAGGAGGGCCGACATCCCCAGGATGTCAGGACGGTGTTCTTTCACCGCTTGGACGAACTTTTCGGCCGTGACCTCCGTGCCCAAGTCCACCACCTCAAACCCCGCCCCCTCGAGCATCATGGCCACCAGGTTCTTGCCGATGTCGTGGAGGTCCCCCTCCACCGTTCCGATGACCACCTTACCGCGAGCCTTCACCCCCGCTTCCACGAGCTTAGGCCGCAGCACCTCCATCGCGGCCTTCATCGCCTCCGCCGAGATGAGCATCTCAGGCACGTAGCGGTCCCCTCGCTCGTACTCCTTGCCCACAATGTCCATGGCTGCAACCAACGCCTCGTTCAATATCTTTCCTGCATCCACCCCTTCGCTGAGTGCCCTTTCGGTAAGCTCAACCGCTTTCTCGCTGTCTCCATCCAATACCGCCTGTTTGAGTTCGCCCAGCATCCCTCCTCCTTATTATTTCTTCCGGTGATACCGGATGTATTCCATACAGTACTTGTCCTTCCCAGTTAGGGCTTCGGCCGCAAGCAGGGTTTCCATCATCCCCTGGTCGGTGGGGTCCAGGATTACCGCGTCCACTCCGCTTGCTGCTAACATAGCCAGGTAAGTCCTGTTGAGGAGTTTTCTCCTGGGCAGTCCGAAGGAGACGTTGCTCACTGCGGCGCACGTGCGGACGCCAAGCTCCTTTATCTTCCGGGCTGCGGCCAAAGCGGCCAGGCCTTGGTCCGGGTTACTCCCAACCGACATGCACAGGACGTCGATCAGGAGGCGCTCCCTGGGAATCCCCGCCTCTTCGCAGGCCTCGATCAAAGCACGCGCTTCCGCAAGGCGCTCCTCCGCAGTCTTGGGCATCCCCACCTGCCCCATCGGGAGCCCGATGACTTCCGCCTCCGTCCGGGCCGCAAGCTCGATGATCGGCCGTCGCGTGGCCTCGTTGGAGATCGAGTTGACGATCGGCCGGGCCCGGCAGGCCGAAAGCCCTGCCTCCATTGCCTCGGGATTTGCCGTGTCGATGGAAAGCCTCACCTCCCCCAGTTCATCCTGTACCACTTCCACAAGCCAGCGAAGGTCGTCGGGCTCTCGCTCCATCGACTCAGCCGCGTTCAGGTCCAGAGCATCGGCCCCAGCTTCCACCTGGGCTCGAGCAAGCTTCCGAATCACCCCCTCGTCCTTTCGGCTGATGGCCTCCTTGACCTGAGCGCGGGAGGAGTTGATGAGCTCACCGATAATGAAGGTTTTCATGGTCGCACCTCCTCCTCGGACAGCGCGATGTGGGGGAAGCGCTTCCGGATCTTGCGGTCCAGGTCTTGCGGCAACCCCTTCGGCCGATGCTCCCGCAGGAGCCGGCGGGCAATGGCACGCGCCCGCTCCCGGGTGTCCAACCCCCCTTTGGCCTCCCACCTTTCGCGCAGGTCGCGATCACTCACCTTAGGTAAGAACAATTCTGTGCGCATATATTTTAAGGTATGAGGATGGGTGAGAAAGTGACCGCCTGGGCCGACTTGGTCGATCACCTCGAGGGCCAGGGTATCGTCGGTAACCTCCACACCCCGGATCGCCCGCATCACCATTCCCAAGATCTCATCGTCGATCACGTACTGCTCATAGGCCACGGTGGTGCAAAACTCCAAAGGGCCGGCGGCGTCGTGGATGAAGTTCGCACCGGCCATCCCGACCAGAAGCGCCGTCAGTGCCTTCTCATAACCGGCCTGAGCGTCAGGGAGCTTGGAATCAGACATCCCCGCAGTGGCGTAGAGGGGAAGCTGGTAGTATTGGGCCATCTGAGCTACCCCAGCCTGCATAAGCCCCATCTCGATCGCTCCGGAGAGGTACCCTGCCCGGCGCGGATCCATCACCGTGGACACCGTCCCCAGGATGACTGGGGTGCCCGGGTTCACAAGCTGGGCCACCACAAGCCCGGCCAGGGTCTCCGCGAGCTGCACCACCGTGGAGCCGGCAATGGTCATCGGTCCGGTGACGCCCGCCAGCACCTCGGAAGGAATGGCCACCGGAAGGCCCCTCTTTGCGATCTCGATCAGGAAGTCTGTGTACAAGGCGTCCAGCCGCAGCGGGGCCACAGTACAGGTGATGAAGGAAACGATCGGCCGTTCGCGCAGGGCCTCCGCCCCCCCGGCTATCATCTCCGCCAGCTCAATCGCCTCCCGCAGCCCCTCCATGGTGTAGATCCCGCCCATGATGTGTTTAGTCGTGCTTGTGAGCCCAGCATAAAAGCGATTCACGTCCACCTGTTCTTTGGGCAGCTCGTTAGGGTAGAGGGGTAAAAGGTAGAAATGTACGTTTTCCAGCGCATCGACCAGCTTGCCCACCTGGGCAATGTCCACCACGGTGGTTGGTCGACGCTGCCCGGTCTCAAGGTCGAGGGTGTACAAAACTGTGCCTCCCGTGCCGAAGTAAACCCTAGCGTCCTCCAGCGTAAGGTTGTGTCGGTCCTCCCGGCCATAGAGGACCACTTTGGAAGGAGCCTCATCGATTGCCCAGCGCACGAGCTTTTCGGGGAAAAGGATCACGTTTTTGCCCTTCTTCTTTGCCCCGGCCGAAAGGAGGAGCTCCCGGGCTTGCTCGGAGTTGACCTGGATCCCCACGTTCTCAAGGACCCACATTACCCCCTCTTCAATCCTTCGGACCTCCTCCTCGCTGAACGGCCGGTACGCCCCGCTTGGCAGCCCAGGCTGTTCTGCCATCGGACCTCCTTTTTCCTTGGATAGGCAGCTCCCTCCTGCTTTCCGAATCGCCCTCTTCCGTATTGACATCGCTGCCGGTGCCGAGTGGACATAGCCCGGCCCACGGCGTTGCCCCGGCCGGACGCGGTCAACTTACGCGGCACCAGCTCCAGCGCCTCTCACTCGACATTTGTCCCCAGGGAAGCACCCGTTTGGAGAAAGGTAACTTTCATTACAATGCTTGCGTATCAATTCCTTCATTATATGCCCTTGTGTGCTCTTGTCAACATAGGGGTTGCTGAACGCCGGGGAATAGGTATCATGAAAAAGGGAAAGGATGCCGGAGAAAGTAAGAGAACACGTCCTTAAGAAGATCCGGTGTATGTCCTTTTCGGGGAAGCGGGGTCAAGTGGCCAAGTACATCTTGGATCACCACATCGAGGCTGCCTTCCTTACCGCCGCGGAGCTTGCCCGGCGGGCCGGGGTTTCCGAACCCACGGTAATCCGGTTCGCAACTGATTTGGGGTTCTCCGGATATCCTGCCCTGCAACGGGCCTTGCAGGACCTGGTTCAGCAAGAGCTCACCACTGTGGACCGGATCAAGATTCGGGCCTTACGTCGTCAGAACAAGGACCCAGCTGTCCAATCCCTATGGCAAGATCTGCGCAACCTCGAGGAGACGATCAAGCTGATTGACCCAAAGACGATGGCTCAGGTAGTGGAGAAACTTTTCAGGGCCGATCGGGTGATCGTGGTGGGCTTGCGGATGTCGGCTGCCTTGGCCACCTACATGCGCCTAGCGTTGAAGAAGAGCGTTCCTACCGTAGTCGCGGTGACCAGGGGAGACGGAAGCTTCTTCGATGAGCTCGTCTGGGCTACCTCAAAGTCGGTGGTGGTGGGCATCGGCTTCCCGCGGTACTCGCGGGCCACCCCTGGCTATTTGGCGGCAGCTCGGGCCAAGGGTGTGACCACTGTAGCCATCACTGACTCGGAGCTTTCCCCGCTGGTGCCGCATGCGGATCACGTGCTTTTGGCCCGTTGTCGGGCCCTGTCTTACGTGGACTCTTTCACCGCCCCGATCGCCCTGATCGGAGCCATTGCTACTGCCTTGAGCCTTCGCAGCGAACACACCGAAAGGCTCGAGGAACTGGAAGCCTTGTGGAAGCGATACCAAGTATTCTACTGATAGGTTCATTTATGAGGAAGCAAAATCCGGAATTCTCTCCTGATTTCCGAATCAACTTCTTCTGGGATGAGCTTGGGCCTGGGGCGGGCCAGGATTTCCCGGACGATCTTCCGTGCTCGGTCGCGGGCATCGTGTCTTCCAGCCCGCTCCCAGTCCGCCCGCGACGAGCGGTCCGCCGTCTTGGGCTGGAAGAACTCCCCTGAGCGGGCGAACTTGAGCGTGTGGGGATGAGTGAGGAAGTGCCCCCCAGGGCCTACTTTCTCGATCACCTCTACCGCCATGGTCTCCTCATCCACCCGGATCCCGGCAAGGGCCCGAAGCGCCATCCCGCAGATGTCGTTGTCGATCACGTACTGCTCAGGCGCCACCGCCAGCATCGACTCCAACATCCCCGCCGCGTGGTGAATGAAGTTCCCCCCAGCAAGGGCCACCAGCATGATGTTTGCCGCTTTTTCGTAGCCGGCTTGGATGTCCGGGACCTTAGCCTCCGTGAGGCCGGCGTCGGAGTAGGTCGGGACCCCAATATGCTGGGCAAGCTGCACCGCCGCTGCGTTCATGAGCCCTGCCTCCACCGCTCCGCCCACATACCCCATTGTCCGGAAGTTGGTCGCCCCCGGCACCGGTCCATACAAGACCGGCGCCCCCTCCCGGATCGCCTGCGCAAGCACGATCCCGGAAAGCTCCTCCGCATGCACCAGGGTGAGGAGCCCGGAGAGCGTCGCCGGGGCGGTGGAACCGGTCACCGGGGCCGAGGAGAGCGCCACCGGCAGCCCCCGTGCCACCACCCGCTGTAACACCTCCGCTACCCCCACGTCCACCTTAAGTGGCGACACCATCCACGAACACACAAACGAAATGAACGGCCGCGCCAAAAGCTCCTCCTCGCCCCCGGCGATCAGCGAGGCCATGGCGATCACCTGATCGACTGCTTCTGGAGAGGTAGCCGACTCTTGGACGTGTTTGGTCGTCCCTGAGAGGGCGACATAAAAGCTATTGAGGGATACAACTTCCTTGGGGACGTCGGTACACACAACTGGGCACTGAAAGAAATGGATGTTTTCTAAATTCTCCACCAAAAAGGCGAGATCTGCCTGATCCTGCAAGGTCGTAGGTCGTGCTTCGCCGGTTGCAAGATCAATGATTCGCACTGCTGCCCCACCGGTTCCCAAATAAACTTTGGCATCGCTTAGGTCCATGGTATGTTCGGGCCTTCGGCCGTAGAGCACCACCCGATGGGGGACCGTCTTAAGGGCTTCCCCGACGACCTTAGGGGGGATTTTGACGACGCCGGTCTTGAAATCGACATTGGCCCCAAAATCGCTATAGATTTTGAGGAATTTTTCAGATTCCACCCGCAGGCCGACGCGCTCAAGAACTCTTAAAGCGGCCTGGTGGATCTTTTCGACCTGTTCCTCGCTTAAAACCTTAAACTTCCCGCCAACCGCCTGTTTCATGTTCGCCCCCTTAAATCAAAGGTCGTAATAAAGCACATACTCATAAGGATGTGGCTTGTCATAGAATTCCGCCACTTCCTCCTGCTTAGCCTTAAGCCACGCATCGAGCTGCTCCTCGGTGAACACCCCTCCCCGGAGGAGGTATTCGTGATCTTGCTCCAGGGCCTTTAGGGCCTCCGAAAGCGAGCTAGGGGCGAACCTAATCTTGGAACGCTCCTTTGGGGGAAGCTGGTAGAGATTCTCCTCCCAAGGGCCGTAGCCCAACCGGCGGGGGTCGATCCCCCGCTCGATCCCGTCCAAGCCGGCCATAAGCACCGCGGAGAAGGCCAAATAGGGGTTACAGGTAGCGTCGATCGTGCGGAGCTCAAGCCTTTGGGTTTCCGGATCGGTGATATAGGAGGGGATCCTGATGGCCGCGCTTCTGTTGGCCAGGCCGAAGGTGAACGCCACTGGGGCTTCGAAGCCCGGTGTCAGCCTGCGGTAAGAGTTGGTGCTCGGGTTGGTGAAGGCCATGAGGCTGGCTCCATGCGCAAGGAGGCCCCCGATGTAATACAGCCCCAATTCGCTCATCCCTCCATAGCCATTCGGATCATAGAAGATATTCTTTCCTCCTTTGACCAAGTATTGATGGAGGTGCATCCCGTTCCCGGGATAGCCTGGAAGGGGTTTCGGCATGAAGGTAGCCGATTTGCCGTGCTGATGGGTGATGTTACGCACAGCGTATTTGATGAAGAGGGTATTGTCGGCCGCTCGAAGGAGCCCCTCGAACCCGACCTCAATCTCCACCTCGCCCGCTCCGCCGATCTCATGATGGTGATACTTCACCGGGATGCCTGCCCGTTCCAAATAGGAGACAATGGCGCCTCGCAGTTCCATCAGGCGGTCGGCGGGTGGGGAAGCGTGATAACCGCCCTTGGGCCCAAGGTAAAAACCGCCGCGGGAGCTCTCCCAAGGAGCTTCGAGGGACTCAACCTGGAAATAGACGCGATTCCGGTCGTAGGCGTAATCGACTTGATCGAAGATGTAGAATTCGAATTCAGGGCTCAGGTAGCAACGGTCGGCTACCCCACTCTCCCTCAGGTACTCCTCCGCACGGCGAGCGGTCTGTCGTGGGTCCAATGGAAAAGCCACGCGCTCCCCGCTTTTCACTTGCTGAATGTCGCAGAAGAGGCTGAGCAACCTCTCCCCAGAGAAGTCCTCCACCCTGGCGGTGGAGAGATCGGGCACAAGGAGCATGTCGCTCTGTTCCACCGTCCGATAACCATAGTTGGAAGCGTCGAAGCCGACCCCTTTTTCCAGAAGCTCCCGGGTAAATCGCGTAGCGGGAAGTGTAAGATGGCGCAACCGTCCGACGAGGTCTACTACCTTGAGGTCAACAAACTCTATCCCTAGCTCATCTATCGCCTTCTTTATCGATTCGAAATCATTCCGTGCCATGTTCGCCCCCTATTCAACCACCTTGAAGCTCTTCCTGTAAAGCTCCATTATGTCTTGAACCTCGGCTTTCCGTGGATTTGTTTGGGCATTCACGTTGGCCCTGGCCCGCTCCGCCATCGTGGGTATATCTTCTTCTTTGATTTCAACCTTTTCCCCGCTCAAGGCATATTTCTCATACAGCCTTTTCAGCCATTCCATAAAGCCCTCGCCTTCTACCAAGTTATCCAAGGTTTTCATCTTGTCCGGGCATTCAGGGGCGTTGAATTTTAAGACGTGTGGAAGCAGGATAGCGTTGGCCAATCCATGATGGACATCGTAAAACCCGCCCACCTGGTGCGACATCGCATACACAAGGCCCAGACCCACATGCTGCATGGCCGCCCCGGCAAGGAGGCTGGCCAGGGCCATGTCCCCGCGAGCCTCGAGGTTATCTCCGACATCCACCGCGCAAGATAGGGACTTAACGACTAGGGTAATCGCTTCTTTGACCAAAAGGTCGGAGAGGGAGGAGGCCGCGGTGGAGAGGAACGCCTCTACAGCGTGGGTCAGGGCGTCCAGGCCGGTCCATAGGGTGAGCCGTGGAGGGAGCGACAGGGTCAAGAGGGGGTCGACCACCGCTAGCGTGGGGGAGAGGGCAGGATCACCGATGCTCACCTTCTCGTGAGTCCTCCGGTCAGTGATCACTACCCAGTAGGAGACCTCGCTGCCCGTCCCGGAGGTAGTGGGAAGGCAAAACACCGGAAGGCTTGCCCGTAGGTCTTTTACCTCTCGCAGGGCAAAAACCTCCGCTACCCCGGCTGCGAGGCACCCTGCGATCGCCTTGGCGGTGTCGAGGGTAGAACCCCCTCCGACAGCGACCAGGGCATCCGGGCGATTGCGTTTTGCCACTTCGATGCCCTCCCGTACGGAGTCGGCGTCGGGATTGCTCACCACCCCATCCCAGACGCAGCAGGTGACCCCGGCGGCATCGAGCCCCGCTAACAAGGGGTTCAGGATCCCTGCCTCCCTCACTCCTCGGTCGGTCACTACGAGCGCCCGAGCTAGGCCCCGCCGGCGAAGCTCGGTTGGGAGCCTTTCGGCCATCCCGGGGCCGAACAGCACCGGGGTTGGCAGGATGAAGTCGAAGTAGTTTTTCATAAAGAGAAAAGAGGGGGCCGGTCATATGACCGGCCCCCTTAAGCCCAAGGTCACTCCTCGATCAACCCATGCGCGACGAGGTACTCATGCGCGACCTCATCGGGCTCCATCTTCTCGATATCCACCTTGGCGTTGAGCTCCTGCCAAGCCCGCTGCCCTGCGGCAACGATCTCCGGGGTGGCGGGGAACACCCCCCCACCGGGGAAGGTGGCCACCAGCTCGTTCAGGATGTCGGCGATCTCCGGATGCTTCTCGAGAACCTCCGCCCGCACGTAGGGCGTCAAGTCATAGGGTGGGAAGAAGGACTTGTCGTCAGCATAGACGAGCCAGCCGTATTTTGCGATGGCGGCATCGGTCCCGAACACCATGGCCACGTCAACCTGGCGGTTGGCCAGTGCCATCAGGGAAGCCCCAGGAGCGCCGGTCTTCAGGTAATCCGGGTCGACCTTAAATCCGTAGAACTCTTCCAACGCCGGTAACCCGTCCGGTCGCGTGGAGAACTCGAAGTCGATGAAGGTCGGAATCTTTCCGTTGTTTTTGTTATACCAGGCGGCGAGAGCAGAAAGGGTCTTGAGCCCATGCTCCTCGGCGTACTCGGGCCAGGAAGCCAAGGCGTAGGTGTTGTTGTTCCAGATGGGGTTCAGCCAGACGAACCCGTTCGCCTCGTCGGCGGCCTTAACTGCGTAGTAGAGGCAGGTGTTGCTCATCCCGGGGTAGAACTTGTACCCCAGGTGCACCATCCAGGCGGTCCCCGTGTAGTCAGCACATACGTCGATGTCGCCGTTCTCCATCCCCTCTCTCAAGGCCATGGAAGAGAGGTCAAACGCCCGCTCCACCTTGAAGCCGTTCGCTTCAAGCAGTTGGGCCATTAGCTCGCCGATGATGTACTGCTCCGTGAAGTTCTTGCAGCCCACCACAATCTTATCGGCAGCCAGCCCCACAAAGGTACTTCCAAAAACCAACGCCACGATTGTCAGCAAAACGGTCCACTTACCCATACTCACCTCCTAACTTTTCTTCCGGTTCCTTTCAGGACAACTCCTCTCGGCCAGGTTCGACCTACAGGGTTGTATCACCTCCTTTCCTCGGCGTTTTGCAGGCCCAATCAAGCCTGGGCCTTCTTGACCTTGAGCCCCCTGGGGGTCAGCCAGTTCTCCAACGTCTCCAGCAGGAAATCCAAGATGATAGCGAGAGCCGCAGTGGGGGCCGCTCCCTGCAAGGTGATCAGAGGTTGCCGGGAAAGGACTCCGGTCAAGATGACCCGCCCCAAACCGGCTCCCCCAACGAGCACGGCCAAGGCCGCCGTTCCCACGTTGATCACGGTGGAGGTCCGGATGCCGGCCATGATAACCGGGCGGGCCAGGGGGAGTTCAATCCTGCGGACGATCTGCCCCCGGGACATCCCCATGCCCCGCGCCGCCTCGATGATGGCTGGGTCGATGGAGCGAAAACCGGCATAGGTGTTGCGAAGGATGGGGAGAAGCCCATAGATGAACAGGGCCACGATCACTGACCACAGCCCGAACCCAAGCAGCGGGGCCATGAGAGCGATCAAGGCCATGGAGGGGATGCATTGGCCCATCCCTGCCGCCCCGATGACGAGGGTGGAGATCTTGTGTTTCTGAGCCCATGGCCGGCTTACCAGGACTCCAAGCGAGACGCCGATCACGATGGCCAATAGCTCCGCAAAACCCACATATTGAAGGTGCACACCGGTCTCTCGCAGGAGATCTTGGCCGGTGAAGGTGCTGTAAATCCCTAACTTTCCGATCCCGGTGATCCAGATCGTGAGTCCGATGAAGGTTCCCAAAAGCATGAGGAACACGATCCGCCGTCTCATTTCTCGTCCTCCTCGCGGTAACTCTCACGTAGGACCTCATGCATGCGACGGAAGGTGAGGAGCCCTCTGAGCTTTCCCTCCCCATCCACTACCGCGAGGTTCCCAACGGCGCTCTCGAACATCATGGACAGGGCCTCGTTAAGCGGAGTATCGGGCGTAGCGAGCACGGAGTAAGGGGTCATGAGCTCCTGCACCCTTCCCTCCCTGCCGGGCCGCAGGGCGGACCGGTTAAGCCAGCCCAAGAAACGCCCTTCCCGATCCACCACGGGGAGGAAGTTCACCCCAAGCTGCCGCATCCGCTCCCCGGCCTCGGAGAGGGATTCGCTCGCCTCCACGCTGGGGGGCTGCTCGTCCATCACCTCGCGCACCCGCAGGAGCCTGAGGGCTTTAAGCGTCCGGTCGGCACCCACGAAGTCCCGGACGAAATCGTCCTTGGGGTGAGCGAGGAGTTCGGCCGGGGTGGCATATTGAACCAGGCGGCCGTCACGCATGAGGGCAATGCGGTCCCCCATCTTGATAGCCTCGTTGATGTCGTGCGTGACGAAAACGATCGTCTTCTTGATCTCTTCCTGAATGCGAAGGAACTCGTCCTGGAGCCGCTCGCGTGTTATGGGGTCGATGGCCCCGAACGGCTCGTCCATGAGGAGGATCGGCGGGTCGGCTCCCAAGGCCCGGGCCACGCCCACCCGCTGGCGCTGCCCCCCGGAGAGCTCGGCTGGGTACTTATTGACGAATTCCTCCGGCGGGACCAGGCCCACAAGCTCCAAAAGCTCCTCCACTCTCCGCTGGATCCTCCCTTTAGGCCAATGGAGTAACCTGGGCACGGTGGCGATGTTTTCTCCCACGGTCATGTGGGGAAAAAGGCCGATCTCTTGGATGGCATACCCGATTCCCCGCCGCAGCTCATTTTCGTTCACCTCAGTGATGTCCTTGCCGTCGATGAGGATCCGACCCGAGGTCAGGGGGATCAAGCGGTTGATCATCTTCAAGGTGGTCGTCTTCCCACAACCCGAGGGACCGAGCAACACACAGAACTCTCCCTTTGGAATCTCGAGGCTGATCCCCTTCACCGCCTCGGTCCCGTCAGGGTATATCTTGGTGACTTTCTCCAACTTTATCATCTTTGCCTTGCCCTCTTTAATCCCGCAGGAGTGACCCAGTGCTCCACAAGTCCGAGCAACGCATCGGCGACCCAAGCCAGAACGGTAACGGCGACTGAACCCGCGATGATCAGGTCTATTCGGAGGTTACGCAGGCCCCGGAATATGGGGACGCCCAGGCCGCCTGCCCCGATCATGGCGGCAATGGCAGCGATGCCGATGTTGATCACCACGGCGTTCCTCAGGCCGGCCATGATCACCGGGGTGGCCAGGGGGAGCTTGATCCGTGTCAGGATCTGAAGCTCGGACATCCCCATCCCGCGGCCGGCTTCAATCATCGCCGGATCGACCTCCTTGATCGCGGTATAGGTATTGCGAATCACGGGGAGAAGTCCATACAAGATCAGGGCTACAACGGCGACCCAAAAGCCATAGGACTTAAGACCCAAAGCGGCGAACAGCGGCATCAAGAAGCCGAACATGGCCAGGCTAGGAATGGTCATGATGATGTCTGCAAGGTAGAGGATCACATCGGCGATGTGCTCCCGTCCTTTCCCGGTGATCCAGATCCCCGCGGCGACCGCGACTATCAAAGAAATCCCATTTGAAACCAGAATTATGTACAAGTGCTGAAGCGTCCACTCCCCAAGCAGCTCTGGTCGTCGAAGCACAAATTGCCAAGCCTCTACCATCAATTACCCCCGCTCATCTAACTCCATACCGTTGAGCCAAATCCACAAAGGACCTTCAAAATCGCCATTATTATTATGTTAGCACGATTATTTCTCTTCGTCAAGAATGAAATGGTTCCTTCAAACTAAGAAGAGGCCTGCAACTTAAGGATTTTGCAGCAGAAAAGCCAGCTTTCGGCTATGAGGAAGTGCCCCCGCTTGGGACTCAACCCTTCCCGGCCACTGCCAACTTCAGCCCTCGGCGAGCTCGATCAGCCGCCGGCAAAGGAGCCTCCCCAGGATGGCCAAGCCCTCGGTGGGAAGGTAACGACCCGCGTTGGCATCGAAGAGGAGGGAAGCTTTAGGGGGAAACTCCTCGTCCCCCTCCCACCACACCACCGCGACGGGGATCAACGGCAGGGGGCGGAACTCGTACCCCAGATCCCCCAGGGGTATCGGCTTCCCCCCGGCCCGCTCCGCCGCCCGCCGGAGCCCCGAGGAATCCAGCCGCCGCACGAGCTCGTCGCCGGTATAGCCCTGAAATGCGCGGAAGTAGAAGTGTCCGTGGGGGAGCTCGCGGAACCCGATCCATCGGCCCGAGGGCGCCGCCCCATCGGCATTGCACAGGTAATCCAGAAGCATGGCCTCTTCCTCCACGTGGGCCGGCTTCCCGTCGGGCCGGTAAAACCTGAGGTCCATGGGATCCAGGGTGTACGTCCGTCCCAGGAACTCGAGTCGAATTCTGTCCCCCACCAAGCGGGCCCCGCCCCTGCGCGCCAGCTCCTCCGGAGGGACCCCCCGCAGTCGGGCCCGGGCCTCCTCGATCTTGGGCTCAAGGGAGCGTCTCCATTCTTCCATCGGACCTCCGCACTTTTATAATGCTCCGAAGCGTCTTCAGCAAACGAAAGGGGTGGTCATGGCGGCCAAGATCATCTCGGGACGGGAGCTTTCGGCGCAGGTGGTGGAGGAGTTACGGGAACGGGTGGCGCGGCTCAAGGAAAAGGGGATTACCCC
>Ga0180302_10000664_pt1 | contig 15556 bp, 16 predicted proteins | sample GuaBasSediGuay17_FD_121794 | JGI IMG/M metagenome (GOLD analysis project Ga0180302, IMG submission 121794) | Subseafloor sediment microbial communities from Guaymas Basin, Gulf of California, Mexico - Guay17, Core 4571-4, 12-15 cm | ecosystem: Environmental > Aquatic > Marine > Hydrothermal... | reverse complement strand
CACGCCGGCAGGGGTAACCATAGAGGGGCTCATAGAGCTGGAGAGAGGGGGTATAAGGACAACGATAATCGAGGCGGTCACGAGGGCTACACGTAGATCCAAGGAGCTACTCGCCAGCTGAATACTCATCCTCACCTACTAGGGGCCTGAAGGTCCATTGTTCCCTCTCATCGTATAGCTGCCTTAGAAGGTTGCAAGCCAGGTCTCTGGGTAGCTTTAGGAAGAGCTTGCCGACATGTTTGCAGAACTGTCTTGAAGGCGCTACTCGGCTCCAATCAGCGCAGTCATGAAGTAGTTGCTTCGAGTCGAGATCTATTACCACGGTGTACTCCTTAACCCTAGCTCTAACCACCTTATCGTCGAGCTCCTCCACTACAACCTCAGCGTCGAGTATCTCAGCAACTCTCTTAAGCCTACGGGAATCCATAAACAGCTCCAGCAGCCTAGCTGGGTCGTTACTCGAGAGTATTGTGTACAGTTCCATACCTCCCCTCTTAACCAGCGCTACGGGTGGCGGCACCGTTCGCCTACCGGCAAAGAAGCCTTCAATCCTCTTTAAGGCCTCAGCCTGTTTAGGGGTGAGCACGCCGAGCATCTTTAACATCATTAAACAGTTGCTGACAGCGTAGGCATGGAAGTGATTGTTGAAGTAGCCGTAGAGGACCTTAACCTTAGAGCTCAGCTCCTTCAACCTATCGACCCAGGGCTCAAGCTCCTCGCGGCTATAGTGGTAGTTATACCAGGGCCTAGACCCCCTTCCATGCCACCTTACGTAGGTGAAGCTAGACGTGACCACTGTTATAGGGGGTAGGAGAGGTTCATCGACCACCACGTAGGCCACTCCGTACTCTCTAAGCAGCTTGAAGACCTCCTCTTTTAGCCATGAGGTGTCCCTAAACTCCACAGCGAAAAGGTAGCCGTCGGGCAGTATCCTCAAGACCCCCTCGAGCCTGTCGAGGTCTAGCTTAAGCGAGGGGGGTAGCTGGAAGAGAAGAGGTCCAAGCTTGCCGGCGTCTTTAAGAGGCTTTAGGAGCTCCAGGAAGCGTTTAAGGTCTCCTTCAACCCCCAGCTTAACGTTTAGCTCCCTCTCATGGGTTATTAGCCTAGGTATTTTAGCGGCGAAGACGAAGTCCTTCGGGGTGGACCTAACCCACGCTTTAACGGTGTTTGGAGAAGGATAGCTGTAAAACGTCGAGTCTATCTCTGCTGTATTGAAAACCTCGGAGTATTGATGGAGCATCCTCTTGTCGCTCTCATAGAAAGGTCCACACCAGTCCGCATAGGACCAGCCTGAGGTCCCTAGCCTTAGCTCGGCCACTCGGAAACCCCTATTTTCAGGGCGGCAACGACACTTTAGCTTAACTCCACCATCGTTCAAGGCTTAGCTGGCGCTTCTTGGAGTAGAAAGCTCTCATCCTCTCAATCAAGGTCTCCACTCTCTCCTCCGAGAAGCCTTTTTCGTCGCAGAGAAATCTTCTGAGCCCCTCCTCGTCAAGGCCGCCGTAGCTAATGGAGTAGTCCGCGGTGACCTTGGGGTTGAGGAAAATCTCTCTGACCTCCTCGTAGTTAGGTGGCAGTTTAGACTTAATGGTTGGGGGCAAGGCTTCAAGCCTACCGTAGCTCTTAATTAGCTTGAGGGCCTTTATGGGGCCTACGCCTTTAACTCCCTCGTTAAAGTCCGTCCCTAAAAGTATAGCTATATCTACGAGCTGCTCTCTGGTTAATCCATGCAGCTTTAGGGTAGCCTCAAGCTCTATTATCTCGGGTTTAAGGGGTCTCACGATTCCTTTGCTAGGCAGGAACTCTGTGCCTGAGATGGTTACGTATCTTACGAGCCTCGGGCTGCCGAAGAGTAGCGAGTCGTAGTCACGGCTATTGCTGGCCCATACATCGCCTCGGCTAGCCATGAAGGCTGCCTGAGCCTCGGCTTCCTGAGGAGCCTCTATAAAGGGGATACCTAGGAGCTTAAGCAGTCTCTTAGCGTCATCCACCATCTCCCTGGTTAACCTGCCGGTGACCACAGCCTTAGAGAAGGCCTTAGCTAAGTCGCCTCTAGCCAGAGCCTCACGCCATTCCCTCTCAGCCTTCTCCTTAGCTAGCTTACGCTTAGCCACCTCGGCCTCCTTTAACTTAGGAGGCCTGCCGTCAAAGACGAACACGAGATCCACGTCGTACTCGTATAGTAACCTCGTGGCCCTAAAAGCCAACCCTACTAGGTGCGATGTAACTCTCCCTGCCGGGTCTGTCAAGAGGGAGCCATCAGGCTTCCTAACGAGCGCTAAAAACTGATGAAGCACGTTATTAGCGTCAACCGCTAACCTCCTACCTTTAAGGCTCGATAGCTCCACCACCCTCTTAGCCACGAGCTTAGCTAGCTGTACGCCCAAGCCTATCCACAGTATGAGTCAAGGTCCCCTATTATAGCCTCTGGTCATAAGCTTTAGCCACGGCCTCAACGAAGGCCAGCTAATCAGGTGCTTCCCCATCGCCTCAACAACACGTTGAGACAACCTTTTATAGAGAGATTCATTAAAGGCCTCCCGGTGTAAGTTTTGGCGGAGATTAACGAGGAGACCATTAAGCACTTAGCCTGGCTGGCCAGGTTAAAGCTGAGTGAGGATGAGATTAAGGAGTATGTGGGCCAGCTCTCAAAGATCCTTGATTACTTTAAGATCCTTGACGAGGCACCCACCGAGAACGTGGAGCCTTTATTCCACGTGCTCGATTTAGTCAACGTGATGAGAGATGACGAACCAGGCGAGACGCTAAGCGTTGATGAAGCTTTAAGCAACGCCCCCCTTAAAGAGGGCAACTATATAGAAGCGCCGAGAATGGTGACCTAGAGACGTCGTCCAAGATCTGTGACCTAACAGCCTTAGAACTAGTCGACGCGATTAAGCGAGGCGATATTGAGGCAGTGGAGGTTGTCGAGGCCTTCTATAGCCGCGTCGAGGAGAACGACGCTAAGGTCAACGCCTTCCTCAGGCTAACTAAGGAGAAGGCGCTGGAAGAAGCTAGGAGGGTGGACATAGCTGTTAAGAGGGAGGAGAGGCTAGGGAGGCTGGCTGGCCTACCCATAGCGGTCAAGGATAACATCTGTGTGAAGGGTGTCGAGGTTACGTGCGCCTCCAAGATCCTAGCCGGGTATAGGCCGCCGTATGACGCCACAGCGATAGCTAAAATCAAGGCCGAGGGAGGCATAGTAATGGGAATGACGAACATGGACGAGTTCGCCATGGGCAGCTCGACGGAGAACAGCGCTTACGGCCCTACAAGGAACCCGTGGAGCCTCGACCGTGTGCCAGGTGGATCCTCCGGCGGCTCCGCTGCGGCAGTGGCCGCCAGAATGTCTCCGCTAGCCCTCGGCTCCGATACGGGCGGCTCCATAAGGTGCCCTGCCGCCTTCTGCTCGGTCGTAGGGCTTAAGCCTACTTATGGGGCTGTTAGCAGGTACGGGCTTATCGCCTACGCGTGTAGCTTAGAGCAGATAGGGCCGATAGCTAGGACCGTTAAGGATTGTGCACTACTCTTCAGCGTCATAGCTGGGAGGGATCCTAGGGACTCGACCACCCTAGAGCCTCCTAGGCGCCTTGAGCCCGAGAGCTTAGAGGGAGATGCTAGCAGGGTTAAGCTGGCTGTGCCCAAGGAGCTCGTCCACGGAGTAGACCCAAGGGTGGAGGAGCGATTTTGGAGAGCCATCCACAAGCTCGAGGAGCTTGGGGCCTCCTACAGCGAAGTCTCCATGCCTAACCTGAAATACTCGCTGGCGGCTTACTATGTCATAGCTATGTCTGAGGCAAGCTCTAACTTGGCGAGGTACGACGGGGTGAGATACGGCTATAGGGCTAAGGTGGAGGGAGATTGGTCGGAGGTGTATGCGAGGACTAGAGAGGAGGGATTTGGGCCTGAAGTTAAGCGTAGGATAATCCTGGGGACTTTCGCCCTCTCCGCTGGGTACTATGGGAGGTATTACTTGAAGGCGTTAAAGGTCAGGGCGCTAGTAAAGCGAGACTTTCAGGAGATACTGAGCAAGTTTGATGTGGTTGCTTCACCCACCATGCCCACTCCCCCCTTTAAGCTGGGCGAGAAGGTGAAGGACCCCCTCTCCATGTACATGATGGATGTGGACACGGTCCCAGTTAACCTAGCAGGTTTACCAGCGCTCTCAGTGCCCTGCGGCTTCGTGGACGGGTTGCCCGTAGGCCTCCAGCTTATCGGTAACTACTTCGATGAAGAGAGGCTATTCAAGATAGCCTTAGCCTTAGAGGACGAATTAAGAATCTACGAGAGAAAGCCCCCGCTTAGCTAAGTCAGCAACCTTTTAGTTTGCTCTCTCACGCTAGTTAAGCTGGACCGGTCTCATGGAGTATTCGAGCCTCCATGAGACCCCTTTCTTTAAGCACCTTGCCAGGCTCGAAGCCCCCCTTCGCGAGGACCCCTCCAGACGTTGTTGTTGAGGCGCTAACGCAGAGCCAGGCAAGGTCCTCATCGACCTAGGCTCGGGCGACGGAACTGTCCTAATAATGGCCTCTAGGCTAGGGCTTAGATGTATAGGCTACGAGGTCGATGGAAAGCTCTTTAAGCTTTCGAGGGACAAAGTCGAGGCTGAAGGCTTGGCCGACCGGGTTGAAGTATACAACTAAGATTTCATAGACGCAGACTTAAGCCTAGCCGGCATCATCTACACCTACCTGACGCCTAAAGCCTTAGCTAGGATCGAAAACAAGGTCCGCTCTGAGGTTAGGGAGGGAGTTAGGGTGTTATGTTTCAGGAATCCCTTACCGAAGATGGAGCCTTTAACGGTTAAGCCCACCTCCTACGGCCCCATATACCTCTACGTGCCTAAACCTCCACGACTCAGCCTGAACGTTAGGCCCCCCTGCGAGACCGGTCCTTCAGCCTCTCACCCATCACTGTTAAGCTTGATCCGGTTGAAAGCCACGTCAGCGGCGGCTATCGATGGTGGCGCACAGCGCCTGAAGGAGCTCACAGAGAGTTAAGGCGTGTGTCCTACGGCTAAAGCTATATAGGGAGCCTACCTGAGCGAACGCCTGTGTCTGAAGTAAGGATTGGGTTAGAGATTCACTGTCAATTAACGAACCTTAAAACCAAGCTGTTCTGCCGGTGTCCAGCTGACTATAGAGGTAAGCCTCCCAACACTCACGTATGTCCAACCTGCCTAGGTTTACCAGGCTCACTGCCGGTTGTGAACAGGAAGGCGATAGAGGACGCTGTCAAGGTAGCCTTAGCCCTAAACTGCCAGATCTCGAGGAAGGTGCTGTTCTACCGTAAGAACTATTTCTACCCGGACTTACCGAAGAACTTTCAGATCTCCCAGTATGACTACCCTATAGGCGTCAACGGCAAGGTCCTACTCAATTTGGGGGGCGTAAAGAAGGAGGTAAGGATTAGGAGGGTCCACTTAGAGGAGGACCCTGGTAAGCTGGTGTATAAGGGAAGCATTCTCGAGTCCCCGTATACCCTGGTAGATTATAATAGGGCTGGGGTGGCGCTCGTCGAGATCGTAACTGAGCCAGACCTAGAGTCGCCGAGGGAGGCAAGGCTGTTTCTACAACAACTACGCTCCATACTCGAACACTTAGGCGTGTTCGATGGTAGCTTAGAGGGAGCTATGAGGTGCGACGCCAACATATCGGTGGCCGGTGGGGCAAGGATAGAGGTTAAGAACATATCGTCGTTTAAGGAGGTTGAGAAGGCCCTTCAATTTGAGCTCCTCAGGCAGCGCAATTTCATGAGGATGGGGTTGAAGATTGAGCGCGAGACCAGACATTGGGATGAGGCTAGAGGGGTCACGGTAACCCTCAGAGTCAAGGAGGAGGAAATGGATTATCGATACTTCCCCGAGCCCGACCTTGTCCCCATAGAGCTCACCCCGGAGTTCATAGATGCGGTGAAACGGACCTTACCTGAACTGCCCGACGCTAGGAGAGAGCGTTTCATCAGACAGTACGGCCTACCTGAGGCCGAGGCCGCCGTGCTGGTTAGCAGTAAGGCTCTGGCCGACTTCTTTGAGGAGACGGCGGCGGCTTGTAAAGACCCAGTTAAGGCCTCTAAGTTCATAGTCCATGCGCTACTGGGCGTCCTCAACTACCACGGCATCGACTTAACCGAGGCTAAGGTGACACCGAAGCACATAGCCGAGCTGGTGAACATGGTAGAGGAGGGCGTCATTACTGAGAAGACCGCCAAGTACATGTTAAGAGACATCGTGTTGACTGGTAGGAGCCCAGAGCAAATGGTGGCTGAAGAAGGCTTGCAGAGGATAGCTGATAGAGCGGTGCTCGAGGAGGCCGTCGAGAAGGTGTTGGAGGAGGAGAAGGAGGATGTGGAGGCAGCTTTAAAGGAGGAGAAGGTGATACATCACTTAGTCGGCCATGTCCTAAAGTTGACTAGGATGAAAGCGGACCCCAAGCTGCTCTATGAGATGATTAAAGAGAGGATAGATAAGCTAAGGGCCGCCAGGGAAGAGGGACGTTGAAGGCTCTTGGCCTCGACGTTGGGGGTGCCAACTTAAAGTCCTGCCTCATCGAAGTGAAAGGAGAACAGCTAACCGTTGAGGTGAAGAGCCTCTACCTACCCCTTTGGAAGGTGGGTAAAGAAAAGCTTGAGGAGGAGCTAAGGAGGCTCAGCAGGGGTGTGAGGGGCATTAAGCTGGTGGGGCTAACTATGACTGCTGAGCTATCCGATGTCTACTACTGTAAGCGTGAAGGGGTCCACCATGTCATTGAGGCCGTCGAGAAGGCCTTCAAGGACCCCCGCATAAGGGTAGTGGGGGTTAAGGGGTCGCTGTTGAGCCCTGATGAAGCTAGGGAAAGGTTCATGGAGGTCGCGGCGGCTAATTGGGCCGCTACGGGGTGGTTGGCCGCTAAGCTGCTGGACACTTGCGTGGTGGTGGATGTAGGTAGTACGACAACCAGCATAATACCCGTGGTGGAGGGGGAAGTTGTAGCTAAGGGACTGAATGACCTTGAGAAGTTGGCCCTAGGCGAACTCGTCTATACAGGGGCCTTAAGAACTAACGTGGCCACCGTGGTCGATAAGGTCCCGCTTAGAGGGATGATGGTTAGGACTTCCTCGGAGCTCTTCGCCACTACGGGTGACGTACACCTCGTCTTAGGGCATATCTCTGAGGGAGACTACAGCGTCGACACAGCGGACGGAAGGGGGCGGAGCCGGGAGGAGGCATTAGCGAGGCTAGCGAGGGTTGTATGTGCTGACCACGAGATGCTCAGCGAGGAGGAGATAATTGACGTAGCTAAGTATGTGTACCGTAAGCAGCTGAACATGGTGGCCGAGGCCTTATTGCAGGTCTACGGCAGGTTAATAAAAGAATATGGGATTAAGCCCCCAGCCGCGACAGCGGGCCTAGGAGCTGACTTCATAGCTGAGCCAGCGCTCAGAGAAGTAGGGATCAGGAAGGTCCATAGGTTTAAAGACTTAGTAGGACCAGCGTCGAGAATGGTACCAGCCCTGGGTGCAGGCTTAATGGCTATCGACGAGGAGATTAGATTAGATCTAAGGGGCTTGAAGGTGAGCTGCCATTCACCCAGAGGCAGTAATTAAAGTGGGAGGAAGCCTCTTAAAGAACGAGGCTAAGCTCCACGACTTCTGCAAGGAGCTAGGAGAGGTGATGGCTAGACACCTAGTGCTGGTCGTACCTGGAGGAGGAGCCTTCGCTGACCTAGTGAGGAAGATCGACGAGAGGCTTAGGCTTAAACCCCTCACCTCGCACTTAATGGCCCTCTTAGCCATGGAACAGTATGGGCTGTTACTAGCCGACTTAATCCCTAATGTTAGAGTTATTGCTAGGCTGAGTGACTTAGATGACCGGTCGGCGTTGCTTCTACCCTATGTTGAGGTCCGAGAGGATCATCAACTGCCTCCCTCGTGGAGCGTTACTAGCGACGCTATTGCGGCTAGGATTGCTGAGCGGCTAGGTATCTCTAAGCTACTGTTGGTTAAAGACGTCGAGGGAGTCGTGGAAGAGGGTAAGCTGCTTGAAGAGGTGGAAGCCTCCAAGCTTATGAAGGCTAGAGAGTCCTGTATAGACACGTACACCCCAGTTATCTTGATTAGGTCGAGGATCACATGCTATGTCTTAAGCGGCCTGGTTAAGGGCAACCTTCAAAGATTCATGGAAGGACTCCCAGTCAGGTGTACAAGGATAATTCCTGAGTAACCTCACGCGGTGTTAGTTAGCCTTCAGACTCCTTGAGCCTGGCTTTCACAGAGTCCTCGATGAGCTTTCTACCCTCCTCGCTATTGAATACGGGGAGCTCCCACACCTCCCTTAACTTAATCCTGACCGCCTGTACAGGGCCCCCCTTAATGGGGTCATAGCCTTCCTTAATCTCCTTAATCCATGCTAGCGCTACGCCTCTACGCTGCCACGTGGGGGTTGAAGCCAGGTTTAAGCCAGCTTCCTTAAATACAAGCTCGTGGAGCTGTGGAGCTTTTAACCCCTTAAGCCTACGTGAAGCCTCCTCGGGGCTGACGCCTTTAGATAAAAGAACGTAGTAGGCGTAGGAGTTCACGTGATTTCTCCAAGCCTCCATCTGTCTCCAGACGAAGTAATCGACGACCCTAGATCTATCCAGCAAGACCACCCTGGCGTCGAAGGATAGAGGCAGCTCTACGCCTAGAGCCTTATATAGTTCTAAGGCCGCCCTACTACTCATTAAGCTGGGTATTACTGACACTAGCTTCTCCACCCTCCGATTAAACGAGAGCTCGCCGTTAAAGAGGAAGTTGGCCTCATCTGAATGTATGTATGCGAAGAGAGGGTTGAAACCTCCTTCATAGACTGCTTTCGCCGATGAAACCATTATCTTAGCGAAGCTCAGGTCGAAGGGCTTAGCGAAGCCCGCTCTATCGCATAGCTCCTTAAAGGACCTACCATCACACCTAACCACGAAGAATATGTCGCGCGGCACCTTCAGTGAAGCGTAAGCCTCACTGGCCTTGAACTTCTCGGCTAACCTCTCAGCCCTATTAGCCATCCTGGCGTTAAGTCGATGTCAAGCTATTTTAAGTTTCAGGCTCCTCACGAGGTGTGCCCTAACCCTGCCGTTGACCCTATCTCCCTCACACGCTGCGCCTCTAAACCCGACCACATCAGCTCCCGTCTCACATATTAGAGGAGCCTCTCTATGCGTCAGGGAGCCAGCTATAGCGGCCATTAAGCCTAGCTCGTGGGCCTTATTCACCATGGATTTCAGTAGCCCTGGATCCATAAAGTGGAACAACGTCTTGCCATCCTTAACCTTAGTGTCGACCATCCATACGTCCACCTCCGCCTTATAGGCCGCCTCTAGCACCTTACCTGGGTCTAAACACCCCGACCTCAGGTAGTCAGCGTAGCTTGCAGCTACCACCCTGACCCTATCGCTATAGGACTTAACAGCCTCTCTAACCCCCTTGAGTAGAGTCACCGCGTCTTCGAGGCTTTTAGGCCCATAGACCCCGACCTTAACGTAGTCAGCACCGCTAACAGCGGCTCCTAACGCAGCCAGTGAAATTGTACCTGGTAGGTTAGGGGCGTCGCCTATCGCAGCGCTTACCTCGGCCTTACCCATTACGGCCTCCTTAACCTCATTGACGATTCTAGGAGGACAAGCACCTAGAGAGCCTTCGAGGGGGTTTTTAACGTCTATTATATCGGCGCCTCCTCGTAGGGCCTCTAAAGCCTCCTCAGCGTCCACTACGCTGACGAGTAGCTTCAAGGGCGGGGCACCGCCCACGAGGGCGTAAAAAGGCTAGGTAGGGGGAAGTATAAGGTTTAAGCTCTGAGCTAACCGCTGACCACTTCGGCCACGGCGTACCTGTTGCCCATCCTCGTGATCTTCACTCTTACGCGCTGGCCTGGCCTCGTGCCGGGCACGAAGACCACGAAGCCCTCAACCCTAGCCAGGCCGTCGCCCCTCCGGCTTATCTCCGTGATCTCTACGTCGTACTCTCTGCCTAAGCTGACAGGCTTCCTGGCTGCTCGTGGCCCTCCTCTAAACATTCCTCTACCTCCTTTACGTGCTGGCCAGTTAAAAGGAGGCGCAAGTAGCGCTCATCCTTAAAACTGGCCGCTGCGCGGTTCCTGAGCTAGTGATATATAAACTGCTCGCTGTGTTAGCTGAGCAGCGAGGGGACAGCCCTCTTAATGGCCCTAGCTAAGGGTATAGCTACGAGCAGCCCTATGAGGAACTGGGCTACGTTGAAGGGTACCTCAGCTAAGGCAGCCACCCCCATGAACAGTTGCTCATAGAGGTAGTATCCAGCGACCATTATGAAGCCCCCTATGGACACCGAGACAGCTGTCCAGCCGACCTCGGGATTGGTCTTAAAGCCAGCGTAGATTATAGCTAGAGCCGACAGTGAAGCTAAGAGCAACCAGAAGTATAGTGGTATCTCCAACTTAACCGTTAGATTAGGCGTAGAGAGCTCGGTATAGGCTAGGAAGAGGCTTGATGGTCCCACCGATACCTCCGCTACGCCTACATAGTAAGGGGCCACTAAGGATAGCAGCGAGGCCACGGCTAAAGCCGCAACCACTGATAGAACTCTCCAGGCCCTTTGCGACCTAAATATCTTAACCCTGCTAAGCCAGCCCACTACGAAGCCCTCAGCCCCCTTAATAACCAGTGTAGCGGGTGCGTAGATAGCAAAGCCCGTCAGCAGGTCGGCCAGCATTGAACCAACCCCTCCTGCGAAGGCACCTATCCAGGGGCCAGCCACTAACGCCGCCGTGTAGACCATTACTTCCCCCACGTTGAAGTAGCCCTTCGTGGCCGGTATATACACTTGGAAAGAGACGGTAAAGGCGCAGACCAAGGCTGTGAATAGAGCTGTGAGGCTGATCTTCCTAGCCTTCATCGCGAGGACTTGGGAGTCAGCTTTATTTAAGCTTTAACCTAAATATAGGCCTGTGCCTGAACTGAGGTGCAGGTCCTGTTTAAGGACTTACCCCCTAGATCACCCTACAACGGTTTGCTCAGTCTGTGGATCGACGCTGAGCGTAGAGTACGATTATTCCTCGCTTAAAGTGTCCCGCAAAGCCCTTGACTCTAGGGGCTTTAACCAGTGGAGATATTTAGAGGTCTTGCCCGTCGAGCCTGGATGGAGGATTGTTTCGCTGGGTGAAGGCGGTACCTTTCTACATAGGTGCTCTAAGCTTAACGAGGTTCTCGGGCTGCGTGAGCTCTTAATTAAGGATGAGACCACCAATCCTACAGGGTCCTTCCTTGATCGAGGAGCCTCCGTGGCTTTAACTAGGGCCCTACGATTAAAGCTGAACAGGGTGGTCTGCGTCTCGACGGGCAATCTAGGGGCCTCGTTGTCAGCCTACTCAGCCAAGGCGGGCGTCGAGTGCTTGATATACGTCCCGCTAAGGGTAGACTTAGGTAAGCTATACCAGATGATGGCTTATGGAGCTGACGTAAGGTTTACCGAGAGCCTAGAGGAGGCTCAAAGCAAGGCGGCGCGCCAACAAGGATACCTCGTGTCAGCCCAGGATCCTTTCTTCCTAGAGGGGTTAAAGACTACTATCTGGGAAGTATGCAACCAGCTAGGTTGGCAGGCTCCTGACGTCGTGGTTATGCCCATGGGCAGCGGTGGGCACGTATACATGACCTGGAGGGGGCTCAAGGAGATGGTCGAGCTAGGGGTGCTTAGTGAGGTCAACACCCGCATAGTGGGAGTCCAGCCTAGGGGCTGCGCCCCGATTGTCAAGGCCTTTGAGGAGGGGCTTAGCCACGTGGAGCCCGTGGAGGAAGTCGACACGAGGCTGGTGGACATAGGCCTCAAGGATCCACCTCACGGGGACGCGGCCTTAGAGGCTATTAGGAGCTCTGGGGGCTACGCAGTGGCTGTAAGCGACGAGGAGGCCTTGGAGGCTATGAAGAGGCTGGCGAGGCTTGAAGGAATCTTCTCAGAGCCAGCCGCTAGTTCGACCATAGCAGGCCTAGCTAAGCTGCTAGATGAGGGTAGAATAGATAGAAGCGAGAGGGTAGTATGTGTCATTACGGGGGAGGGGCTCAAGGACCCTAAAACCGCTGCGTCGCTGGCAAGTAGCCGAGCTGAGAAGCTACTTATCAGCGTTAAGCCCCAAGCAAAGCTGGGCAGAACTAAGCTACTAATATTGAAAACGCTCTTAGCTAGGCCCCTACACGGATATGGGCTTCTACTGAGGCTTAAAAAAGCTGGACTTGAACTTAAGCCTCCTAGCCTCTATCAACACCTATCTGAGTTGGAGGAGATGGGCTTAATCAGGGACATAGGAGTGGAGGTGGTAAGGGGTAGACGTAGGAAGATCTATGAGGTTACTGAGAGGGGTAGGAGAGTCCTCGAGGGGGTCTCATGAAGATAGTTCCTGTGCTAGACATTAAAGGAGGAGTAGCCGTACACGCCTTTAAGGGTAAACGCGAAGAATACGCACCTCTAACCACCTGGTACTGCCCCTCCCCCAACCCCGTCGAGGTGGCTAGGTTCCTTAGGGACCTCTACAGCCTAGACGAAGTATACCTAGCTGACTTAGACGCTATAGAAGGGAAAGAACCTAACATAGACTTATACCGTAGGCTTCGAGGACTAGGGATTAAGGTAATGGTAGACGCGGGAGTAGAGCGCCTCGAGGACGCCTTAAACCTAAGCCGCCACGTAGACCGAGTCGTGGCGGCCACGGAGACCTTGAGAAGCTTCGACGAGCTCAGGAAAATAGCAAGTGAGTTGGGCCCGGACAGGGTGGTCGCTAGCATAGACGTTAAGGGCGGACGGCTACTAGCCAGAAACTTAGACCTTAGCAGCCCCTTAGAGGCTGCTCGAAGAGTTAAGGGAGCTGGGCTAGGTGAGGCACTATTGATATGTCTAGACGATGTTGGGACCTTGAGGGGGGTTGACTTAAAGCTCACTAGGGAGATACTCGAGGCCACCGGGCTTAGGCTACTTGTTGGAGGTGGAGTTAGAGGGCTAGACGACCTAGTTAAGCTAAGCGGTATTGGAGTTCAAGGGGTCTTGGTCGGGACCGCGATACATCGAGGACTGCTGAGGCCTGAGGACTTGAAGCGCGTAGGTCACCTTGTTAGCGATTAAGCGAGAAGACCGCTCAGCCGACTTAGGCGACGGTTTCGTAACCCTCACTAAGGCTACGGGCAGGCCAGGCTGAATCAACCCTGTAAGCGGAGCCACTGCGTAAACACCCTTAAAGGACCAAAGCTTAGAGGCGAAGTCTTCATCCAGGTTGACCTCTCTAGGAGCTAGGACCTTCATCAGCGCGCAGTAACCCCTTAAGGTCGAGGTTACGGCGCGTGGATCGAGATCCCCAGCGCAGGCCTTAACTATGCAGGCGCCTAGGCTAGGGTCAAAGCTGAAGGCTGACGTCACCGCGACGTAGGAGGTAGTCAGCCTCGGGTTTACCTCGACTATACATGGCCCCGCCTCATCGATGACCACATCCACCCCCACATACCCCTTAAGCCTAAGCGCTTCGACACATTTCCTAGACTCTTCAAGGACCCGCTCGGCTAGGTGATGATTTAGTGGAGTTAACCCTCCTAGGTACTCCGGCTTAAAGCCCCACTCTATAAACTGGGCGTTTAGGCTTAGAGGCTTAGCCACGTGGCCGTTGGATATCAAGCTCACACTCGCGTGGATCCCTCTAATAGCCTCCTGGGCTATATAGGGACTTGGAGAGCTCACTATACCCCTAGCCACCAGCTCTAGCTGACTATGCGCACTCACCACATAGATCCCCTCACAGCCAGCGCCATCCCTTGGCTTTATCACCATAGGATAACCCAACTCATCCGCTGCCTCCAGTAGGCCGTCGAGGTCCTTAGAGGACAAGGTCACGGTCTTAGGGGTCCTCAACCCCAGCGAAGACAAGGTGTGCATTAACCTAGCCTTGTCAGTTACCTCAGCTATCCTGGAGGCTGAAGGACCCAATACATTAAGTCCAAGCTCTTCAAGCAGCGCCGTTAATGAAGCATGGATCCCCGCCATAGGCGGAGCTATGATTAAGGCATAGTTAGCTAGGGACGAGGCTCTCCTTATAGATTCCATTAACGACCCGGGCTCAACCTTAATTTTAATTGAGGGAGGGAGCCTTAAGCTGCTTATGGCTCTACGGTCTAAGGCTATAGCTAGCTTGAAGCCCGACCTCCATAGATCCCACGCCACCGCCCTAAGCATAGCGTAACCCTCAAGAGCCATTGAGGGGCTGGACTCCAAGGACCCCCCACTAGTAAAGTACTCGATTAATAGCACCCTGCTCATAGCTAGAGCCCACCGTCCGACAACTTAAGTATTATTTTATTTGAAAAGGTAACACTTATATGGGAGAGGAGGCTTCCAGCCAAAGGGCGCTTTCTAATGGAGGCCAAGAAAATAGCCCTCATAGGTGGGCTTTCAGCGTTAACCTGGGCTCTAGCATCGTTCAATAGGCTCCTCCCCCGAGGCGTAGGACACGTAACGATCGACGCTATACTTTGCACTTTCGTCCTCCTACTCTCAGTTAGGTTAATTGGTAGAGGGGCACCTTTAACCATAGGTTTCATAGTAGGGCTGTTAATGCCTCTACTGGGTGGTAAACCAATAGCTATACCTTCATGGACAGCTAGGGGGTTAGCAATAAGCGGCGTTCTCTACGCCCTGAGGCATAAAGCCTGCTGCTTAAAGTGTTGTAGCCTCGCGGCGTCGCTAAGCTTCCTCGCCCAAACCATGATAGGCTACGTCCTAAACTTAGCCCTCTTCATCAACCCTAAGGCCTGGGCCCCCTTCACGTCCTTCATGCTCACAGTGGCCTTAGTAGGCTCCATGTCCTCACTTATAGGAGGCCTCCTAACCGTCAAGCTGTCGCATAGGATTGAGGGCGCTGTGGGTGCTACAAGTTGAGGTTCGTGGTTAAACCCGTCGGTGTAGTGCGGCGTAGCCAGAATGGTGATTGGATCCAGCTGTATAAGGAGTACTGCGAGGCCCTTGACTACGTCGATCACTTTAGCCACTTGATAGTTATCTACTGGCTTCACAAGGTGCCCGACCATGAAAGATCCACGGTTAAAGTCAAGCCCCCCTATGGATATGTCCCTACGCTAGGCGTCTTCGCCACGAGGTTTCCAGCAAGACCTAACCCTATAGGTATCACTACCGTGCGCCTTATTAAGAGGAAGGGCAGAGCCCTGCTCGTAAAGGGGCTGGACGCTGACGACGGGACGCCTATATTGGACTTGAAACCCTACATCCCCGTATACGATAGACCTAGGGGGAGAGTTAAGCTCCCAAGGTGGGTTAAGCTACATTTAAGGGAGCACCGCCATCATAGCCATACGATAGAGGAGCTATTAAGCATCGTTGAGAGGGTTCATTTAGCAGTTTAAGGCGTTAGCCTCCATCGATCCCTCGGGTAGAGCACTACTTCCCTAATATCTTCCCTGCCTGTTATTATCATCATTAGTCTTGCTAGTCCTAGTCCCCATCCTGAGTGTGGTGGCATGCCGTAGTCGTAGCATTTTAGGTGGTGTTTGAAGCTGTCTGGGTTTAGGCCTTGTTCCTT
>Ga0180302_10000660_pt1 | contig 15563 bp, 17 predicted proteins | sample GuaBasSediGuay17_FD_121794 | JGI IMG/M metagenome (GOLD analysis project Ga0180302, IMG submission 121794) | Subseafloor sediment microbial communities from Guaymas Basin, Gulf of California, Mexico - Guay17, Core 4571-4, 12-15 cm | ecosystem: Environmental > Aquatic > Marine > Hydrothermal... | reverse complement strand
TCCAATTTAAAATAGCTCTCGGGAATAAGCAAAGGAAATCTTGCAGGCTTATGCCCGTTTTTTTCTAGGACGGATTCGTATATTGCATACATCTGCTTCATGCATATCATAGACCACGGCATAAAAACAATAAAGCCCTTCACATTATACCTTAAATCGGCAAGCTCGGCCTTCTTTATAATTTCAGTAAACCATTCGCTAAAATTGTTTTCCTTGGAAATGTTGAAAGTTACTTTCATGCAAACTCGCCCCTGAATACGCTCTCCAACACGCTTTCGTAATGTTGCGGCATCATATCGTAAGGGTCGTTAAATTTGTTAACTTTAACTATCATACTCAATATTTTTGAAAAGTCCTTCTTCTTAACGCCTAACTTCTCTACATTTAACTCCAAGCCGAGGGATTCAATCCATTCCCTCAACAGGCCCAAGCATTCCTCAATGTCATCCGCATCAAAAGCTCTAAGCAACGGAGAAACTTTCTCAGGAGCCTTCTCATAGAAAAACTTCATCATCGGCAACAAAAATAAAGCACATGCATGCCCGTGCGGAATTCCGTAAAGAACAGTAAAAGGATATGAACAAGAATGTACTGAAGTTGTGCCGGTTATGTTAAATGCAAACCCCGCAAACATTGAGGCTTTATGAAGGTTAACCTTTGCTTCTAATAAAGAGGCATCATGATAAGCCAGGGGAGCATTTTTATAAACCAACTCCGCAGCGCTCAAAGCTTGTTGTTTTGTAAAAAAATTGCTCTTCTTACTCCAATAACTTTCTATCGCATGGCACAAAATATCCAAAGCCGAGCATGCCAGCTGATAATTTGGCAGAGTTAGAGAAATCTCGGGATCTATAATTGCTAGCTCCGCCTGCAAAAATTCTGAGGAAATAGATCTTTTTAATTCCGCATCCGGATCGGTAAAAACAGAATATTTAGTAATTTCACTACTGCTTGCAGGCGTTGAGGGAATGCAGATACAGCTTAAACCCTTATGCGTAAACTTTTTTTTCTTATAGAAATAGTCTTTCAGCTTTCCTTTATGTTTGCAGTAGGTTGCAACTGCTTTCCCCAAATCCATTGCAGAACCGCCGCCCAAAGCAACTACTAAGTCAGCATTAACTTCTTTTGCAACACGCGCAGCTTCCTCCGCATTCTGCAGTGTTGGATTCGGCTCAACTTTATTATACCACTCTACCCTCAGAGGCTTAACCAACTCTATAAATTTATCCACATAACCGGCCTTTTTCATGGATTTTCTGCCAGTAACTAACAAAATTTGAGAGCAGCTTTTATACCATTCCGGAATCTTTTTAACCAAGTTAAATGCCCCTACTCCGAAAATTATTTTTGTCGGATAGTTAAACACATACATTTTCCTCACCGTATTTATTTGGGGCCAGTGGGAGTCGAACCCACGTCCGCAGGTTTCTCCCTGCTTAAGCACAAACCCACGGTTCTTCATTGCTTACGCTCAGCGCTCCAATCTTAATAAGACTGGAGCCTGCTAGGCTGCCGTTACCCCATGGCCCCTTAAATGCATTGATGTTAATAACATATTAAAACCTATAGCTTTAGGCAAAATATTGATGTATTTTTGCCCAAAATAGGTCTGTAAGCCTTCTCGTATCTAAAGCCAAATTTTTTATACAGCCTTATCGCTGCAGAATTATCATTCCACACAATAACTCTAACCTTCTTGATCCTCTTAGGCAAATTTTTCAGTACGTACGCTAAAATTTTACTTCCGTAGCCTTTTCCTCTAAAAGATTCCGCAACCACTATTGCATTAATCCTACAGGATGTTTTAAAAAGCGCGTATTCGCAAAAAGCTACAAGCCTGCCTTTATGCAAAGCAATTATTGCATGAATATTCTTTTGCATCAACCTCTTTCTGAATTTGCTTTTCGTTTTAAACTTTATATAAGGAAACTCTTGCAGTATTAAGGCTAATGCCTTATGAATGAATTTGGAAAAAGTTTTTGATGTTTTTTTGTACATCCTCATAAGGTTTCTCCAATGCTACTGACATAGTTATCAATCTCATAACCAGCCACAGCACAACCAGCATATTTTACGGCATATAATGCTGCCTCTAAGCTTTGAGGCTCTTTAGGCAGAGCCAAAAGGTTATGCTCAAAGCACAGTGCAATTAATTCCGCAGAACGCAAAATATCTATGTCTCCAACCATACTATTAAATTCTCTCAGTGCCTTTTTATTTATTGCAACCTCGGCATTGTACTTTTTCCTCAACCTTACTGCCAATTGCTCCGGGCTTTCAATAATCATTCTTGTGGTCCTCTCATCGATTATAAAAATTTTTGCTGAAAGTCTCTTCATCAACGCCAAACTTTCAGCCTCACCTTCATGCACTAATTCTAACGGCCTATTATTAATTTTATATATTTTATTGGCTGTCTTTTGTATTCTTTTCATTTCATCGTATAATTTTTCTTTAAATACTTTAATCCACCCCTGCTTGACTGCCTGCTTGAGTCTAACCGCACTTAATTCATATCTCTTTATCGTAATAGGCCTTTCTATGCACTCCTTATAAACCGTCTTAGAAATATAAAGTTCCAGGCCTAGAGTTTTTACAAGTTCTTTTAAGCTGTTTGCAAAACAGGTGCTAACAATTGAAATTAAGCTGCTTGCATCGCAAACCGCTTTCAATTGCGCTCACCCAAAAGCTCTTTCAACCGTTTTAATCTGTCTCCGATGGTAAATTTTTCTTTAATTTCATCATGCAGGGTGGTTTTTCCGATATATTCCTGAAGATCCTTCTTCAGCACGTTGAAAAGAGATGCCGCCTTGCTTAAGCTTGCACCGTAAGCATAAGCAGCGCTTGCCTGCTTTATTCTCGATTTGTCTAATAAATTTTGAACATAATGGCCGAGCTTTTCGTCAATCTCGTAGATGTTGGAGGTAACCTTTTTTAAATCTTCCAGAAACAGCTTCTCTTTTTGCTCCTCCGCGTGTATTCTTGCGTTTTCTAAAGCATTCAGGATGGCTTTTTTCGCTTTTTTCCATAGCCCACTTTCAACAATGTGCCTCTTTGTTAAGATTTTATAAAGCGCGTATGCTATTGAGGAGATTTCTGCAAATGTGCTACTGTCCAATAAAACAGCATTTTTTACGCTCAAATCGGCCAGGTCTTTTAATGAGATAGTATCGGCCTTAGCAAACGCATTTTTGATATCTTTAACTAATTCAAATAGCTGCATATGAGAATTAATTTTCCACTATTTAAAACTTTTTGAAAGCTCGCAAAGGAGCACATAGCCCCGGGGAGATTCGAAAAAACTTTTAGAAAAAGTTTTATCAAAAATTGGAATCTCCGGGAAAGTATCCCGCAAGGGGATACATAGCCCCGGGGAGATTCGAACTCCCGTCACAGGGTCCAAAGCCCTGTATGCTTGGCCACTACACCACGGGGCTTTATAAAGATTTATAAATCTGGAAAGTTTTAATTAAGTTATTGTTTTTCCGGCAGGGTGCTTACTTTATCCTACCGCCTTATCAGCAGCCAGATGCAGCAGAAACGCTGCCGATGCAACAATGCCGAACAAAAAATCGTTAAAAGGTAGATAAAATAGAATAAAAAGTAAAATAGCTAAGAACGGATTATGGAATAAAGTTCTGTGCTTTGTGAAATATAAAGCTAACAAAAGCAGCTGTATAAATAGAACCAGCCAAACAAATTTTACATCCCTGAACAGCAAAAAGAAAATTAGGGCAAAACAGCTTATTAAAACCGCAACCTTCTCCAAAGAAATTCTGAAGATGCTTGTTTTGATATCAACATCCGGAAATGAAGAGCTGAACAAAGCGATGAAAATTAAGAACAACGCATTTTGTAAAGAAAGCTTTAAAGCCAGGGCGACAGAAACCGAAAGTATCAAAGCTAAAATTGCATGAACTAAAAGCCCGGGCATAAAATAAATGAGTTAATATTTAAAATAAAGTGTTTCTCTGCTTAGTATGATCAAGCTTATTATTTTTGATTGGGATAAAACACTGTACGATTCCAAAGAACTTCCCAGAGAGATTTTTGCGGAAATGTTCAATAAAAAAGGTCGCGAAGCTAAAGCCATAGAGGAATTTATTGCAAAAACATACGGGTTGCCGATATACTACGGCATAAAAGAGGTATACAAAAGGTTCTTAAAGAAAAACCCTACAAAGAAAGAAATCAGGAAAAGAATGGAAGAATTCTATAATATCTACTTAAAGAAGAAAAAAAGGTTATTTCCCGGCTGTAGAGAGCTTCTTAAAATTCTGCATAAAAAATACAAAATTGCAATCATTTCAGGCCACGCTACTAAGCCCTTAAGGAAGATAGTGTATAATTTTTTGGATAAAAGAAGTTTGGATTACGTAAAAGGCTCTCCGGCCTATAAGAGTACTAATATTAGGTTCCTTATGAATAAATTTAAAGTTAAGGCTAATGAAGTTGTGCTTGTAGGAGATTCTTTAAAGGATTTGGAAGAAGCCTTAAAAACGGGAATTTACTTTATCGGCATTGCAAACGATAAAAAGAAAAGGGAAGTAATGTTAAGCAGCGGAGCCCATGCAGTAATTAAATCTTTAAAGGAGTTGCCGAATAAAATTAATATGTTGGGGGCATAAATATTGTCCAAAAGGATTTCATCCGGGAAGAATTTGGAAAAAAAGAAAAAAAGGAAGAAAAAGAAAGCAAAGAAAGCCTGGAAGTTAAATCTACTCATATTTGTGCATTGTGCCAAAAACCCGGAGCCGATAAAAAATGGGCAGGCCAATATTGGCATAAAAAATGTTTAAGAATGGCGAGAAAAGCCGCACAAAGGATGGTGTGAAATGCTGAGTAAGCATGATTGTTTAGTTTTATTAAGGCATTTTAACCCGGAAAATATCGTGAGGCATAATATCCTGGTAGGAAATGTAGCATATTATATTGCGCAAAAAATGAAAAATAGAGGTTATGCTGTAGATCCTATACGCGTACATCGTGCAGCTTTGCTGCATGATTTGGACAAATATTACAGCTTAAAAGGGTTATGCCAACACGGTGAACTTGCTTATAAAATTCTTTCCTCTAAAGGCTATAAGAAAATTGCAGAAATGGTTAGAGCGCACAAGATTACAACACTGCTTGAAAGAGATCTGACCTTAGAGGAGCTCATCGTTAACTACGCGGATAAAAGAATCGGCTCTGAAATAGTTAGCCTTAAAGAGAGAATACAATACGGCATAAGAAGATATGCAAAAACCAAAGAAGAGGAAAGAACGCTTAAAAAAGCCGCACAAAGGCTTTTTGAAATAGAAAGGAAAATGTTTAGAGATTTTATTTCCCTTCCCAAAAGTCTGGAGTCGGCAAACTTTATTCTAAACATTCCTTAGCCACATAGCGTATTTAACGAACCAATGCAAAAAGCCGATTGCTTGGCCAACAGTATACACTGAAAATTTGCCCAAGTTTAAAGTAAGAACCGGGCTGTTTAGCTTAGCAAGGGACTCGTAAAACAGCTCCTGCATTGATTTTCCGTGGATTCGGCTTAAAATATTTGTATCAGAAGTAAGGGCAAAAAATTCCTTTGGGACATCTATTTTAATGTCGTCTTCAATGCTAGCGAGTGTTAAAAATAGTACTGAATTTTTTCTTCCGTGTTTGTGCCTGTATAAAAGGCCTCCGGCTCCAAATGCTGAACTTACAAAAGTTTGCCCTTTTGTAGCATCGCAAGCTTTATTTCCTAATGCCTCGTAAATATTGCCCAACGGACTTAAGCAGCTGGGATAGAATTGGCTGATTATTTCAGTATAACCTCTTGATTCCAAAACAAAAGCGGCCAAGGCAGCCTGCAAGGCTAAATTTTGCTCAAGTGCTGAGTTGTTGGAAAAACGTTCATGAGATTCCTTAATTCCTTCAAGAAGTTCCTCTATCGGAAAACCAGCAATTTTCAACGGCAGCAGAGTCGGCAAAGTTCCTGCATAAAAGCCGTCCTCGATCTGAGGCATATCCATAACAGTTAGCTCTTTTTTGCGTGCAATCTCGTAAAGAAAATGTTCTCCGGGAGCAGTAATCAATATGCAGGGGTATTCCTTTAACGCCAACAGAGCTGCAACATTTTCAACATCGCTATACTGCGATGCGAATATTAACAAAGAATTTTCCGGATCCAGATTTTTCTTTATTAAATTTATCCTATAGGCGTCTCCGAAAGAACAGCTTACTATGTTCTTTTTGAAAAGATGCGGAAAGATTTCCTTAACGGAAGAAACATCGTAATGAAACTCGGAGCAGAAGATGATGTTTCTGTAATTTTTAGTCTCCTTTGTAAGATCGTCTATTACTTTAAGATTTTGAGCGTATTTTGCAAAGTTCGGTAAAGGTTTTTTTCTTATATCCTCAATCTTCTCTTTTAAAGAATCGTGATAAATATTAACAGCTGAATTTTCCAAATTTAGCTTCAGCATTGCTTTCCCTCCTTAATAAACTCTTCATGCTTGAAAATAGCTTTAGGAATAAGGTTGATAAAATCCGATGAAACAAACCCAAATCCGTGCCTCTTTTGCAAAAAATCACCGATTAATCCGTTTATGTAAGCCGCTGCGCAAGCCGCTTCAAAATAGCTTCCGCCCTGCGCTATGAAGCCGGCGCATAAGCCGCTTAAAATATCTCCCGTGCCGCCAACGGTCATGCCAACATTTCCGGTATCATTTATTTTAACTCTAGAACCGTCAGAAATAACATCCGTTCTGCCTTTAAGCAGAACAGTGCATGCAAACTTTTCTGCCGCATTTCTAACATCGTTAATCCTTTTCTCAATCTCTTCCGCAGGGTATTTTCCAAAGCACATCTCGAATTCTCTTGCATGGGGACAAAGCAGACCCTTTATGTTCTGCTTTTCAATCTGCTGTATTGCATCGGCATCTATGACTATCGGCACCTCGCATCCTGCAACAAATTCATTTATGAATGCTTTTGTTTCGGCCCTCTTTCCAAGGCCGGGACCGATAAGCACTACATCAAAATCTTTACTGAAATCTAAAAGCATATCCACGTGCTTTAGATTTAGATACTTGCCCTCAAGTTTTTTGGTAATAAAATCTATCGAGAAGGAGTTTATTGCATATGCCGCTTTTTCAGGAGCCGCTACAACAATTAAGTCAATGCCGCTCCTTAAAGCACTGCTTGCGCTTAATGCCGGAGCGCTAACATAATCCTCACAACCGCCGATAACCAGCACGCAGCCGTTTTCTCCTTTATGGGAATCCGGCTTGTGTTTTTTCAAACATGCTTTAACATCATTAAAATTGCATTTTTCCATTATTCCAACACCTTTTCAATTTCTTCTTTAAGCAGCTTTGCAATTAAATGTCCGCTTGCCTTGCCTCTAAGCAATTTCATTGCATCACCCATCAATGCATTAAATGCATGTTTTCCTTTTTCTTTAATCAGCTTATTATTTTTCCTAACCAACTCTTTTACTATGTGCTCAATTTTAGATTCTTCCATTGTTTCTACTTTTAACTCTTTAAGAACCTGGTCCAGTTTTAAGTTCGGTTTTCTGCTCCAAAGCTTCAGTACATCTTTAGCTAGTTCTCTCGGGATTTCTTTAGTTAATTTTTTAAAAAACTCTTCCAGCATTTCTTCGCTTAGGTTTTCCGTTGGATAACCTTCTCTTTTTATTGCTGTAATTGTTTCGAGCAAAATGCTGGCAACCATATTAGCATCAAAACCTTTCTTAACCAGATTCTCAAAGAAGATTGCATAGTTGCTTAATTTCATCTCTTCAGCAAGTTTCTCGCTCAAACCGTAGGAGAGGTAAAGTTTTTTACGTTCGGAAGCCCACAGAGGCAAATTGGCTTTTAATTCCTCTAAAAGAGCGCTGCTTACCTCTATTCTCGGAATATCTGTTTCGGGATACATTCTGGACGCGCCGCTTAAGATTCGTGTATATTCGCTATTGCCGTCTTTTAATGCTGCTCTTGTTTCTTTCGGCACACCGATTAATGCTTGTTTACATCTCTCCAGGACTATCTCCAACGCTTTGGCGCATTCCAACTCTTCCCCAACAACCAACACGAAACCGTCTTCTTTGCCTATTTCTAAATCTTTTTCGATTTTTTTAACATCCTCTGCAGAAATGCCGTAGCCAGGTAGCTCATCGCTGTGAATTATGCCCTTCAGCTTGGTTCTGGCTTTTACGTAACTTGCCAGCTCGGTTCCGAACCTTCTCCCGGGCTGGATTTCTTTGGCTAATATTCCTTTAAATTTCGGAAGTTTAATGCCGAATACTCCAAAACCTTTTTTAAAAGCAGCTTTTATAATTGCGGAGTTTGTTCGGCTCAATTCGTTTCCTAAAGATTTAATATTAAGCACAAGTTCTTCCTTCTTAAGATTTCTCTCTTTTAGAATTTCTTTTATTTCTATGAGGCTTTTCTGCCTTATTACTTCTCTCCTCACAACCTCATCCATAAGTTCGAGGTCTTGTATGCCTTTAATCTCTACTCTGTTGCCTCCTTTAATTGAAATATTTAGGTCTTGCCTTATACTGCCCAAACCGCGTTTTGCCTTGCATGTTATTCTGAAAAGCTCTCCTATCTTTAATGCGCATTCTTTAACCTCTTCCGGAGTTGTAAGCTGCGGGGCTGTAGCGAGTTCTATTAAAGGAATGCCGAGCCTGTCCAGCCTGTACACTATTTTATTTTTCTCCTTTCTTATTATTCGCGCGGAGTCCTCCTCTAAAACAATAGTCTCAACATCCACTGCTTTATTTTTGAGCGGTATTTTCCCTCCCAAGGCAACCAATGCTGTTCTTTGAAACCCGGAAACATTGCTTCCATCAAATATGCCCTTTCTCATTACAATTATTTCATCCAAAATTTCTGCATTTATTTTAAGGGCGACCTGAAAAGCGATTTTTAAAGCTTCTTCATTAATCGGATGCGGGGGCTCTTCATCCATTTCCACCAAACAACAGCAATCGTCATAAACTTCATACTCGTATTTTAGCCCTTTCTCGAACGCTTCGAGTGCCGCTTTATCGTAAGTGCCCAATTCAGAAGGCACGGGCCTTATATATCTCTCAAAAGTAAAATCCGGCTCGTCCTCGTGCAGAATGCTTTTGCACGAACAAAACAATTTTCCGACATCAAACTGCTGGTGGCATTCCAAGCCACACTTAAGCCCAATCTTTTCATATTCGCTTTGTTCTTTTTCCATGTTGATAATAGGAAGTAAAACTTTAAATTTGCTTTTTTCTTAAGGAAATTTTTAAATACAGAAATTCTCTTATGTTTTTATGCAGATCGATTTGCGGATTTTGTTTGTTGTGATTTTGGCAGCGGTGCTTTTGCTGCTTTTTTATATTATTAAAATTATCCAAACCGATGTACTGAGCAGGAAATTTTATGCTTACGGTTTGTGCATGCTTTTAGTTTGGAATATATCGGATTTTATGTTTGCCTTTGCATCGAATGAAGCGCTTGCTCACACATTTTATTTTATCAGTATGCTAGCAATCGGCCTGATGAGCGGATTTTTCTATTTAGCTGGTTATACGCTGGCGGAAAAATGTAAACTCACCAATTATTGGGTTGCGGCATTGCCAACGGTATTAAATTTTTTAAGGCTGCCTTTGCAGGAAGTAGTACCTACCGCTATAGGGAGCTTTGCATTAAAATATAACGTGTTTGATTATGCTTGGATGGTGCTGTGCATTTTACTAATGCTGGACTCCTGCAGAATACTGCTTCAGCTGAGATCAAGAATTAGGAATATAGTTCTTATAAGAAGAATTAATACATTCGTATATACAATTATATGCGTTGGGTTTGCGGGAGCTATTTTTACTACTATCTTTAATATGTTTCATTTGCCCGATATTACTGCCGGGATTGCTGGTTTGCTTGCGTTTCTCACATATCCTTTATTCGGCGGAGGGAAATAATTATTCTACTTTTGCAATATTTCTTCCGATTATAACGCAAAAGCCAATATCGTCCTTGCTTAACCCGTTACTGTCTACAACAGTTGCCGATCTTTCTACATCAAAACCCAATTCAGCAAAAGTATTCTCAAGCTCGAACAGTTTGTTTTTAAGCTCGTCCAAAATAGGGCCCGTAATTATAAACGCAGCCTTTTTTCCGAGCAGTAACGGCTTTTCGCTACATTCTTTCAAATAACCGATCAACGCATTTAAAAGGTCTGTTTGCTCTCTTACTGGAAGCGAAATAATGACGCCTTCCGCGGCAATTACTTCAGCTATAAATTCATCAAAATAACTTGCATCTTTCTCTCTCAACAATATGAGCTTAGTATCAAAGTTTTCTTCCCTGCAGCCGCGCAATGCGGCTTCCAAAAGTTTTTCAGCATTGTCATGCATTTTGCTGGCGCTTACTCCAATTATTACCGGCCTTTTCATAGCTAACCCTCCCATAAGTCAATCGCGATGTTGCTTCTTGCTGAAATTTCACCCCTTAAGTTTTTGCTGAATAATAATTTGGCTTCTTCTTTACTAAAGTTTCCGAGGAGCCATGCAAGCTTTACAAATGCTGTTTCAGCCGCCATATCCTCGCAGGGCAAAACCCCAATCTGTAACAGCCTCCTTCCGGTAGAGTAAACATTCATATTTACTCTACCGAATATGCATTGAGATGCCATCGCCACTATGCACCCGTTATCGATAAGTTCTTTAATGGGCTTATGCAATGCGGATGCTGTATGCCCCAAGCCTGTGCCCTCTATAACCACTCCTTTATACTTTTTATCCGTAAGCATCTCAAATATGCTGGCATCCATATTAGGATAATATTTAACCAATGCAACTTTATTTTCAAATTTAGGAAACACCCTCCAATTCTTACTTTTATCGTCCCCAACTCTTTCATAATCGCTACGCAAAAATACAACCTTGCTATTTTCATAATTAATTTTTGCTATCGGTTTTGCATTTATAGCTTTAAACGCGTCTCTCCTGCTGGTATGCATCTTCCTGCATTTAACTCCGGGAAGCAAAACACACTCTTTATCTTCGGTAGAAGCGTGCATACATACAGCCACTCCTCTAAAATCCGTATTTACTATTACATCGGCAGCGCACAAAAGATTCATTGCCGCATCGCTGCTTCCCCTATCGGAACTCCTCTGGGCACCGACCAAAATCAGAGGCAACGGAATGTTTTCAAACGCAAAGCTTAAGGCAGCAGCTGTAAAATGCATTGTATCGGTTCCGTGAGCTAAAATAATGCCTTTTACTCCTTTCTCGATCTCCTTTTTTACCTCTTCAATGATCCTTTCGTAATCCCCAAAATTCAATTCCTCCGAAAATTTGTTAAAAATCATTTTTGAATCTATGTTGCATTTTTCACCCAGCTCGGGAAACAATGCTAATAAGTCTTCCACGCTAAAAGAGGGTTTCACCGCGCCGGTAGCGTAATCTATTCTACTGGCAATAGTTCCGCCCGTATGCAAAATAGCTACCGTGGGTTTATTAGCTACTGAAATCATTTTTTGGTATTTAAAACCCGTCTTTCTTTTTCCGAGTTTTTTAACGGATGAAATTTTGTTGGAAGAAATACCGACATTATAGCCCGAATCTAATTTCAAAGTGAGGTACTTTTGCGAAGGCAGAACCACTCCTTTAAGAATCCTGCCGCTTTTTAATTTTAATTCTATTTCATCGTTTTCCTCCAAGTTAAATTTTTTGAGAATATTTTCCTTCGGCATACTTTAACAAAAAACAAAAATGTTTTTAAACAACTTTTCCCTTAGCAAAATATGCCGAAGGCTGTTTGGACCGGCAGCATACAGTTTGCATTGGTGAATATTCCTATTAAGCTATACCCAGCAGTCGAACCCCGCACAATCAACTTCAGAATGCTCCACAGCGAATGCTTCACGCCGATTAAACTAAAGCGGTACTGTCCAACCTGCAAAAAAGAGGTTCCGTTAAGCGAGATTGTTAAAGGGCTAAAATACAGGGATAACGAATATTATGTGTTTACGCAGGAAGAACTCGAAACGATAAAGCTCAGAAAAGGCGATTACCTGCAGATAACAGAATTCGTAGATGCCGATGAAATTAAGCCTTTGCTTGTAGAAAAATGCTACTATGTGGTGCCTCAAAAGAAAAATGAGCGTGCGTTTTTCCTGCTGCAAGAAGCGATGGCCGAAACCAACAAGGCTGCAATAGGGAAATTGATTTTACGGGATAAAGAGCATTTGGTTGCATTGGAACCGTTTGAAAACGGAATGCTGCTGATTATTCTTCATTATGCCTATGAAATAAAGGATATTGCAGAGCTTAAAGAATTGGCAGAAAAGGTACGCATAGAAGCAAAAGAAAAAGCGCTTGCAATAGAGCTTATCGAAAAGCTTTCTTCCAGAAAAGGCAAGCTTAATCTTTCCAAGTATAAGGATAGTTTCAGAGAAGAGTTAGAAAAGCTGTTAGAGAAGAAAGCAAGAGGAGAAAAGATTAAGGTTAAAGCAATAGCAAGGATTCCTAAAGAAAAGAACCTGCTGAAAGCGTTGAAGGAAAGTTTAAAAGCAGTGAAGAAATAACATTTTCATGCATTACAAACCGATGTTATGTCAAAAAGCTGACAAGCGCCTTCTTAAGAGTAAGGATTACTATTTTGAAATAAAGCTTGACGGTACGCGGGCAATAATTTACATTGATAAGAGGAACAAAAGTCTAAAGATAGTCAACAGGCGCGGTTTTAGAATTGAGAAAAGATATCCTGAATTTAAAGACATTTTTGATTATATTAATTGCAGAAGTTGTGTTTTGGATTCAGAAATTATTGTTTATAACGAGAATGGCCTGCCCGACTTTAGATTATTGCAGCAGAGAGATTTGCTGGAAAATAAGCTGCTGATAAATTTAAGAAGTAAAGAAATGCCGGCAACTGCAGTGGTCTTTGATATTTTGGAGAAGGACGGAAAGTCCCTTATAAATCTGGAAATTGAAAAAAGGAAAAAAATTTTGGAAAATGTAGTTCGGGAAAATAAAATAATTCAAAAAATGATTTATGTTGATAACGGCTTTGAACTCTGGAAAACTGTTGAGGAACTTAAGCTGGAGGGGCTTATTGCCAAACAAAAACACAGCAGGTATTTACCGGGAAAAAGAAGCAAGTTCTGGTTGAAAATAAAGAATCTAAAAAGTTTGGATGCGGTTATTGTGGGCTATACCGAAAGGCAAAACGATCCCAGCTTATTCGGAGCCTTAGCATTGGCCTTATACAAAAACAAAAAAGAGCTTTTTTATATAGGCAGGGTCGGCACGGGCTGGAGTCTTGAATTTGTAGAGTATTTAAGTAAAAAGCTAAAAGAGCTAAAGGTAAAAAAACCTCCGGTGGTTAATCCCCCTAAGCGTAAAATCAATTGGGTCAAGCCAAAACTTGTATGCGAGGTTGAATATCTGGAAGTTACACCGGAAAAAGAACTAAGGGCCCCGAGCTTTAAAAGATTGAGAACAGATAAAAAGGCGAAGGACTGCAAACTGACTCAGCTTTCGTAATCTTCTTCGTATTCTTCACATTGTTCTGTTGGATGGTATTCTCTGTAAGCGTATTGCGGCGTAGCTGCATGTATGCTCTCAGCATTGGTTAAAAATTTCTCCTCCCAGACTTTTTCGCATTCAACAGCATATTTGCAACCCTCGCAATAAAGCCTCTCCACACACATGCCCTCTATTAAGCGCTTTTTCCCTTCAGCATAAGTTCTTCTGCATTTGGTTGTTTCTAAATTTTTAACATTGAGCATAATCTCTTTTTTATCAAAACCAGCCTCGTTTGCTTTTGCGGTAACAACCAGCTGCATCTTCTCGTTTTTCAGGAAGGTTGCAGGCAGTTCAATAAATATCTGCTTTTGCGCATCGGAATCTAGAGATGCTATTATTGTAGAGTCTTCCATTTCTAGATATTTGCTGCTTTCTTCCCCTAATGTGTAAAGTTTCCAGGTGACATTTATGTTTAACGCTTTAGCAGAGCCGATGTTCTTAATTTTTATCGGCACTTTATTTGATTCTTTTTTAAGGTCTGCTTCAAAATTTTTTTGCGCCTCTAAAATAAGCTGTGCAGGTTTTTGTCCAAAGTAGACACTACATGCATATAAGCCATATGCATACTCGCACCTAGTAGAAACTAAGATTTTCGTTCTATTGGGAAAGAAAATCCTTCTTTCATCCCATTTTATTTTACCGCACTCCTGTTTTTTCTCGCAGCACATTAATTTGGAGTTACATCTAAAAGCCACTGATCTTTGTTTTGTGTCAAAGTGTTCCCCTCTAAGTGTTGTGCCGGAATCAATCTCTATATATTTATTAGTCATTTTTCCTAATTTTGTTTCGAATTGAGAATATTCCAACATATCCAATAAGATTTTATTAGGGTCTTCCCTTTTCTCAAAGAGGGGCCTTAAACCCAATATAAAATTTATTAGTATCAGAGCGATTATTGCATACACTACTAACTTAAACACATTCACCCGTGCCACCTTCTTCTTTTGCTTAAATATTTTTTCATTTTAGCTTCCCTTATTTCTGGGGCAAACTCAAGCCTCCACACCCATATCAATAATTGCCTCAATACAAAAGTGATCACAAAAACCAACAAGCTCAATTCAATCCACGAAACAATATCCTCTTTGAATAAAAATAGTTGCTTAAACGGTTCGGCCCACTGGGTAAACAGTATTGTGAAGAATGCCACTACTAATAAGGCTATCACGAATAGAAAAAGTTTTTCCAGAAATAACATCGTACTTAAAATTTTACCCTTCATCTTCAAAAAGAAGTATTAACTCTTTTATTTAATTTTCTCTCTTTTAAATTGGCTCTCAAACATCTTTATTATCTCGTCCTCGGCAGTGCTTTCTTCAGCAATTTTCTCCCTAAATCTAACAAGCCTGGGAAACCTTAATGCCAAACCGAATCCGAGCTTCTTTAAAGCGCATGTATGCAACGGACTTTTAGTAATTTCATCAGCAGCTATTTCAATTACGTATTTTGGTTCTACCCAGATATCCGGCTCAATTGTTGAATCAACTCTCGGAGATTTTTTCTCCAATTTAATTTTTTCCAGCATTTTTTCTAACTCCTTAAGCTGCTCTTCGGTCAATCCGCTTCCCAATTTTGCAATCGTCTTAAATTTATCTTCCTCGGTATCGTAACAGCCGATCAACAATGCACCGACACCAAACTGCGTTCTTTTTCCCTTTCCTTTGTAGTAACCTAAAATAACACCGTCAATAGTATCCTGCAATTCGTGCTTATAAGAACGCTTTAGTTTGATCCATGCAAACTTTCTTGCTCCCGCAATGTACTTAGCGTTCATATCCTTAGCGATTATTCCTTCTAGGCCTTTCTCAATACATTCGTTGAAATAATCCTCTATCTCCTTGGCATTATGCGCAATAATATAATCTGTAAGCATTATTACATCGCCTTCTTTAATTGTATTTTCCAAAATTTGTCTGCGCGCTTTAAAGCTTAAATCCATCAGATTTCTGCCATCTTTATACATTATATCAAAAACAAACAATTTCAGCGGAATCTCTTTGGCAATATCTTCAATACC
>Ga0180302_10000659_pt1 | contig 15573 bp, 14 predicted proteins | sample GuaBasSediGuay17_FD_121794 | JGI IMG/M metagenome (GOLD analysis project Ga0180302, IMG submission 121794) | Subseafloor sediment microbial communities from Guaymas Basin, Gulf of California, Mexico - Guay17, Core 4571-4, 12-15 cm | ecosystem: Environmental > Aquatic > Marine > Hydrothermal... | reverse complement strand
TAGCAGCTCCCTACACCTAGCCGCCACCAGGTCCAGGTCTTCGAGCCTCTCCTGACGCCTCTCGAGCTGCTCCTGGAGCTCCCCCACCTTCCTCTCTAGCCCAGCTCTCCGCGCCTCATATTCAGCTCTGTCGAACTCCCCGACGAGGAACCTCACTTCAAGCTCCCTCAGCGAGTCACGCAGCGATTCTATCTGCCTCTCAATCTCCCCTACCTTGCTCGCGTATGCGAACCGGGCTTTAGACCACTCCTCCACGACCTCCCTAACCACGCCCCTCCAGGCCTTAATGCCCTCTCCCTGAATCGAGTCCAGCATTACCTCAAGAAATCTAAGCTCTCTCTCCACCCTGACCGACTTTAGAGCACGCTGTATGTCCTCCAGCGTCCCTCCAGCCCTGTTCAAGAGCTGTCTCATCCTCTGATCTCTCTCATAGCTCAGGCGAAATAGAAACTCGGAGGAGGTCTTGACCTCCACCCTCAACCTGGTCATTAACACGTTAAGCTGGGACTCCATGCTCTTAAGCCTGCTCTTAAGCTCAAAGTACTTCCTAACTAAGGGCACCATCTTCTGCCTGAGCTCCCCCATCAACTTCTCATAAACCTCCCTCGTCACCTGCCCTGTCGAGAACATCCTGAGGACCTCTCCCCTCCTCCTCTCGTAATCCCTCAGCTCGTATAGTAGATCCTCGAACTCCCTTAGAGCGGCCCTAGCCTCCTCTATCAGCCTCTCGCCCTCCTCACTCACGTAGTTACCTACTCTATGCCCCCAAAAATGCCTTGCCTTAACCAGTATGATGAATGTTTAGCGGTACAAGTATATAGAGCTCTCCAGCCAGAGCTTAACAGTAGCTAAGCAGCGCGTGCCTTACTATCGCCCTAGCTCCGATGCATGGCTACTTCAACCCCTGGCTAACGTTTAGGCGCTAGGCTTAGAGCCCTAAGCGGTACCATGGAATTATATCCATCCCCCTCACCCTCTTCTCGATGACTACAGTCCTAGTAGATACGACGCAGAGCCCCTACGCCGTCTTAAGGCCTGTGCCCATTGAGAGCGTAAAATTAAGAGATGTATTCTGGGCACCCAGGCTCAGGAGGCTCAAAGAGACGACACTGCCTACGCAATACAAACTCCTAGAGGAGACCGGCAGGATAGACAATTTTAGGAGAGCTGCGGGCATCGTGAAGGGCCCCTTTAGGGGCTTCTTCTACAATGACTCTGACGTTTATAAGTGGGTTGAAGCCACATCGCTCGCTTTAGCCTCTGGACGCGATCCACAGCTCGAGGAACTCCTGAATGAGGTCGTGAGCGTGATAATAGCTGCCCAGGACGAGGACGGCTACCTCAACACGTACTTCACCTTTGAGAGGAAGGGGGCGCGGTGGAGCAATTTACGCGACATGCACGAGCTGTACTGTGCTGGCCACCTCTTCCAGGCGGCCATAGCTAGGCACCGCGCTACCGGCGCGCGCGACCTACTGGACGCTGCTACGCGATTCGCGGACCATATACTCGGAGTATTCGGACCAGGGGGGAGGAGGGGCGTGCCCGGCCATCCGGAGGTGGAGATGGCGCTGGTGGAGCTGTACAGGGAGGTGGGCAAACGTGAGTACCTCGATCTCGCTAGCCGCTTTATAGACTTGAGGGGGAGGGGCTTGATAGGGGGTAGTCCCTACCACCTCGACCACGTGCCGTTCAAGGAGTTGAGAGAGCTGACTGGCCACGCTGTCCGCGCCCTTTACCTCTGCTGTGGAGCGGCCGACGTCTATATGGAGACGGGAGATGCTGAGCTTCGGCGAGCGCTTGACAGGCTGTGGCACGACCTTGTGGAGAGGAAGATGTACGTCACTGGCGGTGTTGGATCGCGCTACGCTGGGGAAGCCATAGGCGATGCCTACGAGCTGCCTAACGAGAGGGCGTACGCGGAGACATGCGCCGCTGTGGCTAACGTGATGTGGAATTGGAGAATGCTGCTGATGACCGGGGAGGCTAGGTTCGCGGATGTGCTCGAGCTATCCCTCTACAACGCTGCACTAGCAGGCATCTCGCTAAGGGGGGATCGCTACTTCTACGTAAACCCCCTAGCTGACAGAGGCCAACACCGGAGGAGTAGATGGTTCGATTGTGCATGTTGCCCGCCAAACATTGCCAGGCTCATAGCCTCCATTCCAGGCATGATCTACACGACCTCTACCCGGGGAGTTTGGGTGCACTTGTACGCCGCCAGCAGCGTACATCTAGAGCTCGAGGAGGGCGCTGTCGAGCTGATTCAGCGCACCGAGTATCCCTGGAGTGGGTTAGTGGAGGTGGAGGTAAGGCCTGAGCGCTCTGACGAGTTCTCCCTATACCTGAGGGTGCCCGGCTGGTGTAGGGAGGTGCGCATAACCATCAATGGGGCCGTAGAATTACGGCCCCAACCCGGCACGTACTTTGAGCTGAGACGAGAGTGGGAGTGGGGTGATAGGATACGCCTTGAGATGAGGATGGAGCCGATACTCCTCGAGGCGCACCCACACGTCACATGCAATACTGGCCGCGTGGCCATTAGGCGCGGCCCCTTGATATACTGCCTAGAGCAGGTGGATAACCCCAGTTGCGATGTATGGGACTTAGCGATAATCCCTGGCGAGCTTAAAGCTGAGTATAGGCCTGACCTCCTCGGGGGAGTAGTCGTGATCAGGGGGAGGGCGTTAGCTCTAGACGTGAGCAGCTGGAGAGGGAGGCTCTACGCCCCCCTCGGCGAGGTGAAGGTGCGTACGCGGGAAGTCGACTTCGTAGCTATACCGTACTATGCTTGGGCTAACCGTGAGCCAGGACCCATGGTAGTGTGGGCCAGGCTTGCCCAGCCTACAGCCCCTTACAGCGGAGCCAGGGCTTGATAACCTCCTCTGAGGCATTGAGCTCCTTGAGCATCTTTAGGAACTTCTGGTGAAGCTCCCTCGCCACATCAATGTTGTCCTCCAGCACGTTCTCCTCCTGCATCGGATCTTTCTCGAGGTCGTAGAGCTCGGTCTCGATCCTGCCGAACGGCCTTAACACTCTCGGCACCCCATCCACGATCATCGTGTACGTCACCTCCTCTAAGGGCGGGCTCTCCTCTGAGGCGAGTATCAAGGACCACCGCTTAGTGGTTATGGTGGGCCTAAGCCCTCCCCTAGCCCCGTGAATGAGGGGGGGCGTTGAGACTGCAAAATCCCTCCACCCTACATCCTCTCCCTGGATGAGGGGGAGTAGCGAGCGGCCTTGACACCACTCGCATTTAAGGCCTGCTAACTCGAGTATCGTGGCCGTAATATCGGGGGTCTGCACTAGCTCGTCGACTTTACCAGCCTCCCTACCCATTGCGTCGGGGGGCCTTATTATCAGGGGTACATGGGCAACCTCCTCGTAGAGAGGCGCATAGCCGTGATAGCCACCCATTATGACCGACTTCCCTATGAGCCCGTGCTCTCCCAGGTAAAACCCGTGATCAGAGGTGAATATAATGGCCGTATTCTCGAATAGTCCGAGCTCCTCCACCTTCTCCAGCAGCCTCCCTATCCACTTATCGACGAGGGTCGCCTCAGCCGCGTATAAAGCCCTGCAGTGCTCGAGCTCCTCTCTCCTCAAGTAATCGCATGGGCCGTATACCGGGTATATCACCTCCTCCCCCTCATACCCGGGGTCGTACATATCCACGTACCACCTAGGCGGGTCCCACGGCTCGTGAGGGTCGAAGAAGTCAATATAGAGGTAGAAGCGCCTGTGGTAGTTCCTCTCAAGCCACCTCACCGCCTCAGTCGTGGTCTTAGCTGGTATCCAATCCTCCTCAAAGACCCTGAGCGCGTTATTCCGTAAGTGCTGTATTGTCGTCTCCACACTCCTCAACTTCTCTGGACTACACGGTAACTTCACCTCCTCCGGGTCAGTCCTGTACCTGTCATTCTCCTGACCTCTGATCCACACCCACCCGTGGAACCCCCTATCATAGTGATAGCCATCCTTCAGGATGTGCGGCGTATCAGCGATCATCATCGTCACATACCCCGCTTTACTCAGCGCCTCCTGAACAACCGGCTCGCCGCGCGGTAGGGGTTGCCAGCCAGCATACGTGAAGGTGTACCGCCCTGACATCAGGTCGTGCCTATGCGGCACGGTAGGGAAGGAGGCAAGGTAAGCACGCGTAAAGACAACCCCCTCACGCGCCAGCCTATTGAGGTTGGGGGTCTTGGCCGTCACTCCCTCCCTGACTTTGAACCTTTCGAATAGGAGGTCGTGGCGGAAAGTGTCAGATATTATTACTATAATGTTGTATTTCATCGTAGGACCCCCCGCCGGAGCGATTTAAATAGGTGACCTCTTAGCAGCGTGAGGCAGTCCCAGGACACAGGAAGTCTGCGTAGTTGTGGAGGACACAGGAAGCATACACGTTCAAGGAGTGGAGTAGGATGTAGGCGCATGTCCTCATAAGCCTGAACCCGAGTTCGGTTGAGCTGAACAAGAGCACTAGGGCGGACGATGATTGTGCACTGGCATGGTGCCGCCATTGCGACAAAGACCTTTTTCTACACAGCAATTGGGCATTTCACTAAGACTTGGAGTGAGGATCGGTTTCGGAAGCACCTCCTAGGCGGCATCCTCTGGGCTATGCGCCTGGAGTGATTAGATGGGGGCAACCTGAATTGGGGAGAGAGTTAACCTTGCATGAGGGGTGGCTTAAAACGATCAGCCGTCTGAGACTCTTCATTCATCCGATTTGGTACCCCTCATCACCGTGCGTTACATGCACCGACCCTATTTAAACTAGGTCTCGAGCGTGCTTCGACGCGAGGCCTCGTGCCATATGCCGTGAGGTAAGAGGGGGCGCTGAGCGTGTAAAAACGAGGAGAGTTCCTCGGCTTATAGGGGCTTAGCTATTATCTCCTTGATCTTAAAGTCCAAGAACTTGCGCGTATAGTTTGGTCTCACAACTATTGCGGTATCAGCCCCCCTATCCGTGCCAGCTATCGCTATCACATCCCTATCAACGCTTATTAGTCCAGCATCAACGGCCATGAGCGTCACCTCTACCGCTACCTTCATCCCCTGCGAGAACCTCCTTAACGTGTCCGCCACTACGCGCTTTAGAGAGACGCCCCCGTATCTCTCTGCAAACGCGTCTTCAACGCCGTCGCCAAGCGCGTGAGTACAGGTTAGGACCTTAGCGCCCATCTCCTCCAGTTTCTTCCTGACCTCTGGGCTCATTACCCAGCCCTCCTCCCTGAATGCAGCCGATATAGTCACTACCACGATGTTCACATTCATTCCCTTAAACGCCTCGAGCACCTTAAATGCCGTATCGCCGTAGGTAGAGCCCACAACTATGTCCTTTATACCCAGCTCTTCCGCCCTCTCCCTGGCAGCCTCTAGCGTAGCCTCGGTATTCTGAGGACCTGGCTTTAGGAAGCGTCTGATCCTCTTGTCCACATAGCTCATATGCCTCCCTTGGACGCATGTAATGACACATAAATAACATTGCCCTATTACCCATTACCTACGCCCCGATAGCCGCTTCAGCTAACGCCTCCGCTCCCGCGCTGCTCTGGCTCTACTACTACTGCGGTGCCAGTGGCGGTAACTACTATAAAGCCCTCCAGGACCTCAGCCGTCTCGAAGTCTATGCCTATCACGGCGTTCGCGCCTAACAGCCTAGCGCTCTTCTCTAAGTCCTTCAGTGCCTCCTCTCTAGCTTTCTTCAGCTCAGCGATGTAGGCCTCAGATCGCCCGCCGATCACTGCCTCTATACCGGCAAGGAATCTGCCCAGCATCCCCCTAGTGCGCACGCTCATGCCCGTGACGACTCCTGCTATCTTAACCACTCTATAGCCCGGTATGGTGGGAGTCGTTGTTAATAGCATCATTCCGCCTATGTCGCGGAGTCCTTAAAAACGGTGGTGATCCATAAGGGTATATTAGGGAGTTATGACTTAGTCATATCAATATGGCCTCAGACCTGTTGAGAAGCGTCAGAGAGTTGTTGAAACGGTATGGGAAGCCTGAAAGGGAGGTGTACCTAGACTCCGAGAACTCGGGTCTCGTGCTAGAGGAGGCGCTTGAGGAGATGCTACAAGTGTACAGGGAAGCTATTGGCCACCCATCGATAACCAATAGGCCTGGCTGGGAGGCCTACGAAGCCCTGTACAGGGCCTCGGAGAGGATAGCTCGCGCTATTGGGGCTGAAGTCGAGGAGCTCGCATATACTCACAGTGGAACCGAGGCTAATAACTTAGCCATCCTAGGTCTCGCCAAGGCTTGCGGAGTTAGTAGGAGGAAGATCGTCGTGTCGGCTATAGAGCACCTCAGCGTGATATTCCCAGCTGAAGAGCTAGCTAAAGCGGGTTACAAGCTCATAAAAGTCCCAGTCGATGAGGAAGGCTTCGTGAAGCTTGATGAGCTTGCCACAGCAGTGGATAGAGAGACATTACTCGTGAGTATAGGACTCGTTAACCACGAGATAGGCACTATCCAAGACCTCAAGGCTCTCGTGGAAGTAGTCAAGGATAGGGATGAGGATATAATATTTCACACTGACGCGGCCGACGCCCTCGGCAAGGTGAGACTAGACGTGGAGGAGCTGAACGTTGACATGGCAACCTTCAGTAGCCACAAGGTGTATGGACCTAAGGGGGCTGGCGCCTTATACGTGAGAGATGGAGTAAAGCTTGAGCCTATCTTGCGGGGCCAGCTGAGCGCTCAGCGGCTATGGCCTGGAGTGGAGAATGTGCCAGCAATAGCGGGCTTTGGGAAGGCCGTTGAGGTCCTGACTTCAAGGCTCGACGAGTACGTCTCCCACATGCAGCGCCTTAGGGACATGCTCATAGACGGCATAATGGACAACATCAGGTGGGTGCTATTAAATGGCCCTCATGGGGGCAGAAGGGCTCCCGGTAACGTGAACGTGAGCTTCCTCTACTGCGAGGGGGAAGCGCTCACAGTAGAGCTCAGCATGCATGGCGTATACGTGTCGAGCGGCAGCGCGTGCACTAGCAGGGCCCTAGAGGCGAGCCACGTCCTCTTAGCCATTGGGAGGGGATACGAGGAGGCACATGGCAGCATACTCATGAAGGTGACGCCCATGCATACGAGGGAGGATGTAGAGTACGTGTTAGAGCAGTTGCCGAGAGCTGTGGAAAGAATAAGAAGCCTGGTCCCCATCCGAGGTGGGTAGCGTGTCGAGCAGGATCCCCCTCCCCTACAGCCCTAAGGTCATAGAGCTCTTCAGGAATCCTAAGAACCTTGGGAGGATAGAGGGCGCAGACGCCGAGGCTACGGCCGGCAGTCTGGCATGCGGCGACATGATAGCGATCTACTTAAAGGTGAACAAGAAAAACGAGAAGATAATCAATGCTAAATTCGAGAGCTATGGGTGCGCTGCCAACATAGCAGCCGCTAACATTCTAACAGAAATGATTAAGGGCATGACTTTGAGGAAGGCCTGGCAGATATCGTGGAGGCAGATATCGGATGAGCTGGGGGGACTTCCAGCCGTGAAGTATCACTGCGGGATACTGGCGGTCGGCGCTCTTAGGAGGGCTATTAGAGCCTACTATAAGGAAAGGGAGAAGCCCAGCTGGCTCCCAAGCAGCCTAACCCCAGAGGAGAGGCAAACGCTTGAAGAGGAGAAGATGATGGAGCTGCTAGCTAAGCGGCTACGCAGGTTAAGCGCCGAGCCTGGCCGATAAGGCTTGAGGCACGAAGCATCTATCAGCCGTGCAAAGGCCTTAGCTCGGCGCAGCCTTCTCACCACATGCCTCGAGGCGTCGCTAGCCAAATAAGCACTTCACAGTATATTAGCCTGTGAATACGAAGGCCCTGAGTACACTCTTCGAGAGGATGGACGTAGTATGCCAGAGCAGTGGCACTTACCTAGCGATAATAAGGCCTGGAAAGACAGGCGAGGTAGTGGAGAAGCTCAAGAGTAGGGCTAGGCTGAAGCTTAAGCTGGGGACCGCCCTCATGAAATACGAATATGCGGGCGCTTCCATAACCTACGTCGCACCCAATCGCCTAGTTATAAGACTCAGAGATTCAGGCTCGCTAGAGGAGGTTAAGGCATTGTTGAGCAGGTTGATTAGCGATTAAAGTTTAGGGTGGGAGAGGTGGAGAGTTACGCCTTAAAGCGCCTCCCCGGCTTAAGCCGCTGCATGGGGCGAGGTGAAGAGCGAAAGAGGTTATAGAGGGCTTTGCCTGCATCTCACGTGACAAGGTTCACCTCACTCTCCTACGAGAATCCTAGAGATCTCGTGTTTGGCAGAGCTAAACAGCCTCTGCGGTACGGACTTGGCCTTGAGGTCGGCGCTGGCCGAGTAATACCGGAGTTGAAGTACTGGCCTAGGAGAGGCGCTGAGGAGGCTGGTAAGCTCGTGGAGGAGTTCACGAGGATTACTAAGGAGGCGCTGGAGAGGGCGGTTGACCTGGGGGCTGAGGCGCTGCAACTGGAGACCGAGTTGAGCTATAAGGCCACCATGCAGCCCAAGCTAGCTAGAGAGATAGTCGAAGCCCAGAGAAGCGTAATGGAGGACTATCATAGCGAGTACGGCATAACGCTAGCGCTCAGGGTCACAGTAGCTGACATTAGGTGGTCCAAGAGCCTCTCAAGAGAAGAGGCACTAGCCCTAATGATGGAGGCATTTGAGGAGGTCGCCGCTGCGGGGGCTGACGTGCTATCCATTGAATCCATAGGAGGTAAGGAGGTTTTCGACTACTCGATAATTCGGGGAGACTTAGAGGGTATAGCGTTGTCGCTGGGCATTCTAGCTCCAATCGATGTTGAGAGGCTGTGGAGGGATGTGGTTAGGATAGCAGCTAGGCACGGCGTGATAGCCGGTGGAGATACTGCATGCGGCTTCGCTAATACGGCTATGAAGCTCGCGGGGGGGCTAGCACGCAGGATGGTGCCCCACACCCTAGCCGCTATAGTGAGGGCGATGAGCATTCCAAGGACTCTTAAGGCTTACGAGGTCGGGGCTAAGGGGCCGGGCAAGGACTGCGCCTACGAGAATGTAGCCATTAAAGCCATCACCGGATACCCGATGTCAATGGAGGGGAAGGCGAGTGCAGTGGCGCATTCCAGCCTGCTGGGCAACGTAGCGGCAGCTGCCTGTGACCTCTGGTCTAACGAGCAGGTTGAGAACCTGAAGCTGTTCGGGGGGACTGGGCCCCAGGTATTCTTAGAGATACTGCACTATGACTGCGAGCTGATGAACGCGGCCCTAAGGACCGGGCGAGAGACCATGCTGCGGGATTTAATGGTAGAATCTGATGCTTGGAGGGACCCACAGGCCCTGATCCTAGCACCACCATTCGCGTGGGAGATAGCTCGCGTGGTGGTGGAGGAGGGCGATGACTACAGGAGAGCTGTCCGAGCCGGCATTAGAGCTCTACAGCTCATCGAAACAGAGTGGAGGAAGGGCAGGCTGAGGATGGATGATAGGGAGGCTGGCTACATGCTTCGCTTAAAGCGCGAACTGGAGCGCCTGCCATCAGATGCTGAAGATCTGCTAGACAGGGCTGGGTACTATGAGTCGAAAATCGAGTCCTTCAAGCTCTCCAACTACTTTTAGCTAAGCGCTCGGCTAATACATCCATGTATTTGAACACGTCATCAGGGAATATCAGTACGTAGACCCCACGCCGCCCCCTTGCGGCTAACTTTTTGTACGCGTGATACACCGCCCCCGCGCTGAGACCTATGAGCAGCCCCTCTCTCCTAGCGACCTTCACAACCCCCTCCACGGCCTCCTCTAGACTTACGTCCACTATGAGATCTGGCCTAGCCTCCTCGAGCCATTTAGGCCCGGTTTCAACGCGCTTTATACCCGGAATCCTGCTGCCAGGAGCCGGCTGAACCCCAATTATCTTCACCCTCCCCCCATACCTCTCCCTCATCCTCTTAGAGACCGCGTATATGTGGCCAGACGTGCCTATGCCAGCTATCGCAAAGTCGGGCTTCCTACCCACGGCCTCTAACTGCTCTATAAGCTCGACAGCTAGCGTCCTGTAATGAACCTCGGGGTTAGCATCGTTCTCAAACTGATTGAGGTTTAGGGCTCCATCCTCCTCTGCTAGACTGGCAACCCACCTCCAGAACTCTCGGCTTATAGTCTCATACTCCGTCTCAACAACCCTCGCTCCAAGTATCTTTAGCAACTTAAGCGTGATGGCAGGCGGCTTCTTAGGCAGGAAGGCTGTGAGCTCCAGGCCATAAAAGTTGCAGAGAGCCGCTAGTGCTATCCCGACATTACCAGAAGTCGCCTCATAGACCTTCCTCCTAACCCTCCCCTCCTCAAAAGCCTTCCTCAACATATTCCAGACAGGCCTATCCTTCACACTCCTGCTAAACGGGTTGTAATACTCCAGCTTAGCCCATACCTCCAGTCCATCCTCACACTCGCTCTTCAGCCTAACCAGAGGCGTGGGCCATCCCTCCACTAAAAGCGATATCACGCCTGGATACACTTTACGCTCCTTATCCAGGGGTTCCTGTAATGCCTCCGTCATATCATGATGCAACGGCTCAGGAGCATATAAGGTTTTACTCAACCAGCATAGAAGGATTAAATAAATTAGGGTGCCACATCAATGTTCTCTGAAGAACCTGGCTGAGCACGAGACGCAGGGGTCATAAGCCCTTATCAGCATCTCCGTCTTGCGCTCCAAGTCCTCCGCTCCACGCTCTAAGAGAGCCGTTACGAACTCCCTGGCATCAGCCTCCAAGTTCTTGTAGTTCTGCGCCGTCGGAGTTATTATGTTAGCCAGGGTTACTCTACCCTTCGCATCTAACTTGTAGTGATGTACTAAGAGCCCGCGCGGAGCTTCAGTGACTGCTACCCCCTCGCCCCTGCGTACCTCAAAACTCACCCTAGCCCTGCCCGGCGGCGACTCAAGTAGAGTATCTAGGATATCGATAGCTCTCTCAGCGAAGTGTACGAGTTCTAGCGCCTGAGCCCTATTGTTATCGAATGGCGAGTAGCTGGGGAACTTCACGTCAAAGGTAGCGGCCAGCTCACGGGCGCCGTCGGAGAGGTGGGGGTGGTTATTATTAAGCCTCGCCAGAGCGCCTACCATGTACTCGCTACCGTCGCTTAGCGTGTAGTGGCGAGCCATGGAGTAGCTCTCAGTGATGTATTTAATGTACTTCTCATACTCCCGAGGCCGAAACTCGCCGCGGCCACTTATAGTCACCGGTCCTCTGAGCAGGGGGATCCCGCCATCTCCCTTCAGTGAGACGTAAGCCGTCTTCCTCTCGAATTCAGGCGCTTCGAGGGAAAGTATTAGACGTGCAGGCTCCTTAACTAGGTCCCTAAAGGTCTTAGCTAACGACAGCGCCCTCTCAAGCTTGGGCCTTGATGGCAGACTCGTGAAGCCGCCAACGACAGGGGTCACTGGGTGCACAGCCCTGCCCCCCACGATCTCTGTTATCGCGTTAGCTATCCGCTTAAGCCTCAGGACTCTCCTAATCAACTGTTCATGGCTTGGCAGGAGCTCGAATATGCTACTCTTACCCATGAAGTCGGGAAGCACGAAGAAGTACAGGTGTAGAATATGGCTCTGGAGGTGGCCGCCTATGGCCACTAGCTCGCGCAGCAGCTCCAGCTGCTCAGGCAGCTCTACTCCCAGTGCCTCCTCCAGCGCCTGTACTGAGGTGACCCTGTGTATCGCTTGGCAGACGCCGCACATCCTTGAGGCCAGATCTGGCACCTCCTCGTAGTCCCTGCCCAGAAGGATGCGCTCGAGCAGCCTAGTCCCTTCTAAAGCCTCAGCTCGCGTCTCGATCACTTTACCCTCCTTTATGACGACAGCTAAGTTGAGCAGACCCTCTATCCTGGCAACCTTCTCTAATACCACCTCCCTAGCCACGCCTACCACCTCCTATACGCTCCTTAAGCTCCCATAGGTACTCGGGCACCTCAATCCCCCTCTTAGTGAAGATCTCAATGAGCGAGTCGATATTAGCGTCCTCAGCTAACCCTCTACACCCAATGCACCTCCTGCTAAAAGTCGGACAGACCGCGCCGCAACCCCCCCTGGTTACAGGCCCTAGGCATGGGATGCCCTTATCGAGTAAGCATTCATTTTCCCTGAGTATGCACTCGGCACACACGTTGAAGGGCGCGGGCCTGTACTCCTTGCCCATTAACAGCTCCTTAAATAGCCTCAGAAAGTCGCTGCCATCTATCGGGCAGCCGTACACGTAGTAGTCCACCTTGACGTACTTGTCTAGCGGGTCAGCTCTAAATGACTTTATACCGCGCGGCAGGTCAACTGGCGCGCCTTCGAACTTAAAGTCCTTGAATAGGAACCTGCCACCGTAGCAGGCACAGTCCCCCAGCGCAACCAGGATCTTACTCTTCTCCCTGATCTCCCTCAGCTCCCTCTCCTCCTCATCGCTCATAACAGCTCCTTCAACTACCGCTATGTCTAGCTCATCATAGCTCTTCTTCACGCCTAGTAGCCTACAGTCCACCAGCTCCACGCTTCCCACTATGTCCAGTATCTTATCCTCTAGGTTGAGCACCTGGACTAGGCAGCCTTCACAGGAGGACATGCTGAATATCCCTACCCTAGGCTTCTCGCCCATGGCTCTCACCTCACGAGGGCGGGCTCGAGGAGGCCCTCAACCTCGCTGTACTTAAACACCGGCCCGTCCCTACACACGTACTTGCCTCCTATCATGCAGTGACCGCAGAACCCCATTCCACACTTCATTAATCTCTCAAGTGAGAATAGTATTCTATCGCTCGTGAATCCCATCTCCACAAGCCTCTTAGTGACGAAATATATCATTATCGGCGGGCCGCACTGCACCGAGTACGTCTCGCGGGGATCCACCTCCACGTCGTCCAACAACACCGTCACTACCCCCGTCCTGCCGCGCCACGTCTCGTCCCCCACGTCTACTGTCAGCCTCACGTCTATGTGATCCCTCCACCTCTCCAGCTCCTCCTTGTATACTATGTCTTTGGGGGTTCTAGCGCCGTACAGGAGCATCACATCGCCGAAGTCGTTCCTGTGGGCTATCACGTACTCGATCAATGGCCTCAACGGCGCTATGCCTATGCCCCCTCCTATCATGAGCAGATTCTGACCCTTCATCTCCTCAATCGGCCAGCCCCGTCCAAAGGGCCCTCTAACGCCTACTACTCCGCCCTCTCCCATGCTGAAGAGAGCCCTCGTCACATTGCCTACCCTGCGCACCGTTATCTCTATGAAGCCTCTCTCGAGAGGAGAGGATGAAATTGAGAAGGGAGCCTCTCCGTAGCCGAAGGCGCTAACCTCCACGAACTGGCCTGGCGTGAACTCGAGGCCCCCACTCCCCTCTATCTCGAGCCTGAAGGTCATCGTGTCTGGCGTCTCCTCTCTAGTCTTGATGATCTTAGCCAGGGAGGGGAGGTAAGGATTCCCTCTCATAGTTCCACCACCCTCTTAGCCGCCTCTCTTATGTCTATACCGGCAGGACAGACCTTGATGCATCGGCCACAACCCACGCACTCTATCTCACCTATCTCGTCGACTCCGTAGCAGTACTTGTGATATATTCTCTGCTTAACTCTGGAGGGCCTCTCACTCCTAAACACCTTACCCCCAGCCACTCGTGTGAAGCTGAGGAAGTGGCACGAGTCCCAGACCCTCACCCTCTTCCCGCCGCCCCTATCCAGACTGGGCTCATCGTAGACATCGAAACACCTGCAGGTGGGGCACACGTAGTTACACTTGCCACAGGCCAGGCACCTCCTGCCGTACTCAAGCCACAGCTCTGCGTCAAAGTTCTTGACGAATGCCTCATAGACCTTAGTCAGGTCGGGGAGCCCCTGCTTCCTGATCTCGGCTTCAACCCTTTTGAGCAGCCTATCCCTCTCCTCTACCTCATCTCCGCTAGCTGCCTTGAAGAGGTCTAAGTTCAGGTTCACTAACCTCTCCCCCCTATCACTGCCGATCTCTACGAGGTAGCGGTCCCCTAGGTCCGTCATTAAGAGGTCAAAGCCTCCGCTAGCCCAAGGACCGCTGCCGGTGAAAGCGCAGAAGCAGTACTCGTCAGGCTCGTTGCACGTTAAGCCCACGATTATGGTCCCATCCCTGCGGGCCGCGTAGTAGGGGTCCTTGTACTCCCCTATCAGCACTTTATCTAGGATCTCTAGGCTCTTGATGTCGCAGGGTCTCACGCCCAATAGCACCCTCCTAGTCCCCTTCACCTCCTCCAGCTTGTCGTAGAGCTCAACCCTGCCCTCAGCGACACGGTACGTGAAGAGGACCTCCACCTCGGGGAAGAAGAAGCGTTTGGGCGGGAGTAGCGTTGTTCCCCGGTACTCCATGTTAATCTCTGCTGGATCCGATACGTAGCTAAGAGAGGTACGGCCCTCGCGCTCAACTGGTGCTATCACTTGATACGTCCCTAATAGCCTCTCGAGCAGCTCATTGAAGTCTTCCTTAGTGATCACGACAAACTTTCCCATACCTTAGCACCTTCTACCCGCTAGCTCTATGAACAAAGAGATATATCAAAAAGCTTTCCTCGATAACCTGGAGTTAGCTCTGGGCTTAACGCTGCAAATGACTTATCAAGGCACCCTCGCCTATGCCGCGATGATTAAAGGAGTGCTTAAGGGCGATAAAGTGGTAGTCGACGGCGGTGAGGAATTGGAGGAAAGAGGCTATGGACGCAGAGAGGGGGGGAACTTGGTACTGAGCCTCATTGAAGCCGCTTACCTCGTCGATAAGGGGGACTTAGAAGTAGTGAGTGAGGATGGGGCTGTCCTTAGCTTTGAGGAGCTTATCAGGATGGCTGCAATTAACGACTCGAGTTTTTGGGTGAAGTTGCTCGTGTACTCCGACTTGAGGTACAGGGGCTTGAGGGCCCGCCCCCTCGAGAGCGCATTCCCCGCATTCCTCGTGGAGAAGAAAGTGAGGGAGGGGGAGAAGAGGTACCTCGTGCTATGTCTAGAGGAGGGAGCTAGGATTGGTTTTAAGGATGTTGAGGCTTACCTGCGCAGAGCTATGGAGGCCAGAAGAGAACTCGTCTTCGCGATAGTGGATAAGGAGGGAAACATCTCTTACTACCGAGTTGAGAAGGTGATGGGAGCTTGAGGAGGCTTAGGCCTGTACACTCTAGGCATGTAGTGAGCAAAAGCGAGAAGAAGAGGCTTTTAGAGCTGCTGCGAAGATCGCTCCCCCCAGCTGCCGAGCTGCTTAAGAGGGCTAAGCGAGCCGAGTTAGCAAAGCTCAGAATAAGGCCCATTGACCTGCTAATAATAGATGGGGTGCCCGCCATCGTGATAGAAGAGGAGGGGGCTTACCCCACGGTGCTCGCGGCTCACAGGCTAGGCTTGAAGCTCCCAACCGTTGTGGTGGATATGGGCGCTGTACCGCATATACTCAATGGAGCCGATGTCATGGCGCCCGGCATCGTAAAATTCGACGAGTTTGAGAGAGGTGATGTAGTCTACGTGGCTGATGAGGAGGGAGAGAGGGTATTCGCAGTGGGGCGCGCTCTAGTGAGTAGCTCGGAGCTATCTAACATGAAGAGAGGCAAGGCCGTTAAAAATTTGCATTATGCGGGGG
>Ga0180302_10000658_pt1 | contig 15576 bp, 15 predicted proteins | sample GuaBasSediGuay17_FD_121794 | JGI IMG/M metagenome (GOLD analysis project Ga0180302, IMG submission 121794) | Subseafloor sediment microbial communities from Guaymas Basin, Gulf of California, Mexico - Guay17, Core 4571-4, 12-15 cm | ecosystem: Environmental > Aquatic > Marine > Hydrothermal... | reverse complement strand
CCATAGGAAAAGTTAAGGTTAGGAATAGGATAGTCTTCGCCCCCATCTCAACAAACTTGGCCGGTGTTGGAGGAGAGGTCACCGAGAGGATGATAGAACACTACCATAGGATCGCCGCTGGAGGGGTAGGCCTAGTTATAGTCGAGAACGCATGCGTACACTTCCCTGATGGGAGGCATGGGGCAACCCAACCGAGGATAGACTCGGATGAGTTCATCCCAGGTTTATACCATCTAGCCCAGGCCATACACCTGGCCGGAGCTAAGGCATGCATAGAGCTGACCCACCCGGGGGGTGTAGCCAACCCGGAGGTTACGGGAACACAGCCCATAGCTCCATCCCCCATCCCGATCGGTGCTGGAAAGACCACCCCAAGGGAATTAACCGTAGATGAAATAGAGGAGTTGGCCTTGAGTTTCGGGGAGGCTGCTTTTAGGGCTAAGAGGGCGCTCTTCGATATGGTTGAGATCCAAGCTGGCCACGGACTCCTGATAAACCAGTTCCTATCACCACTCACCAATAGAAGGACGGATGAGTTCGGTGGGAGCCTTGACGGCAGATTCCGCTTCTTAGAGATGGTAATCGATAAGATTAAGGAATGCACCGGGGAGGATCTCCCTATAAGCGTTAGGCTCGGCGTTGAGGAGTTTACGGAAGGGGGGATAAACCTCTCCGAAGGGAGGGAAATAGCAAAGAGGCTTGAAAGAGTTGGGATAGATGCGATCCACGTAACCCTAGGGAAGAGTGGAAGGGAAAAACGCCTCGAACCGATGCCGTACCCTCAGGGGTGGCGTACATACCTCGCCGAGAAGGTTAGAGAAGAAGTGGGCATACCGGTCATCACGGTTGGAGTTATAAGGGAACCATGGTTTGCTGAAAAGATCCTCGAGGAGGGGAAGGCAGACTTCATCGCGTTGGGGAGGGCGCTGATAGCTGACCCAGAATGGCCTAGGAAGGCGTTGGAGGGGAAGGAAGCATCCATAAGGAGATGCATATCATGTAACGAGTGTGTAAGAGCCAGACATTATGAGGGCCTTCCAATCCGTTGTGCGTTGAACCCAACGGTCGGCCTGAGCGGAAGCCTCGCCATGCTGAGGAGGGCGGATATCAGGAGGAGGGTTCTGGTTGTCGGGGCTGGACCGGCTGGGATGGAGGCGGCGAGGGTCTGTGCATTAAGGGGTCACGAGGTCTACCTCTATGAAAGGGAGGAGAAACCCGGTGGAGCCTTGAATATGGCATCCAAGATCCCGGGGAAGGAGAAACTCAGATGGGTTGTAGAATACTACATCCATGAACTTAGAAGGTTAGGGGTCCACCTGAGGGTGGGTAAGGCTGTGGATAGGACGGTGGTAGAAGCGTTAAAACCCGACGTGGTCATAGTTGCAACGGGGGCAGAGCCCATCATTCCGGACATACCCGGCGTCGATAGGGAGAAGGTGGTCCCGGCGCAGGACGTCCTTAGGGGAAACATCATAATTGAGGGTGTGAGGGTGGTCGTTATCGGCGGCGGGCTTATAGGTTTAGAGACGGCTGAGTACCTAGCGTTAAAGGGTAACACGGTCAAGGTTCTCAAACGTTACAGAACAATCTCCAAGGATATTGAACCCATCTACGCCTCATACCTCCTCACAAAACTGGAAGAATGTAAAGTCGATATTATATTCGGAGTTAGGGTTATGAGGATCGAGCCAGATAGGGTCATCATCAAAGATGATGAGGGGAGGATCGAGAGCATCCCTTATGATTGGGTCGTTCTGGCAAGGGGGCTTAAACCTTCTAGAGATATCTTAAGAGAGTTGGATGGGTTTGATTGCGAGATATACATAATCGGGGACTGCCTGAAACCCGGTAGGATATACGACGCCATCTTCGGAGGCTTCGTAACAGCACGGCAGATATAACCAAACCTCAAGACTTTACAAGTTCCGCTATCCTCCTATTGAACGCCTCAAGCTTCTCCTCCAACCTCTTCATCCTATCCTCAGACTCCTCGAATATCTCGGTGAAGTCCATCTTCTTCATCATGTTGGTCAGCCTCTCGATCCTTGAGGGCAGCCTCTTCACCGCCAAGCTCCACAGCTCCCTCGAGGCCTTATCGTCTGAGACTAACTCGAGCGCCTCCTCCGGGCAGAACTCTACGCACTTTGGCTCTCCACCGCAGAGGTCGCAGGCTACAGGTACACCCCTATTTGGGTTGAAGGTTAGACCGCCGTAGGGGCAAGCCTCGATGCACCACCCGCAAGCATCGCACTTCTCCTCATCCACCGCTATAACCCCATCCTCCAGCCGCCTCATAGCGTCCCTCGTGCATGCGTTCACGCATGGAGCTTCCTCACAGAACCTGCAGGTGAGGGCCACGTTCAACAGTGGGAACACCCTGATAACTCTAATCCTAGATATGAGCGGGTTCGGGACTCCCTCCTTCTCCAAGGCGCAGACGCACTCACACAACCCGCAGCCTATACACTTCTCAGGGTTGACCGAGATGAAGGGTCTCAAACTGGCACCAGTCACCTCCCTCTCACCCCGAACCGTTCTTTACCGATCAGAGTGAACCCCTATAATACTTTGTTGATGGACATCCGACGCATTTGTATGCTTCGTAACGCTCGCATAGTCCGCAGTCGACCCCGCAGGGAGCCCTCTCCCTATCCTTGGTCACGAGGTTTAAGCGTACCCTCAGAAAGGGTGAGAAGAGGATCGTCCCTATGGGATAGAACTCTGTCCTCCTAACCCCGGGCATACACCTGAGAGAACACCTCTCCATAGACTCGCTCTCCAGAGTATCCTTATCCTCCGCGATGACCAACGCGGCTAGGTTATAGCCAGCGAAGAGGGTGAACATGTTAACAACCCTCGGGCATTCCCTGAACCTCTCTAGGCATTTATTCAGGGCTTCACGGCTCTCAAGCTCGAGCAGAATAAAGGCTGCGTGTAGGTTCAACGCATCTGTGTTGAGCTCCGCTGATATGCGGATTAACCCCTTTGAGAGCAACTTCTCAACCCTCCTCTTCGCGCCCATTATAGTGTACCCGACAGCATCACCCAGCCTCTTGTAGGAGGCCCTCCCATCCCTTAACAACTCAGAGATTATCCTCCTATCGACATCATCCAACCCGCGCACCTCCAAGTTATTTTTTAACCAAAAAATCTGTATTCTGTGTAGTATTTAAGTGGTATCACCCGGAGGCCCTCAGCGGTTAGGTTTAAGGCTTTATTAAAATCTTATCCGTTACTTCTATGGGGTTCAACTGCTGGTGGCCCCTACGGTAAATGATAGGGTTTACGTGATCTTCCAGTTCGATATGGAGGACTTCATAACGCCTGAGACCGACGATATCCTGTTAAGAGTGGTCTAGATTATGGAGGTTTTGACATTAAGGCTTCATTCTGCATCGTCGGTGAGAAGGCTAGGATTATAGAGAGACGGGGGAGGACCGACATAATTGAGGCTCTGAGGAATAGGGTTATTGAGGGATGAGGGAGATCATATCCCCAGCAGCCTCGCTATAGCCTCACCCAGCTGCCCTCTCGTAGTTTGGCAGGGCATAGACATAGGGAATTAGGCGATCTGGAAACTTATCTATCACAACCTCATCCATAATATCGACTATAGTCTCTAGTCTCCGGACTATACTCCGCCTTGTTGATGTCTCCATGTTTCAGGCGGACATACGAATCTATCAATGAACGTCTACATGACTCCTCCCATAAGATGCTTATAAAATCTAACCTATATTTAAAAGCCACATGAAATATACCGTGGATGATGATTAAGATGCCAAGAACAAGCCTACTCAGAGAATACTAAGAAAGTAGGAGGGATAAAGGTCATGCCGAAGCCAGGCTACACCACGATAGTCGTTAAGGCCTCGTCAGAAGCCGACTCGAAACCATAGCGAGATCCCAAGGTTACCACACTATAAACTAGCCCTTTGAGGATCTGCTCACCAGCGGGGTAAACCCTATAAGCCCTAAAACCCCATAACGGTGGCTACTACCCCTCCAGAAACAGGCTTAATTTCAAGCTCCGTTTCAGAAGGGAAGTGCGGAAACAAGGTTTATGCTTTGGTGGACCGGGGGGGATTTGAACCCCCGACCTCCCGAGTGCAAGTCGGGCGTTCGTTCCGGGCTGAACTACCGGCCCTCTTTCTTCTATGTTTGGAGGCCGCCGCCGGGATTTGAACCCGGCCTCCAGGCTCCACAGGCCTGTACGCTACCTGGTTCCGCGATCCCCGTCCTGTGGGTTCTCTACGTTACGGCGGCCCTTCTATGGTTCACTCTTCATCTCTTTTATCGTTTGATTTATGTTTTCCGGGGTTTTATAAGTTTTTAATATGTGGTGTGTTATGTTATTCTTTGGTTTGGCGGTTGTTGTTATGTCTGGTGAGCCCTCCGATTTGGGGTTGATTGAGTCCCAGTTGAAGGGTAAGACTTTGCTCGTCTATTGGTTTATGTTGAGGTCTCCCGGTTCCTCCTTTGGGGTTCGTGAGATACAGCGTAGCCTAGGTTTCTCGAGTCCCAGCGTGGCCGCCCACCACCTTGATAAGCTCGTCTCTTTGGGGCTCGTAGATAAGACTATGAGGGGTGAATACATCCTGAGGAGGGAGGTTAAGGTTGGGGTCTTAAGGTTCTTCACAAGGTTTGGCCGTTTCCTGATCCCGAGGTACCTCTTCTACTCAGTCTGGTTCACAACCATGCTCGTTGTCTATCTGGTTCTGTACGGGCATAGCGGGAGCGTACACAACGTGATGGCCATAATATTCGGCGGTCTGGCCTGCTTAATCTTGTGGTATGAGACCCTACGGCTATGGAGGGAGAAGCCAATCTGAGGATAAACTTTTAAAATGGTTAGTTTGATCACATAACCAAGCGTTTGATGGAAGTTGATTGTGATGAAGCTTGCCATACAAGAGAACCTTGTCCCGGGTGGAACGGTAACCGAGAGGATCCATAACATCGAGAGGTACGGCTTCGACGGGGTTGAGGTTTGGGGTAAGGGCATAATACAGGAGCTGGAGGAGTTGAAGTCCGCCCTATCCACATCTAGGGTGAAGTTCTCAACGGTCTGCGGCATCCCTGGAGACCTCCTAGGCGCTGATAGGAGGGACAGGGAGCTCGCGATCGATGGCATAAAGGAACGCCTGAAGATATGCGCCGAGCTCGGTGGCGTAGGCGTCATAACAGTTCCAACCTTCGGGGGACCAAAGATCCCTGACCTATACCCATGGCTCCCAAAGGTGACGGAGATAGAGAAGAGGCTCCTCATAGAAGAGTTCAAGATGCTTGGGGATTACGCCGATGATGTTGGAGCCTACGTAATACTCGAGCCGATAAATAGGTATGAGACCCACTTAATAAATAGGCTCAAGCAAGCTGTTGAGGTCTGCGAGGCTGTTGGAAGGGAACACGTCAAGATAATGGCAGACTTCTTCCACATGAACATAGAGGAGGCAGATGTAGAGTCAAGCCTAGAGGAGGCGGCTGACTACATAGTCCACATCCACCTGGCCGATAGCAACCGTGAACTCCCGGGTTATGGACATACCGACTTTAAGGGGCCCTTCGAGGTCTTGAAGAGGTCAGGCTACAAATACTTCATGGCTATAGAGTGTAGGGCTCCAAAAGACCCGGAGGCTGAACTTCCTAGATGCGTGGAATACTTAAGGAGTTTGATGTAGCCATACGTTGGTGAGGTGCGGTATGGTCGATAAGGTTCGCGTCGGGTTTGTCGGTTGCGGCGGGATAGCCAGGCAACACTTGAAGAGTTTGGTCAAGAACCCCCACGCCGAACTTGCATCCTTCTGCGATATAAATATAGAGCGAGCTAGGATCACGGCCGAGAAGTATGGGTCAGAGAGCTCCCTAACCTTCGACGATGCCGAGGAGATGTTCGACTCAGTTCGTCTCGACGCCGCATACTTCTGCATACCACCCTACGCCCACGGGGTTGAGATGGAAGCAGTGAAGCGTGATATACCCTTCTTCGTAGAGAAGCCCGTCAACCTATACCTAGACCAAGCTGAGAGGATAATGCGGGCCGTGGAGGAGAGGAAACTCCTCACCAGCGTCGGATACATGAACCGTTATAGACGTGGTGTGCAACTTGTGCGTGAAGTTCTGAGAGAGGATCCACCGATCCTCATCCTTGGAGGGTGGATAGGCCGCCCACCATCACCGGAGGCTCCAATCTTCAAATGGTGGATACGGAAGGAGAAGAGCGGTGGGCAGTTCCATGAGCAGGTAACCCACACAGTCGACCTGGTCCGTTTCATCTGCGGCGAGATAAGCGAAGTCCAAGCCTACCCAGCTAGGGGGTTTAATAGGGGTATGCCCCCAACCTACAACATAGAGGATGCAAGCGTCGTTAACCTGAAGTTGGAGAATGGGGCCATCGGGAACCTGTGGGCTTCATGCTCATCCTTGGGAGGAGGCGGAGGGGTGAGCCTCAATATATATAGCAACAGGACGACTGCCCTCTTCAAGGGTTGGGACCACTCGCTACGTCTACTAAGAGCAGGGGAGGAGCCGGAGGATATCCCCGGAGAACCCAACATATTCGAGATAGAGGATGAAGCCTTCATAGAGGCCGTTAGAGAGGGCGACCCATCGAGGGTTATGTGCCAATACGCCGATGGGGTTGAGACCCTGAGGGTTACCCTAGCCGCGAACCTATCCATGGAGACTGGGAAGCCCGTTAAGGTTCGCTGAAAGGTGTTGATGCCTAAAAGGCCAGAGATACATGGCCAAAAACCCGCTACGCCAACCGACTGTTCTAAACTATAGCATTATATACTTACCGTTCTCTCCTTAGATCGTCGGAGAGGGAGAGTTTTGGGCGTAACCTCCAATAGACTCCTCACGGTGGTCCTCGCTGTGATCCTAGGTTTAGCCGTCGCCCTCATACCCCTCATCATACTCCATCTAAACATGGCTGGGAGGGGCTATGAAGAGTTAACCCGGACGACGGAGGAGGACCATGAGTATGAGGGAGCCGGGTTCACCTCCACATTCCTGTCGGTATCCCTAAATCTACTCCACGCTGGTTTCATAATCTTCATCGGTTTGATGGTCGCCCTACTCGTCATGTTGTATGTTAGGAGGACTATCCATCTCTGACCATTAAAACCCTAGCTCCAGCTTAGAGTACCAGATGCCATAGCTCGAGTATGCTATCCCCACGGCATTGGACGGTTCTCCCATCCACCCTCTCCACGCCCCTTCTCCTTGACACAGCCTCCGCAATCTCATTGCTGTGATACTCAACCCTCAACTCGATCGGCGGCTCCACCCTGTAAGGGGAGAACTCCCCAACCCTACGGACAGCCCTCTCAGCAGCCTCCGAGATCAACCTCCGCGTTACGGATGGGTGGAGACACCTCGCCGCGAATCTACTCGTAGCCTCCTTCACGGCTACAACCTCGATATCGCCGAGCAGGGCCTTGGCCTCCTTAACCGCAGCCATATCTCCGGTGACCAAGCCTAGGGGGACCCCATAATGGCCCCCTATGGCCGCCCATAAACCTATCTCTCCAACTAAGCGGCCGTTCAACCATATATTCGAGATGTTCACGTGGGAGAGGGTGTGGGTTAGGAGTCCGCCGGGAGTCCCAGCCATCGCGTGGGCCCCAACAGCAAACATCAAGTCGAAGGTCTCATCTAACCCCTCGAGCTCAAGGATCCTCCTACCCTTTATAAGCTGGGCCCTCGGGTTTAGCTCCTCCAGTATTATGCTCAGGGCCGCCCCGTGCCCATCTAGGACAACTATATCATCCGCGCCAGCCTTCAACGCTCCCTCTATAGCCGCGTTGACATCGCCAGTTAAGAATTTCCTAGCCGATTGATGCTCCTTCCCCCCAGGATTAAAGTCGCCCCACGAACCCGCTACCCCAGTTGCACCCTCTAGGTCGGTCATGATGTATATCTTCAAGTCTCTCCTCCTCTCACTCGGTGAGCGGGAACCTTATCACATCCTGAGTCTCCGATGACTTATATATGGCCCTGATTATCTCCAGTGATTTCCTCCCCTCAACCCCGTCTACGTAGGGTTTTCTATCCTCCAGTATGGCCTTGGCGAAGTCCCTAAGTAGTGATGCGTGGTTCTTCGGTGGGACGAGTTCCGGCCTGCTCCATGAGGCGAGGCCCTCCTTCCTCTCCTCCTTTGTTATCTCCTCCTCGCCGATTATCGACCACCTCTTCAGAACCTCGCCCTCAACTAGGGCTGTCCCCTTAACCCCGTGTATCTCCAGCCTCGTCGGGAACCCGGGATATAAAGCGGTGCTCCCCTCTATCAGGCCTATGGCTCCATTCTTGAACCTGATGACCGATACCGCTATATCCTCAACCTCAATCTTGTGGGCCACCGTGTCCATCTGAGCCCACAAGTAATCGACTGGACCCATTATCCATACGAGGAGGTCTATCGTGTGTATGGCCTGGTTTATCAGAGCCCCTCCTCCTTCGGTTGCCCATTTACCCCTCCACGGGCTTCTATCGTAGTACTCCTGATCCCTAAACCACTTAACTATCGCCTCCCCAAGGATTAGACGTCCAAACCTCCCAGCGTCAACAGCCTCCTTCAACTTCCGATAGGTTGGGTCGAACCTTGACTGGAGGTTGACGCCGAGCTTCAGACCTCTCCTCTCGGCCTCGTTTATCATCTCGTCGGCTTCCCTGAGGTTTATCGCGATCGGTTTATCAACCAGCACGTGTTTCCCAGCCTTTATAGCATCCATCGCTATTGGATGGTGGAGGTAGTGGGGTGTACTCACTATCACGGCATCTATATCCTCCTTTTCGATCATCTTGGTGTGGTCGGTGTACCAGCTCTTCAATCTCCACTTCTCGGCGTACTCTTTTGCCCTGGATTCCCGTCGACTCGTCACGGTTACAAGCTCAGCTATACCCTCACTGGCTATTAATGAGAAGGCCCTCGCGAAGAATGTGGCCCCAACGCCTGTTCCAACTATACCGAACCTGACGGTCTCACCCATCTTGGATCACCATCCTAAAGATTGCCTAGTCTGTATAAAAATCTTTAAAAGCCATCCGCATCTATCTACTATAAGCTTGGAGGAGCTATCTTTGAGTAAGGTTGGCTTCGGGGTTATAGGGCTTAAGGGGGTAGGTCGAACCCATATAAACGCCATAATGAACGTTAATGAGGCGGAGCTCGTCGCCGTCGCCGATATAAAGGAGGAGATAGGTAGGGAGGTATCCTCAAGGTTCAACGTGGAATGGCACCGTGACTATGAGGAGATGCTCAAACGCGAGGATATAGATGCCGTGACGATATGTACACCCCACTACCTCCACCATCCGATGGCTATGAAGGCCCTCGAATACGGGAAGAACGTCCTCGTCGAGAAGCCGATGGCTATCAGGGTGAGTGAGGCCGACGAGATGGTGATGAGCGCCAGAAGGAGAGATTTAAAGCTAGGCGTCGTCTTCCAGTATAGGTTCATACCAGTCTACCGTGAGGTGAAGAGGATGATAGAGGGCGGTGAGCTCGGCGACATCTACAGGGTTTGTATGGAGATATGTACCTTCAGGTCCCAGCCGTACTATGATAGGGACCCGTGGAGGGGTAAATGGGCAACCGAAGGAGGAGGAGTCCTGATAAACCAGGCCATACATCACCTAGACCTCCTCCAGTGGCTGGTGGGTAAACCCTCCAAGCTCCAGGCATGGGTCGATACGGTGCTCCATAATATTGAGGTTGAGGATATGGTCAACTCGATGGTTCTATTCGAGAATGGAGCCTACGGGGTCATCCAAGCTAGCTCGATAGACCTCCCATCCAAGATGAGACTTGAGATAAGCGGTGATAGGGGCAAGTTAATCATAGATGGAAATGATGTAAGGAGGATGACCCTAGAGAGGACGGTTAGGGAGTATATAACTAAGGGGGAGATATGGACGCGTCCAAGTTTCAAGTGGGTTGAGGTTGAGGGTGATAGGAGGGGACCTGGACACACCGCGGTTATAGAGGACTTCGCCAAGGCCATACTGGAGGATAGGGAACCGATGGTTCCAGGTGAGGACGGGAGGGTCTCACTCGAGATTGTCAATGCCATGATACTCTCATCCTTCGAAGGGAGGGCTGTGAAGTTCCCGATAGATAGGGAAGCCTACGATAGGCTGATGGATAGGTTGAGCTCGAAGTCTAAGGGCCACCGGTAGGACATCTGGGATAACCTCAAGGTTCTCCCAAACCTTTTTCCTTCAAATCACCCCTAATGAATAACTGATGATAGTTGATTATGTAGCCTTCGACTCCCTCGGTGTTAAGTCGAGCTGCGTAAGGGTTGAGACTGGAGACTGCACGATCGTAGTAGACCCCGGGATAGCTTCCGAGACCGGTTCCTTCCCCCTGACGAGGGCTGAGAAGGCAAGGTTGAGGAGGTTCTACGAGGAGGCCATAAGGGAAGCCTGCTCCAGTTCCGACGTTATAATCCTAACGCACTACCACTACGACCACCACATACCAGACCGGAGCCTATATGAGGGTAAGACCCTCCTAGTCAAGGACCCGGAGAATAACATAAACAGGTCCCAGAGAGGGAGGGCTAGAAACCTCCTCGATGGTTTGGATGCAGATGTAAAGGTCGCTGACGGTGAAACCTTCAGGTTCGGCTCAACCGTGGTATCGTTCTCGAGACCGATATGGCACGGAACCGAAGGGACGAACCTAGGTTATATAGTTATGGTTAAGATCGAGGATGGGGATAGGAGCCTACTCCACACCTCAGATGTAGACGGCCCGGTCCTAAAGGAGACAACGGACGCCATAGTAGGGGCTAACCCAGACATCCTAATCCTAGATGGACCCCCAACCTACTTACTGGGGTACATAATGGCATACTACAACCTCGCGAGGTCGATAATAAACATAGTTAAGATAATGGAGGAGACGAATACCGAACTCTTCATACTTGACCACCACGTGGTCAGGGATTATAGATACCCAGACCTGCTGAGCGAGGTCTACAAGAAGGCAGATGCGCTTGGTAAGAGGCTATCCACAGTCGCAGAGCTTCTGAACCGGAGACCAATGGTCCTTGAGGGCTACGAGAGGAACGGACCGACTAGATGGAGGGATTGGAAGCCCTTCACGAAGGCTGATATGGTAGAGGTCTTGAGGAACGCCGTCGAGAACGGCCTCGTCGATGCTGAGTGGCTGGAGATGGCTGAGGAACTCTGAAACCAACCGGAGGTTTTCTGCAAAAATTTATTTAGAAAAGCCACCCGTTATATTAACAAGTGTTTACAAAAGTTTGGTGGAAAGTATGTCGGAAGCCCTAACATCCCGTCAAAGGGTATTACTCTACAACCCAGAACGTTGCACGGGATGCCGATTCTGCGAGATAGCCTGCGCCTACTACCACTTCAAGGAGATCACCCTAGAGAAGGCACACCTCCACATAACGTTCAACGAGGAGAAGGGCCTCTTCGAGGCCACATACTGCCAACACTGCGATGAACCGCTATGTGTTGCGGCCTGCCCAAGCGATGCAGTAACCAAGGACCCAAAAACCGGATGGGTCAAGATAAACTCTGTTAGGTGTATAGGGTGCAGAACCTGTACCTTCATCTGTCCACTCTCGGTTCCATGGTTCAACGAGGAGCGTCACATCTCGATGAAGTGCGACTTCTGTGATGGAGATCCACAGTGCGCGAAGGTCTGTTCCCCACAGGCGATTAGGGTAGTCACTAGGGAGGAGGCTTGGAGGTTCAATGAGGAGACCTACCTGGAGGTGTTGACGAGGTGAACGTTGAGGAGGAAGCGATAAATTATCTGAGGCGGGGTTTAGGCTCAGATGTCTTAGACGCCGCTGTTATGCGTGAGAGGAGGGTCTCCGTGAGGGTGAAGCCTGAAGCCCTCAGGAGGGCTGTTGAGCTGTTGAGGGATGGATATCCCAAGCTACGCTTCATAACTATATCAACAGTCGACCACGGGTTGGACTTCGAGTTCTTACACCACTTCCACATAGGTGGAACGATACTAACCCTGAGAACCGTAAAGCCGAAGGAGGAGAACACCCTCGAGTCCATAGCCGATATAATCCCAGCGGCGAACTTCATCGAGAGGGAGATAGCGGACCTCTTCGGGGTGAGGCTACTGAACCACCCAAAACCGAGGAATCTAATACTGACCAAAGACTGGCCGGATGATAAGAGGCCGTTGAGGAAGCCCTTCGTAGGTGAACTTCCAAGGCAGGCTAGACCCGTAGCCGAGGCGCTCATATCCACCGGCTGCGTGGCCCCAGCGTCATCCTTCATACAGAGGAGGCGTGAGTCCGCCGGCCTACCGAGGACTCCGCCCTTCACATTCGCAGATGAGGAGAGCATGAAGGAGTTTCACGGCGTGATAAGGGGTACGGGTTTAGATGAGAAGGTCGGCTTCGACTGGAAAAGCGGGAAGTTGAGGTATAAATGATGAGCGGTTGTGAGGTGTGGTAGGATGGTTAGGTATGCATCCTTCCTTGGATGTCAGATACCGATGCGCATACCCAGCATAGAGATAGCCTCGAGGAAGGTCTTCGAGAGGGTTGGGTTAGAAGCCGCAGACCTCCCCGGATACTCCTGCTGCCCGGAACCGGTCATATCGCGTCAACTCGACGAGACCGCGTGGCTCACAATATCGGCTAGAAACCTCTCGATAGCAGAGGAGCTCGGAGTGAACCTCATGACCCTCTGCAACGGCTGCTACGAGACCCTCGTTGAGGCTAACGGCATACTGAAGGGTGACCCGGAGAAGATGAGGATTGTGAACGAGATCCTAAAGGGTTTTGGGAGGGAATACCGCGGGACAATCGAGGTGAAGCATACAGTTGAGGTCCTATACGAAGATGTTGGGGTGGAGAGGATAAAGGAGGAGGTAGTGAAGCCTAGGAGGATCAGGGTAGCCCTACACTACGGATGTCACATGTACCGTGAACCTGAGGGTGGGGATGTCATGCGCAAACCGAATATGATGAGGGAGTTGACGAGGCTAACTGGGGTTGAGATAGTCGATTACGGACTTGAACGCCTCTGCTGCGGATACCCAACCATGCAGGCGGATGAGGAGTTCTCACTGAAGGAGAGGCTGCTACCGAAGTTGAGGCACGCCGTCGAGGCGGGGATAGATGCCGTGGTCCTCTCCTGCCCGGCCTGCCACATACAGTTCGAGATGGGACAGGTGATGCTCAGGAGGTACGGGATAAACTACAACGTCCCATGCATAAACTTGATGGAGCTCCTAGCTTTGTCCTTCGGCGTGCCATATAGGGATCTGCACCTCGAATTTCACAGGAGCCCAGTTAGGAAGCTGGCTCGGATGATGGAGGATGTTTAGAGATGCCGAGGATAGTCCAGATAGGTCCATACCGTCCGCAGCTTGTCGAGCCAGAAAGGTTCGAGCTGATAGTCGACGGCGAGGAGATAGTCGATGTGAATATAGAGCTCGGCTACGTCCACAGGGGTATAGAACGCCTCTTCACGACGAAGACGTACATGCAGAACCTAGCCCTAGCGGAGAGGATATGCGGCATATGCTCCGGGGTCCATACACTCTGCTACGCACAGACGGCGGAGGGGTTAATGGAAGTCACAGTCCCGGATAGAGCCAGATACCTGAGGTGCATATACATGGAGCTGGAACGTCTTCACAGCCACTACTTATGGTTCGGTGTGCTGGCCCACACACTACATGAACATGAGGCCTTCCTAAAGATAATGAGGGAGAGGGAACACGTCCAAGACCTGCTCGAGTACCTAACTGGGAACAGGATGAATTACCTGATAAACACGATCGGCGGCGTGAGGAGGGATATAACGCCAAAGAAGGCTGAGAAGATACGCAAGACAATAAGGGAGTTGAGGGGACTCTCAGACTACCTCATGACGCTCCTAGGGGATAATGGGAGCTTTACCGAGAAGACCAAGGGGGTTGGGGTGCTACCTAGGGATAAAGCCCTATCCCTGGGAGCCGTAGGGCCGACACTGCGCGGTTCGGGTATAGATAGCGATGTCCGTAAGGATGACCCCTACGCCGCCTATGGGGAGCTGGACTTCGAGGTGGTCACGGAGGATGATGGCGATGTGAGGGCGAAGTCGCTGGTGAGAGCTAGGGAGACCTACGAGAGCATCAACATAATCGAGCAAGCCTTAGATAACCTACCGGATGGGGAGATAGCGGTCAAGCCCGGTGAACCCCTGATCAAGGAGGAGATGGGGAGGGCTGAGGCCCCACGTGGAGAGCTATTCTACTACATAAAGTCCGATGGGACGAATATACCGAAGAGGGTAAAGGTTAGGACGCCGTCCTTCGCGAACAACTTCACGATAATCGAGATGCTCCGTGGGGAGAACCTAAAGAACGCTAGGCTGGTCATCGAGAGCGTAGACCCATGCTTCGCATGTACTGACCGCGTCACCGTGATAGATGCGAAGACCGGGGATAAGAGGATCTTGAGGTTGTAGGAGGTGGAGTGGGATGGATAAGGTATCCATATACCGCTTCATGTCCGCGGGCTGTAATGGATGCGATGTCGAGATACTCGAGTGCCTCGTACCAAGGTATAAGCTTGGGGAGCTGAACGTTGAGGTTGTCTTCACCCCTGAGGAGGCCAACGTCTTAGCCGTAACAGGCGGTATAAACGTGAAGGGCATGGAGGAGCTTAAAAATGCCTATGAGAAGCTGAGGCCGCCGAAACTCGTCGTGGCGGTAGGAAACTGCGCACTGACCATGGAGATATTCGAGGAGGGATACCCCATGGTTGGGCCACCAGACCGGATAATCCCGGTGAACCTATACATACCCGGCTGCCCGCCCAGACCGCAAGCGATAGTGTCCGCTATAGCTGAAGCCCTGGGAGCCAAGCTGGAGAAGGGGGAGCCTTACTGGGAGACGCCGGAGGGCTTCAGGGGTAAACACGAGATCGACAGCGAGAAGTGTATAGGTTGCGGGGCATGCGCCCAGGTCTGCACGGCGGACGCGATCGATGTACTCGATCTCGAAGGGAGACGTGTGGTTGAGGTCAACTACGGCCATTGTTCATTCTGTGCCTTCTGCCAAGATGAATGTCCAACAGAGGCGATAAGGCTCACTGGGGAGTACCACCTATCAACCACCAACAGGGAGGAGGCTAAGGTCAGAAACGAGGTTGAACTCTTAGGGTGCTCCTCATGTGGAGTATACTTCATGCCGAAACTACAGGTTGATTGGGCCCTCGAGAGGGCCATTGGGAGCATCGAGGCCTACAAGGAGTTCATCGACGAGATAGGGGAGGCCATTAGGCTCTGCCCGGAGTGTAGGAGGAAGGTTGAGAATACGAGGAACGCGAAGAGGCTGCTGGCCAAACTCTCCTACAAGATCAGAACGGCCAAAGATTAAAGCGCCAGCCCACCCGTTTTTTCCATCCATAACCTCACGGGTTAAATGCCCGAACGGTCCAGCCTACCATATTTTTGACTTTACCCGGACGGTTAATTGGTAGCCTGATTGGCCTCGGCGAGCATAAACCAGTGGGGGTTGGGTTAGATAAATAAGTGTGTACAAAAAGATTTTTAGGTTAGTGGTTGCTCTTTCCT
>Ga0180302_10000657_pt1 | contig 15589 bp, 14 predicted proteins | sample GuaBasSediGuay17_FD_121794 | JGI IMG/M metagenome (GOLD analysis project Ga0180302, IMG submission 121794) | Subseafloor sediment microbial communities from Guaymas Basin, Gulf of California, Mexico - Guay17, Core 4571-4, 12-15 cm | ecosystem: Environmental > Aquatic > Marine > Hydrothermal... | reverse complement strand
GGGTGGCTGAAACTTAATAGTGAGGGTGAGTATGGGGCTAGAGGACATACTCTATAGGAGGTCTAAAATATTTAAGCATGAAGAGAGACTTCAGGTAGATTATGTCCCCACATACCTACCCCATAGAGAACAACAGTTGAAAATGTTAGCTCTCATGTTTACTCCCCTCATAAACGAGCCTGGATCTACATCCCAGAAGATCATACTCACGGGTAGAGTTGGTACCGGAAAAACAGCAGTTGCCAAATACTTCGGAAGGGAGATAAAAAAGATAGGTGATAGGAAGGGTATTAAGATCAACTATGTTCATGTAAACTGTCATAAGAATAGATCACTCTTCCTCCTAATGAGGAAAACTGCTAGAGATCTCAAGTTACCGGTACCACCTAGAGGCTTTTCATCTCAAGAATTAGTCGGTATAGTGAGTAATATGCTAGAAGAGAGAGATGAGTATCTTCTACTAACTCTGGACGAGGCGGATTATCTTATAAGAGCCACTGATGGAGATGCACTCTATAACCTATCTAGGATCTCAGATGAGGCTATTCATGAGCACAAGAGAGTGAACTTCATATTTATAATGAGGGATCTCTCAGCAATGTACTTACTTGATGATAGTGTAAGGAGTACTCTTCAGCATAATATAATAAGGTTCGACCCCTATACATCATCACAAATATGCGATATTCTATGGGCTAGAGTGACTGAGGAAGAAGCTCTATATCCCGAGGCTATAGGTGAGGGTATCATAGAGCACATAGGAGATCTCGTAGGATATGAACGAGGAGGAAAGGGTGATGCAAGATTAGCACTAGAAACTCTATGGAGAGCTGGTAAGTACGCTGAAGCGGAAGGAGCTAGTGAAATAGGTATAGAGCATGTTAGAAAGGCATATAGTGATAGTCTAATAGCCACTAGTGCCGATATAAGTGCACTAAGACTACATGAAGCCATACTACTCATGGCAATAGCTAAAATGCTCAAGATGACTGGCTTTAGGAGAATTAAACTAGGAGATGCTGAAAAAATGTATGAAGTCATATGTGAACAGTTAGGGGAAAGTCCAAGAGGACATACTAAAATATGGGAGTATGTTCAAAGCCTGAAAAACATGGGTATTATAGAAGCTGAGAAATCAGGAAAGGGCATAAGGGGTAAGTCTACTCTAATAGAGATACCCGCTATTCCACTAGATACCCTAGAGAAGATGCTATGGGAACATTTAAAGGGGTTGAGAAAGAGTGGATCTAGAAGACGTAATGTCTTCTAGAGGTAGGGCTAGAATAATAAAGGTACTAGCATTTGAGGGCGAGGTGAATATCTCAAAGTTAGTTAAGAGTACTGGGCTAAGCTATCCCACAGTCTGCTCCCATCTAGCAAAACTTAAGGAGATAGGACTAGTAGATGAAGTAAGTTACGGAAGAGTAAGAATCTTTAGAATAAGAGATAGAGAACTAGCTACATTGATAAGACAGGTCATCACAAAGTTGGAGAAGATTACTAGCTCAGAGACTTAAACCTTTTCTCATCTATTCCGAGCCACTTCAGTATCTTCCTACCGTACTCTGGGTTCTCCTTGTATATTATTTTAATGTATGGTAATATCTCTGTGTTGGCAACAGCTCTAGACACATGACACTTTCTAGCTATGATGGATAGAATAGAATCCCTTACCATTCTAAGTTCTCTCATTCTAGAGAGCATTTTCAACTTCTGTGGAAAGGAATACTTCACAAACCTAAACCTGGGTTTACCGGGTACTACGGCGACTCCAGCAGTCATGAGTTCTAGAGCATACGGTAGCAATGACCAATTTTGTGTCCTATTTATTCTTCCAAAATACATATCTGCCTTGGAGAGAGCATCATAGGCTGCAGCTAAGGCCTCTATACTCTCTGAGTACTGGTATGGTAAGTTTTCATTTATCCAGTGGAAAAGCATCTGATAATCTAATGAGGGTAGTGCTAATACTGATTTAGCCTGCTCTGGAGTCTTAGCTGTTAAGACAGTCCTCACGATCTCGAACATATTGATCTGCGCTGCTCTAGGTATAAGCACATCTAGATCCTCTACTCTGATACTTCTTCTTCCTTCACCTATAGCTTGTAGATCATTAATAGCAGCCCTTAAATCCCCCCTGCTTCTTCTAGCTATTATCCTCAATACATTAGTGTCAACTTTAATTCTCTCTTTTAGACATATTCTCTTAAGTACTGTTATGACATCTCTTTGATTTAACTTCTTCATCTCTATTAATAGGGAGATGTTTCTAAGATCTCTAAATCTAGGATCCCATGGATTGTTAGCAGTCATTATAATAGGAATTCTACTATTCTCTACTATTCTAATTATAGCATCTATAGCACCTACGTCTTGGTGTAGTGAAAGACCATCGACTTCATCCAATAGTGCTAGTCTCCCCCTCTTTCCGAAAAGGGACCTCTCTCTGATAGTCCTAGCTATAGTCCTTTCGAGTGCCGTTGCAGTTCTAAAATCACTAGCATTGACCTCTATAACCTCTAAATCGAAGTCATTAGCGGCTGCATGTACAATAGCAGTCTTACCTGATCCGGGGGGTCCATATAATAGTACAGCTTTCTTAGTAGGCTTCCCCCTAGACCATGATTCGAGCCATGAGATAAGCTTCTTCTTCGCTTCCTCCTGATCTATGAGGTCTTTTAGAGTCTTTGGCCTATATTTCTCTACCCAAGGAATAGACAAGCGATCACCCTATTCTATACTTCCTCCCGAGTAGAGCTATCTTAGCTAGAAAGGCACTCAGTTGTATCTCCTCATCAGCACCTTCAACCATTCTAAAGTTGATTTCTCCAGCTATATCAGCTAGTTCAACTCTAGCCTCATCTGGAATTTCTAACTTAGTTCTGGGGTTCATAATTTCAGAATGTATCATCCTGATAATATCCACACCAGAGAGACCATAGGAGATAAGAAGATCTCTTAAGCATTCCCTAGCCTTTATAAATTCACCCCTCAGAGCTAGTAGTAGCATCTCTCTAATCTCCTCCGGAGTAACCCTACCTACCACCCTATATACAGCTCTAGAATCTACAGTACCAAGTGCTGATGCAGCTTGTAAAGTATTTATGGCCTTTCTGAGATCACCTCTACTTACCTCCCAGATAGCCTCCAGTCCATCTTCGGTTACACTAACTCCCTCTTTTTCGGCTATAAACTTTAGTCTCTCTATTATATCATCTTTTTCTAGAGGTTGAAATCTAAATATAGCACATCTAGACTGTATGGGCTCTATTATTTTAGATACATAGTTAGCTATAAGACAGAATCTAGCAGTTCTGGAATACAACTCCATGATCCTTCTAAGAGCCTGTTGTGCATCACTCGTCATATTATCAGCTTCGTCGAGTATTATCAGCTTATACGGGACATCTCCTAGAGCCATAGTCCTTGCATAGTCTTTAACCCTCAGTCTGATAGTTTGAATACCACGTTCATCTGAGGCATTCAGTTCTAATACATTCTCACGCCAACGTTCTCCATATAGCTCTCTCGCTAAAGCTAAGGCAGCTGTAGTCTTACCAGTACCTGGCGGTCCCGCAAAGAGTAAATGTGGTACGGCCTTAGCTTTGACAAACTGCTTAAGCCTACTCACTATTTCCTCTTGATTTACCATCTCCTCTAAAACTTTAGGACGGTATTTCTCTACCCACAGTGCCTCGCTCACACTACATCCCCTTTGAGAGGAATATACAAATACTAAAAAACCCTATGTTGTAATATTAGAAGATGAGGTCTAGGAATTTCCTAGAAATGACAGTCATATCTTGAGAGTTATGCTTTCTTCAAAAATCTGGTTTTGAGTTTCCATAGTATTGTAGCTAGGACTACTATTATCAATAGTGCTATAGCATACATAACTTGAGAGGATATGGCTTCGGCCATTCCTAACGGTTTAAGCTCAATTTTATAGACTACCTCAACATCCTTTATTGACGGTATTACAGCGGCAAAGGCTCCGAAACCCTGAGTTCCTGGTATACCGAGAAGTGGATCATATCTAGGATGTGGTGATCTATATGGAGGATACTGATATTGAATTATCTGAATGACTACGGATTCATTAGTACTAATCCTATGAAATCCTCTGGGAAGGGGGAGATAGCTATCTGGCATTACTGTGTAGGGAATTCCATCTATAGTTATAGTAGCCTTTCTAGGGGAGAAGAGATAGGTCTCTCCAGATGGAATAAATATAGTTGCAGTCTCTCCTCTCCTTAAACCTATGTAAGCTATTCCAAGACCTAGAGTCCAATCACTGTGTACTACTATGAGATCTTTAGAGGACTCTATGACTAGATCACCCTTATCGCTTGAAAGCATTATGGGATTGATAGTCCCCTTCTTGACTAAAAATTCTTTAACCTTCACTTTAAGTCTAAGATCATAGACTATTACCTTGGTATCTTCAGTACTAGTGAACACGTATGTAGCGTTAGGGTAATAGTGACCTGGAGGAGTAGTCGGTATGTAGAACCTTGTACCTGCAACCCTTCCATTAGCCGATGGAAATACTTTCAGGTTTGGATACCAATCGAAGAAGAGGGCGGCCATTATATAACCCGTGGAACTGAGCTTATATATTCTATAACCCTTGATAATCAGTCCTTTAACCTCATTAGCCTTAAGCTTAAATCTCTTTATCAGCTTTCCTCTTTCGTCATATAGAGATACTTCTGAGTCCTCTAATGCGTAAACCCTTAGACAACCTCCTGGAGGCCAATCTGAGGGGACTGTGTGTAATGTGGCGAGGAATATGAAGGTCTTACCTACATATCCTCCCTCTACACTCATTAGGAACATAGAGATAGGAGCTCTATTAATCCATCTCTCATGCGTTTTATTAGAGGGCCATGTATCGAGAGCTGCACCGCCCATGAGCATAACTGTAGCATGTTTATCCGTGACTACTTTAAAAAATGTAGCATTAGGCAGTTTGACTACTTTGTACTTCATGTGGTCTACGGTAAAGCTGTCTACGAGTATATTCTCGGGTAGTTTAAAGACTCTAACTTTAGTATTATCATAGTTCCCAATGACCACTAATAGGCCAAAATCTCTTATGGTAGTTTCATCTAAGACATACTCGAAACCACCTTCGGGAGTATCCTTTCTCCAATAGTCGTAGATATTCCATGGAATATAGCCATAATACACATACGTTTCCTCACATACACTCAGTTGGACTACTAAGAGAAGTGATGAGAGTAGAAGTATACTAAATACTATTGCAGTCTTACTGATAATGCTACCACCTAAGATATACTCCTCATCAACACTTATAAAGTGAACTACTCAATATGGCATGCAGGTAGGATGTATGAACTCAAGGGAAAGGTGCCTAAGATCTATTAAACATGAACCAACGGATAGAGTTCCACTAATACTGAGGATAAGACCTGAACCACTTCAAGAACTGAAAAAGGCTTTGAGAATAGAGGATACAGAGAAACTCTATAGATATCTAGGTATAGATGTGAGGGGTACAGGGATAAGGCTTCGAGGAGGATATGAAGTTAAGGGTGCTAAGTTCGGTGAGAGAGGATGGATAATAGAAGAAGGTGAGGGGTACCAGATAGAGCAAACTATCTTTGGTTATAGATTAATTTTCCATAGACCCCACACCTACACCTTCTCCTACATATACCATCCACTTCAACATATGGAATTAGATGAGTACATATGGCCTGAAGTTGACGAAAGTAGTATAACTGAGGTTGAGAGAGCTAGGAAGAAGTACGAAGATTACTGTCTCTATTCAGGTCTATGTAGTATGTGGGAGACAGCATGGAAGATAACGGGCTTTAACCAGATGATGAAATGGTTATTCACAAGACCTAGATATGTTGAATATATATTAGATAGACTACACAAAATCAGGATGGAGCAAGCGAAGATACTATGCGAGATAGGAGTAGACGTTATATGTACAGGTGAGGATGTTGGAATGCAGCATAATATGATGATTTCACCTGCAATGTGGCGTAAATATCTTAAACCTAGATATAGAGAGATAGCTCAGCTATGTCATAAGCATGGAGTATACTTCTTATTCCACAGTGACGGATGGATAGAGCCGATAATACCAGATCTAATAGAGATAGGAGTAGATATACTAAATCCAGTTCAGCCAGAGTGCATGGATCCTGCAGTAATTCATGAAAAGTATGGAGATAAACTATGCTTTGATGGAACTATCTCAATTCAACAGACAATACCATTTGGTACTGTTCACGATGTAGTTAACGAAGTGAAGGAGAGACTTAGAACTATTGGGACTACAGGACTAATACTAGGGCCATCTCACGCTATACAGGCAAGAGTGCCCATTAGAAACATACTAGCACTATATGAAGCGGCTAAGAAGTACAGTAAACTCATTGCAAAGTGGAAGTTATCATAGTCATGAAAGCAGAGGTGTGAGCATGAGTAGGCACGTTATTGTGGTACATGGTGGTGCCGGAGGATTCTCTAAAAGAGATGAGAAGTATCTAGAGATCCTATCAGAAGCTACTGCAAAGGGATTCAATATCATTGAAAGAGGTGGAAGTGCTCTGGATGCTGTCGTTGAAGCAGTAGTAGTTCTGGAGAACTCTGGAAAGTTTAATGCAGGACTAGGTTCCTGTCTAACACTCGACGGGATAGTTGAAATGGATGCTGGAGTCATGGATGGAAGTACAGGAAGAGTTGGATGTGTAGGGGCTGTAAGATGTGTGAAGAACCCCATAATACTAGCTAGAAAGGTAATGGAGTTAACAGACCACATTCTACTAGTAGGAGAAGGTGCAGAGATGCTAGCTAAGTGTCTTGGTCTAAACATAGATCCTTCACTGCTCTTGACAGAAGAGAAGCTTTCTAGACTCTCGGATATAAAGGAGAAGATAAGAAAGCAAGGTTCACTTCGATTGAAAAAGTTAGATAAGATACGGGAGGTGTGTCCAGATCTCTACGGAACAGTAGGTGCAGTCGCACTAGATAGAGCTGGGAATTTAGCTACAGCGACCTCTACTGGTGGTTATTGGCTCAAACTAAGAGGAAGAGTAGGAGATACGCCTATAATAGGAGCTGGTATATACGCGGATAAAACTAGTGCAGCTTCTGCTACGGGAATGGGAGAAGTTATAATGAAAACACTTCTGTGCTTCAGAGTATGTCAGTTTATAGAATGGGGAGTGAGTCCTCAAAAAGCTGCTGAAGCTGGTATTTCAATAGCTACTAAGAGATATGGGAGCGGAAACGCAGGAGTGATAGTAGTAGACCGTAATGGAGATATTGGTATAGCCTTCAACACAAGGGGTATGGCTATTGCCTATATGTACGAGGGTATGGATAGACCTATTGCTGAGATTAGGATCCGAGAGGATATTTAGGTTTTTAATAATCAATATCCTTAACCATGTGAGAGCATATGACTAGTAGAAGAGTTAAGGTAGGAATTGTAGGCTCCGGAGGTATAGCTCAACTTGTACACATACCTTCACTAAAGAGGATTAAGGAAGTAGAGCTCGTAGCCATATGTGATCTTCATGAAGATGTAGTAAGAGCTGTAGCGAGAAAATACAACATAGACAAGTGGTATACTGACTACATCAAGATGTTTGAAAGGGAGGAACTTGATGCTATCCTCAATTTAACATGGCATAGTGCTCATGCCAAAGTGACTATTGATGCTGCTAATGCAGGACTTCATGTATTTGTAGAGAAACCCATGGCAGTAACTATAGAGGAATGCGAAGACATGATAAGAGCCTGTGAGAAGAACAACGTCAAATTAATGGTAGGGTTCATGAAGAGATTTGACCCCAGTCTAATGTGGGTTAAAGAGGAATTAAATAGAGGAGCTCTAGGTGAAGTATTCATGATAAACTCTTGGTATTACGATACAGAAGTCCACATGAAATATGTTGAAGGATTTATAGATGAGTTCATTAAACCTAAAAAGCCTATATGTAGGGGTTATGAAGTAACTGGAGATAGACACCTAGATCTTCTTTTGACACATGGTATTCATCATGCAGATCTCCTCCTATGGATAGGTGGTAATACTAACTCATTGATCTCATGCTTTAAGGAGTATGAGAAAAGCTATGTAAGTACTACTATAATCGAGTTTAAGAATGGTGCAATGGGATATTTCCAGATGGCTGGAGGTATAGTAGACGATTGGGACGAGGGACTCATAATTAAAGGTACCATGGGATCTGTTCGAGTTAAGATGAGGTTTCCTTATTTTAAGTGGAGATCGGAAGCTGAAGTATACTTAAAACATAGGGGTGAATATACCACAAGGCTCTTTCCCTATAGAGACATGTACCTTAGTGAACTGAAACACTTTATAGAATGTATAGTAGAGGATAAATTACCCAAACCAAATGGATACGATGGACTTAGAGCGCAGAGGCTAATCTATGCAATATATGAATCTGCTAAACTCAGAAAGAGAGTGAAGCTACCATAGTAACATAGATCTTTTTATTTGTAGGATAGATCTAGTTATGGGGAGCTAGTATTAGGGTAAAACTAGCCCATGGAGCTGGAGGAAGAGAAACACATGAGCTTATAGATAAGCTTATACTCAGTAGAGTGAAAATAGGTAGAATAGATAAGGGTATAGGAGTATTCGAACTGGATGATGGGTCCACTATACCCATGGGAGAGATGCATGTAGTGATTTCTACAGATAGCTATACTGTACATCCACTGTTCTTCCCAGGTGGAGATATAGGTAAGCTAGCCGCCGTAGGATCTATAAACGATGTAGTAGTAATGGGCGCTAAACCAGTAGCCATGCTTGACGCTATAGTAGTCGAAGAAGGCTTCCCTATGAAATCACTCGAGACTATAATGAACTCAATGCTCAGAGTTCTTACTGAAGAGGGTGTAGCCCTCCTAGGAGGAGATGTTAAGGTAATGCCGAGAGGTGGAGTAGATGGTGTAGTTATAACGACGACCTGTATAGGTGTAACAGATAAAGTAATAACAGACTCAGGACTAGTGCCCGGTGATAGTATAGTGATCAGTGGAACTATAGCAGAACATGGAGCCACTATAATGGCACTACAAGCGGGATTAGAAGTAGAGGGAGAGCTTAAATCGGACTGTGAGCCCCTTACCAAAGTTATTGAAATAGCTAAGTCTATAGGAGAAATTCATGCAGCTAAGGACATCACTAGAGGGGGATTAGCCTCCTCCCTTAACGAGCTAGCTGAGAAGTCGAATGTTACTATCTTAGTTGATGAAGATAAAATCCCCATAAGCGAGAATGTGAGAGTATACTGTGAAATGCTAGGAATAGATCCACTAGTATTAGCATCAGAAGGTAGAGCACTCATAGGAATACCCAGTAGTAGGGCTGAAGAACTAGTTAGAGAACTTAGAAAAGCTGGCTATAGACAAGCTACTATAATAGGAAGGGTAGTAGACAGGAGTAGGTATAATGTACTCCTAGAGACTGTAGCTGGTGGTAGGAGGATTTTAGAAAAACCCTTAGGTGAGATAGTTCCAAGAATATGTTGAAGGAAAATTCTATGGAGATTCTAAGGAAGTTCAGGGATAGAAAGCTTATACAAGCTGTAAGTAAAAGTATAGAGAAGATAGCTAAAAAACTTGATTATGTCCGTATAATGCATGTATGTGGAACTCACGAACATACCATTACTTTCTTTGGTCTTAGAAGTCTACTTCCAGATAATGTAGAATTGATAGCAGGTCCTGGATGTCCAGTATGTATAGTACCAGCCAGAGAAGTGGATGAGGCTATAGAGATAGTATTTAGTGGAATTAGAGTGTATACTTATGGTGACATGTACAGAGTTCCGGGAACTAAAATGAGTCTAGCTGATGCCAGGTCTGAGGGTGCTGATGTCAAAGTAGTATACGGATTTAATGATGCTATTAGACTCCATATGAAGGACAGAAAGAAATCCGTATTTTTTGCTGTAGGATTTGAAACAACAGCTCCTACACTAGCTGCCTTTATAAGTAGGAGACTTATACCTGATGATCTCATGATACTACCGTCATTTAGACTAACAGTACCAATAATGAAGTATATACTGAGCAGCTTCGATATTAATATAGACGGAATAATATGTCCGGGTCATGTATCTACGATAGTAGGTGCTAGTGCCTGGAGCTTTATACCGAGAATTTCAGGAATACCAGCTGTAGTAGCAGGTTTTGAACCCTTAGATGTCATGCTAGCAGTATTTAGTATACTTAAAATGATCTTGGAAGGGAAGCCACGATTAGTCAATGAGTATAGTAGAGCTGTAAGTTGGAGAGGAAATATTACTGCTAAGAGGTATGTACGTGAGGTCTTCTACAGAGCTGATGGTGAATGGAGAGGAATAGGTAGGGTAAAGAGAAGTAGACTACTCCTAAGAAAGCGCTTTAAGCACTTAGATGCACGATCTAGATTAAGTGTAAGTGTGGACACAGGTCCTGAGTTTAAACCAGGATGTAGGTGTGCCGACATAATTTTAGGTAAAGCTAAGCCAACAGATTGTCCGCTATTCATGCGTGCATGTACTCCAGATAGACCCCAAGGTCCCTGTATGGTATCTTCTGAGGGTACATGTAGTATTTGGGCAAAATATGGCGGATATGAGAGAATTCAATGGCATTACGACTAGCTATAGCTATAAATCTAGTGATATTGATAACTCATTATGGATGCGTAGATATAATTAGATATATTAATTGGTAGTACTAATAATTGGTATGTCCGTAAAGGGTAGGAGACGTAAGAAAGTGTCTACACTCAGATTTAAAAGAAGCAACCTCTCTCTCCCCCTTATACCTACCTTAAGTCTACATGCTACATCTAGTCTACTAATAGCTCTAGGAGGCCTGCTACTACTTATATCTACATTACCATCCAATATAGGTGAGGAAGGAGTTACAGCGAGAGTGTTAGGAGGCTGTGCATTATTAATATTCATGTTAATAGTATGTTTTAAAGTTTATAGAAAGAATAATACTAATTTTTGGAGTCTATCCGCTCTAACAATATCCTCTATAGCACTAATGATAGATCGACATACTGCCCCAGGAGTTCTACTGGTCATCTGTGGAGCGATCACTGCATTATTACCTAATATAGCTCCTTATCCTCTAGTAACAGAAGCTGAAACCACGAGTACTACTGGCGATATTAAGATCGGCAGCAGTCTAAATACAGTAAAACTTCTCAATGAATACAGAATACTAGTAGATCTTATAGAAAGGCTAGGAAATAGCTACAGAAGTGGCGAAATAGACGAGTATGAGTATAAGGAGCTATTTGAGGATTACATAACTAGGCTTGACAAGCTGAAATCTAAAATAAAAGAGACCTTAATCAATTTAGAGAAATACCGAGGGACTCTCAAAAGAAAATTATCTGCAATAAATAGGGAAATATCATTAGTCAAAGCTAGGAAAAAGATAGGTGAGATAACTCAAGAAGAGGCTGCAAGGAGAAAAGAATACCTTGAGAAGGAGAAGGTCAAATTAATGGCTTTAATCAGAGAGACTGAGGAGAAAATAGCATACCTCAGAGAGAATCTGAATATACCTTTGCTAAGTATAGAGGAGATGTATAATAAACTAGTTAGCTACTATTCAAATATCTACAATAAACCTGGAGTGGTCGTGGAGAGGGAAATCCTAAAACTAGTTAAAGAAGGATTTAATAGAGAGGACGCTGTGAGGATACTATATCAAAGGATCTTCCAGGAAGAACTAGAGTGACATACTTACCCACTTCTTATAAAACCTGCAACCACCTGTCCTATCGCAATACCTCCATCTCCCGGAGGAACCTTTCTATTAACATAGAGCTTAACTTGATGTTCAGATAGAACACTCTTGATACCTGATAAAATTATATTGTTTACAGCTGCACCGCCTGAGACTAGAACTAAATCGCTTATGCTACATCTATCTAACTCCTTTATAGCAACTTCCGCCAGAGTCTCACCCAGTCTAAATTGAAATGTATAGCCTATGGATTCAGATTTATAATCACCAAGTAGAGTGAGTACATTCTCAAAGCCTACACATGTATCAATTATTCTAGGACTAGAGGAACTGATAGGAAAATGTATATGATCTATCAATCTCCCTTTGACAGAGTGTTCTTCCAGGACTATAGCGGGTTCTCCTTCATAATCTCTGAATGTACATAGACCTAGTAGTGAGGAAATAGCATCTAGTGTCCTACCCATACTAGAAGTAATTGGCGTTTTTCTATTCCTAACACTCTTTAGAACTATTTCAATTTCCTTTACACCATACCTCAGTCCTTTATGAAGTTGCAGTTTTGTTATCAGATCTACCACTTCGGAGTCGTTCATAAATGTAGATAAGAAACCTACGAGCATTCTTACAGGGTATTTTACGGCTAAGTCTCCTCCTGGCATGGGAACATACCTAAGATGTCCTACTCTCTTATACCCTCCATACTCTACTCTAAGAACCTCACCTCCCCATATCCTTCCATCATCTCCATATCCTATACCATCGATAGCAATACCGATTATACTTTCTCCTCTAGGTATACCCAATTCTACCATAGCGGATAGTATATGAGCGTGATGATGTTGAACTTTGAATAGTGGTACTTGATAGAGCTCAGACCAGTACTTAGCAATTTCTGAGGATCTATATAGGGGGTGCTTATCCGATACCAGTATGGAATCACTAATATCTATCTTATAGCACTTTATGAGAAAGTTCAGAGCACTTTCCAAGTACTCGATAGTCTCCACATTGTCAAGATCTCCTATATACTGAGTCTGTACAATATATCTATCAAATCCTATAGCACCAGCTGAGGAGAGATCAGCTCCAAAGGCTATGACTGGTTTAGATAGATGTAGCGGAGAGTGGAGCCAATATGGTGCATATCCTCTACTTCTTCTCAGGAAGGTGGGATCTCCCAAAGTGAATCTCAGTACACTATCATCACATCTATTGACAATAACCCTATTATGTACAAGGAGGTACTCTACAATACCCTTGAGTTCCTTTAGAGCTGTCTTCTCAGAGATTGATATAGGTAGCCCTCTCTTGTTACCACTCGTCATCACTAGAAACCTATCCCTAGTTTTCTCTAACAGGAGATAGTGAAGCGCCGTATATGGTAGCATAACGCCTAAAGTGTGAAGATTGGGAGCTACATACTTAGATACTGGTGCATCGGGCCTCTTGGGAAGTACTAATATAGGCCTACTAGGAGAAGTGAGTAGTCTCCTAGCAATTCTATTAAGGACTACTAGTCTTGAAGCTGTATTTAAATCTAAGGCCATTAGAGCGAAGGGCTTAGTCTTCCTCCTCTTTCTTCTTCTCAACTCCAGTACAACATCATCATTACTAGCAAGTGTAGCTATGTGAAATCCTCCAAGTCCCTTCACACCCAGTATAACTCCCTCATCTATAAGCTTGGCTGCTTCACCTATGGGATCACTTACTTCTATGATACTTCCATCCATATCTATTAGTACGATCTTCGGGCCGCACTTTGGACAGCTAATACCTTGTGCATGGAATCTCCTAATATTATCGGGATCTTGGTACTCATGTCTACACTCTACACATAGAGGAAAGTCTCTCATGGAGGTATTATATCTATCATAGGGTATACCGTACATCATGGTAAATCTAGGACCACACCATGCACATGAATTAAAAGGGTACTTATACCATCTGGAGTTAGGATTCAAGACCTCTGAGAGACAATGATCACATATCCCTAAATCTGGTGGTATTACTGATCTTTTTATGATGAGACTTCCACTTTTTAGTATCCTGAACTTTCTGAACCCCTTTGGAGGAACTCTCTCTATAGATATATCCTCGATCTCCGCAGGAGGGGGTTTCTCTTTTCTAAGTCTTAGGAGAAATTTCTGTACCTTTTTCTTTTCACCTTCAATTAATATCTCAACTTCAGATCCTCCTAAATTTCTTACATATCCTTTTAGACCTAGTGAAGTAGCAAGCCTATACACAAAAGGTCTAAATCCAACTCCTTGTACTAGACCTATTATACTTATTCTTAGTGCATGTAACTTCCCTTTTCGATCCAATTTTTACCCCTCCAGAGCCTCGAATAAGTCAATTCATTATGGTTCTCAATATTCTAACCCTTAAAGTACTCGATTCTAACCTTACATCCAGGTTTGACCCTACTGAGAAGCTCCAATCCTTTGATCACTTTTCCGAACACTTCTACATGCTCTTCGGCCCTAATCTTATCACCGTAGTAAGTTCTAGGTGTTGTATTGAAGTATATACATATGCTCCTGAAGGAGGGAGAATAAGCTACATCGCCTATTTCCACATACTCCTTTCTATCTCTACATACTACTCTAGCCACTTCAGGCAACTCCATGTAGATCTCTCCACCCCATAGTTTAGCTAATAGTTCAAGTGGAGTCTTTGAGAATAGCCTATTCACAATGTATTCCTTATCTGGGTAGATCTCGACCAGTATCTCACCCAGGCCTTCAAAGTTTATCTTTAGCTTGGACAGTACTATCACCTACCTATTTTGAGATTAACAGTAAAATTAATTTTCCATATGCTGGGAATACGGAATTCCATATAAATACTCCTACTTAGCGGTAATCAATATATAATTCGATAATTGTAGATCATGATGCTTAGGCTTAGGATATTATTGAGATCGGAGTCTCTAAGATATTTGGCTAAGACTATTCTAACCCTACTTATAGATGTAGCTGGTATAGTCGCTGGTACCATATTGACATTAAGTTGGGGGATACTCTCACCCATAAAGTGGAGTATAGCACTATATCCAGCGATACTTACTATAAGAGGTGTAGTGAATGGCATTTTCTGTGGTAGAGTAAGTACTGGCTTACACTTAGGATTAATTAGACCATCCTTAAGGGAGATTACCTGGGAGTTCAAGCTCTTGACAGGTGCTATAGTAGTATTTGCACTAGCCTGTTCCATATTTATGGTTATACAGGCATTATCTTTTAGTCTACTACTCTGGGGAGTGTCGATTATAGAAATTCCACGTATGATATTAGTAGTTTTGAGCACTATGTTCTTTTCACTAATTGTAATCAGTCCTATTACATTTACCATTGCTGTAACATCATACAAGGTGGGTCTGGATCCGGATATGGTGACTTATCCAACTATGTCTACTATAGCCGACATATTAGTCACTTTATTGTACATACTGGTACTATACGTATCCAACCTAGATAGAATTATTATAACCTCAGCCAGCATAGTTTTTATAGTATTATCTCTAATTCTCCTCCTGAAGTATAGAGAGGAGGAGGAATTTACTAGGACTATAGGTGAATCCCTAATAGCATTAATTGTGGTATCTGTAGTGACAGGTCTTACTGGTACCTTTCTATTGGATATAAGTCTAGTGTGCAGAAACCCTTTAGTGATATCAGCATATCCAGCACTGATAGATATGTCTGGAGATGTAGGCTCGATAGTAGGGTCTATAATTACTACAAGACTTGCACTAGGTATACTCACTCCATCTCTACATTCTATTAAATCCCAATGGAGGAGTATG
>Ga0180302_10000656_pt1 | contig 15614 bp, 19 predicted proteins | sample GuaBasSediGuay17_FD_121794 | JGI IMG/M metagenome (GOLD analysis project Ga0180302, IMG submission 121794) | Subseafloor sediment microbial communities from Guaymas Basin, Gulf of California, Mexico - Guay17, Core 4571-4, 12-15 cm | ecosystem: Environmental > Aquatic > Marine > Hydrothermal... | reverse complement strand
CCTTAAACGAGCATGGCGTTTTAACGGTGTTAAGCTGTAATGGCACGCTGCTAAACAGAGATGTGGTTGCTGAGCTTAAGAAGTGCGGTACGTGGTTTGTGGCAATCCCGATATATGGTTCTCAACAGCTTCACGATGCCATAACTGGTGTTTGTGGCTCTTACGAGCTTGCAGCTAAAGCTATCAAAACCTGCATCGATGAGGGGCTTAACGTGTGCGTAAAAACATTAGTCTTTTCAAGAAGCTATGCCTACATACCCGACCTCTTGAGGAGATATGCTGAAGTCGGCGTTAAGGCCTTTTACCTATGTGACTTAATTGAAGTGGGTAGAGCTCACCTTCTTAAAGGCAACAGGATTACCTCTGAGCAGTGGAAGCTGCTTATAGAGCGTCTAGTTGAGTTGGTCAAAGAGTATGGCGTTGAAGTGGATATAGGAGGCTTGCCGTCAGCAGTACCGTATATTATCAAGCGCTTTAATGTTTCGAACAAGCTGATATCGCCAAGCTGCCCTGCTGGTAGAGGGCTTTTAGCTATATCTCCTTCAGGTAAAGTATTGCCGTGCAATTTCCTCTTAGATGTCGAGCTTGGCGATGTCAAGTCCGCTAAGCTGGTAGACGTGATTGAGAGCTCAGATGCCTTAAAGAAGTTAAGGTCGCCGCAGATGTTTAAGGGTCCTTGTGGAAGATGCGAGTTTAACGAACTGTGTGGAGGATGTAGAGCAAAAGCTTATGTCCTCGGAGACTTAGAGGGTTATGATCCTTCGTGTCTCATACTTGATGAAAACAGCTTTTCTCCTTAAGCTTCGACGTGGGTTTTTGTTAAGCATAGGTTATGACGCTATTAGTTTTACCCCATTGCTTAACTTGTTCTATTAGCTCGTTTAGCTCACCTAACTCCTCCATCTTCTCCTCATATTCTCTAAGCTTTTCTTCAATAACTTTAACCAAGTCTTCTTCGCTCTTCACAGCATCAAGCTTTTCCTTAAACTCTTTATACCATTTAAGCCTGTTTTCCCAAACCTTTAGCTCCTTCTCAATCTCCTCTATAGAGTCGCTTAAGAGTCTTTTAAGGGTGTTTAACAGCTCTTTCGCTTCATTATCCAATACCATCGCCTTTTGAACAGCAGTATTAAATGAGCTTTTGTTTACTAGGACATATTAAGCTTATCTTTAATGAAATTGTCTTACGTTTTCCTTGAAGACTTTTAAAGCCTAGACTAAGATCACTTCAACACCCTCTTCTTTTGCTGCTTTTGCCTGTTTAGTATCTGATGTCAATAATGGTAGCTTATTTTTCTTTGCTAATGATATGAATAACGTATCGTAGACTGTTAGCTTTTCCTTAACAGCCATCGATAAAGCTTCTTGTAAAAGCTCTTCTTGACTTACTATTTTAAAAGGTCTTTCTTTAAGCAAGAAATCCAGGATTTCGTGTGCGAAACTTTCACTTATCTCATTTGCTATAACTCGTTTCCACAAAGCGTTTGCGATCTCTTTAAGCGCATGGTCAAGAATCGCGCAACCCCTCTTAAATACTCTCTAACCTTATGCCAGTCTTCTTCTCTTAAAATGTATTTCACTAAAGCTGATGAATCAGCGACTATCACGATCTTCCCTCACGCTTTTAACAGCATATCCTTTTGGTGTCGGAGGCATTTTCTCAAGAAGCTTATCTAGCTTATTTAACGTCTCCTCAACTTTAATTTTCCAAGCAAGTTCCTCCAAAAACTCTTTGACAACTTTACTTATGTCGACGCCGCCTCGCTCTAAAATCTCTTTAACCTCTCTCCTAATTCGTACGGTTACAACCGTTGACATATGTATACGTTTTGTATACAGGTAATTAAATATTTTTGTATACGAAAAAGCTTACGGCTAAAGTCAGCTGTTAAGATTTAGCTTAGTTTATACCACTTCAGCTATTGCAAAGCGTCTACTTACCTTAGATATCCTTATCTTAACGTGATCTCCAGTTTTAGTATTTGGCACGAAGACTACGAAACCTTTTATACGCGCTACTCCATCGCCGCGCTTGCTAACTTCCTTTATGTCTACTTCGTATTCAGCGCCTCTTTCAACTGGTTTTGGGACAAACTTCTTTACGCTCACATGCTTCACCTCCATAAGCCCTCGCGTAGAAAGGGCTTTAAACAGCAGCTTATCGACATAGAAGTCGATAACTGCTTAATTGTCTCAAAGCAGCTTAGCTATATTAAGTTGCTGGTTTTCGTATGCTTAAAGAAGGCTTTTATAGGAAAAGTATGCTTAATGTGAATTGTATGACTGAAATCATGAAAGGCAAGCACATATACGGGATTGTAACCGTGGGGGAACGCGGCCAAATAGTTATTCCAAAGGAAGCTAGAGAGCACTTTAACATTAAGCCTGGAGATAAGCTACTTGTTGTCGGAGATATTAACAAGGGTATTGGCATCATAAAAGCTGACGTGTTAAAAGAACTAGCTCTTAAAATACTCGAGGTTTTAGGTGAAGAAAGCAAGTAGGAGTTTACCCTGTTTTCTGCGCTGTTAAGATATGATGCTCAACAATAGCTTAAGTAAGTGTTTAAGTCCAAAAACCTTAGCTGTAGCTTTGAAAACCTCAGCGATAGCATCTCCCATCTTATCTAAGCTCGCTAACGTATAATCTGATAAGCCTCCTTCAAACCATTCATATTTAAGCCCCCTTATGATGACAACTGGTATGCCTTCAGCGCATTGCCCCATTAACAAAGCTGCCGCGCAGCAAACCTCGTGTGCTACGTGATCTAAGCCACCGAACTTAGGCTTTCCATAGGCATCGCTTTCTCCAAACTTCCTCGATATAGGCAAAATACCGTATGAGCCTCTAGCAAAATCTAAGCTTCCAAAGGGCATGAGCTCAGTATCAGAGACTACGACAGCAACTTTCTTACCAGTTTTCTCAGCTATCTTCTCAGCAAGTTGTTTAGCAACGACATCTAAGCTCCTAGGAGGTATTGAACAGCATCCCATTGGGTGATTTGACTGATCGATGCCAGCTTCAGACCAAAGCTGCTTATCTCTTTCAACGATTAAGACCGTAGGATATAGGTTGAGAGCGCTATACCCTCTTTCAACATCTCTAGACATCTTAGATATGTCTAAAACGCCTTTTTCTACAAGCTTTTTAACTGGTATAGCGAAGAGAAGCTTATCGCTTTCTTCAAGTATAAGTTGGACAATACGCGCATCTACGCCAGCTTTCTTAGCTATCTTAACAGCTCTCTTACCAGGCTTAACGCCATCGACCTCCCTTACTAAGCCTAAAGCCTTAGATACGACTTTACTAGCAATAACCACGACATCTCCATTCTCTAAGTCAATGCCAGAGCGCTTAGCAGCTTCTACAATCAGCTCTGAGAGATCATCACCAGCGTTAATCTCAGGTAACGTCAGCCCATATAGATTAATAGCTTTCATCAAGTAAGAGAAACCCCTATTTTAAGATGTTAGCTTTTCCTACTTAAAATGAAATTTCGCTAAGGCGGTTAAGCAAGCTTAGCTTCTTTAAGGCGTTGAGTTGCAAACGCATTACGCTCGCTCTGGTCTCTCTCAAGCCATGTAAGCTGCTTAAATTAGCTTTTTCAAATACTTCGTAAATACGGTTTTTCAACTTTACAACCTCCTCTTGCTTTAAAGCGCCTAAGCCAAATTGAAAATTGCTAAATCTCTCAACAACAGCAGCCCAGGGCGCCACGTTAACAGCGTATAAGATAGCATTCTCCCCATGTAGCCTATTGAGGTCTTCAACAACTCTAAACGCTAGTCTACCAAGTCTCTCCCTAAGCTTAGACGAGCATCTCTCACATAACTTCTCCATTAGGTTAAAAACGTAAAAATGCGTTAAACTGTCTTCAAGGACCTTTGAGAAACTGCTTAGCCAAAGTGAAAACACCTTATTTGAAGCCACTCCGTACTCAGCTAGTATGGACGCGACCTCTTGTTCATAAGAAAGCTCAGCTCTCTGAATAGGGTGTTCTACAAAGCTCAAAACAGAGTGTATGCACTCTTCGAATAAGACAGCTTCATCAAACTCCTCTTCTTCGCATAAAATCACTAAGCCCTTATAGCCTAAGTTACGAGAGCTCCTAAGCAAGCTTAGCGTAAACCAAGGCTCACGCTCTCTCAAGTAGTTTTTAACAGCCTTAACCTTCTTATAGGATATCACTTTAAACTTGAACGCCCATGAGCTAATGAACATCTCAATAAGCTTATGCAATGAGCTATGGAGGTCAGTTAACACTTTTAAAATAGCTTCTGTGAAATGACGTGAGGAGTCTATTGATATGAGATCAAAATACTCGCTTTTCGCAACGGCCATTTTCAAGCTCCATTCCGATTATTAAGCTAGAGTTTTGAGAGTCAGAGTCTTTTAGCGTTTTACCCATAAAACAAAGCGCTTCTAAACATCACGGTTATTTGCTTAAGCTGCTAGGAGATGGCGAATTACATACGCTAACGCTATCGTAAGCGCTACTGCTGGTATGGTGTACTTATAGACCTTACCTATGCTAGCGTTAAAGTGTTGAGCTGTTAAGACTAGACATAGGTGAACAGGGCTTAGCAGCACTCCTAAGTAACCACCTAAGTAAGCCCAGAAAAGCGTCTGCTTCGTTATTAAAGGCAGTAATAGGGGGAAAGTTATGCCCACAAATATAAACTCATTAGTCAACACGGAGCCTACAGCAAAAGGCACTATGAAGACTAGCATTTCAGCTGGCATTGAAAGTGATAAAGCTAGTGAGGCGAAGTTGTGAGCTGCTCCACTAGCTACAACATATTCTTTAAGCACCATAACGGCAAAGACAGCAGCTAATATCGTGGGGTTCAAAGCAAACTTAACTGCCTTTATTAAAGCTTCCTTACTCGGCTTATATATCATTAAAACTGCTATGATAACTACCAACAACGCGTCAACAACTCCTAGCTTTAATAAAACCACCAACAACGCTACGAGTATAAAAGGCCATAAGTGAAGTAAAGCACGTTTATTGCCAGCGTATATCAGCTGTCTACTAGCTTTTAGCCAAGGACTTGCAACTAAAACCCCGCCCAAGAGAGCAGCTATCGTACCTACATACGTTACTTCAACAACCTCCACAACCTTTAAGCTAAGTACGGCTGCTGCTAAAATTATGGACTGGAAAAGAGGCCACGAAGGCACCCAGATATGTCTAAACCAGTAGTTCATAAAGGTAGCTTGTTCTGGGCTAAACTTCATGCTATTATAGTGATCACGCAACATAACTGCTGATACCAAAGCCCCGCCGGGTATGGGAATTAAGCCTATTATAGCTGGTATAGCGAGACATGTGAGGCGCGCATCAATGCTGCTTAAGCCCTTAACAATATTATCAGCTACCCCAGCACTCCGTAGAAACTCAGCTAAGAAGAAGGCGAGCACAAAAGCTGATATAAGCCTCACTAAGTCAGCGTTAAGAGCTGCGCACGTGACTTCTAGAATTCGTTCTCTTAAAGTGAGTATGCCATAAGCTACCGTAATGGATGCAAGCGCTACTGCGAGATTTACTCTACGTAGCGTTAAGAATATCAATACTAAGGCTAGGGCAAATAGCGCTAGTAAGTTGTACAAGTTGATCTCAACCTATCATAGCGGCTTAATTACTTCTTAAAGCTTCTTCAAAGAATTACGACATGAAAGCGTTCTTTAAAAACATGTCTACACCTAGCATCTTCAAGTTATCAAACATAGACTTTTAAAGGCAGAAAGCCCTCACTCGATGGGCAATTTAAGAGTTGCTTGTTTTTTCATATGCTATGTACGATTAAAAGAGGAGCTTAGCTACGTTTTCAGCTTCGCTTATAAGCTTCTCTCCCAAGTCTACTTGTTTTCACATGAAGCTATCAGCCCATCGCCCTTAAGCCTTATACAATGTATGAGCTACGAGGACGCCTATTGAGAAGTAAAGTGTTAAGTTTACCAATATTAAGCAAAAGGTGGAGAACACAGTCTTAAAGGAATGTTTACTTGCCCACTCCCACGTAGGAAACTTCTTAACCTTCTTCGCTAAGTAAGCCTCAAGAGGCATAACTATTAAGGCGCAGGAAGCATATATTAGAAAAGCAAGTTTAGCGTTAAGCATTAAACACGCGTAAAATCCCAAAATAAGGTATGCTACATGTTCAAGTTGAGCCAATACCTTCTTTTTCCTCGACATGTAAGAGAACATCGGGAAATATGTGTTTATCTTATTTGAAGCTATGAAGTAGAAATCTAGTACTGGAATCTGACAAAGCAACCTACCCACAAACTTTCTCATTTTCTCACAGCTTAGCCTCTTTATCACTTGAAAAAGATTTTTACATAAATACGCCTTGTGGCTGAGAGGTATGCGTCATGTGTAAGATGATAGTTTCGCATCTTCATATTCTGGCGTATGCTCCCTCAAGAAATTAGCTAAGTCTTTCCTTCAAGCCAGTATGAAAGGTCTCCTATTTAGAAGCTTTAAGAACGGGGTTAGCTGCTGTGCTGGCTGGGGCTACGCTATCCACGTCTCTATCAAGGGGACACGAGTCTCTTTCATTATAAAACCTTAAGCCGTTTGTGAAGATCGTGAGGTCTTAAATGAGCTCTTGGAAACAGCTTTTGCTCTATCCGTTATATGGCTTTCACATCCTTTAGCGAAGATAAGCTTAAAGCCTTTAAGCATAGCTTTACGCTCTTTTCTCCAGAAGCCGACGAGCATTTTCAACTAAGGTTTGTTTAAGTTAACTCCATAGGCAAAATACCAAACCTCCCTCACAGCACCCCCTGAAAGCACAAGTTTTTATTACGATATTTGTGAGAAGTCTAAGTTCTAATTTTACGCTTAACTGCATTATACATGAAGTTAAAGCTAAGCGCAAGCAGAGAAATTATCTGGGTTATGTTTGCCGATAAGTTGCGCATGTGATAAAGTTTTTCAAAGCTTCTCTTGGCGTAGTCTTAATGAAGTAAATCCAGAAGAACTTCAAGGATCTGGAGTTTACGCCATACGAGTTCAATCAAGAGGTTTACCCGTGGAGGAAGCTATAGACAATGTGAAGAAGCTTTTAAGCAAGTTTAACTGGCTTAAGTTTGAGGAATACGCGCTAGCTAAGATTAGCAAGTTGAGAAAACTGTCTGATTGCCCCATATTGTATATCGGCGCGGCATACTCATTGAAGCAAAAATACTCCTTGCTATATAGAGCTCGACACCCAATATTTCCTGCGCTAGCTTCTCTCTTAATATCTGGCTGGAGGTTTGAAATAGGCTGGTTGTTCTCCCCAAACCCTAGCGTAACTGAAAGCTTGATTAAGCGACAATACTTTGAAATTCACGGAGAATTTCCTGTCTTAGTTTAAGAAGCTGAGCTAAAATATATCACCTTACTATTCTTTTTTAACTGGTGCGCTTTATGAGCTATAAAGTCGACAGCTATAGGTTTGGCGAGGTTGTCGTAAACGGTGTGAAGTATACGAGTGATGTTATAGTCTTTTGGAATAAGGTCAAGCCAAATTGGTGGAGAATAGAGGGTCACGCTCTTCACTTAGATGACATCAAGGAGGTGTTTGCTGAAAACCCTGAAGTAATCGTTGTAGGAACTGGCGCGTATGGGATAATGGAGGTTAAGCCTGAAGTTGAGCAGTATGCAAAGTCTAAAGGCATTGAGCTCATTAAAGCCCCGACAAGTGAGGCCTGTAAGATCTATAATAAGCTTATTCACGAAGGAAAGCGCGCTGTTGCGGCCTTGCACTTAACTTGCTAGCCTCTCTTCTTTCCGCAACCTTCTTACATAGTAACGCTGTAAACAAAGCCCCTAATAAAGCTCCCAATACGTCAAACGTCAAGTCCGTGAGGTCGAAGAACCTAGTAGGTACAAAGTATTGATGTACTTCATCTGAGAGGCCGTAGAAAGCGCTAACTATAAACGATTTGTTAACATTTCTTAAAGCTACGTAAAGCAACGCTGATAAGATAGCGTATTCAACTAGATGCGCAAGGTGTTTTCCAGGATCAAAGTAAAACGTCGTGACCTGCTCTATAGGCTTCGGCAGCGGTATTGAGGATATGTAGAAGATCAGCGCCATGTATAGAAGTGCTGGTACATACCTATAGTTCAATCACATAACCTCTAAAGCCCTATTTATCGCGATGGAGCTAATTAAACATTACATAACGCTAACCTTACTATTAAGAAAAGCCAAAGTTTATTTAGGTGTGGTGTTTGAGCCTAGAGCTTAAAACTCCTTTCCTAATGGTTTCGGGCGGACCTGAATCATTTAAACATTACGTAATCAGCTTACTAGGTGTAGCTAAGAACTCTGTCTCTATGAGCACCAGTATGTACCCAGGATTTTACAATGACCCCGATGTAAAGCAAGCTTTCGAAAGCTGTGTCTTAAGAGTTAAAAGTTTTAGGCTTTTACTAGATGGGCGCGTAAACTTAAGTAAGCTTAGAGATGGGGTGCCTTGGCTTTTTGAACTTAAAAAGCGTAGTCCACATTTAGAGATTAAGAAAGCTGGATCTCCTATTGTCCACTGGATTATTGTTGATGATCAGCATTTAAGGCTTGAAGTAAGACATGGCCTTGAGGAATACGCTAAGAGAAACGTGATAATTTTTAGCGCTCCACCATCAACAGTAGAAGTTGTTAAGAGAGTTTTTGAAGGATGGTGGGGTAAAGCTCGAGTAGTTAAGTAGCTTCTTCACCATGAATACTGCCACAAAGTCATTGGAGTTAAAACTCCGCATAAGCTAGGCTCAACCCTTCCTTCAGCTATACGCTGAAGCGCCTTTGATATAACTTCAGCATCGAGCACTATCGTCATGAAGTATACCGATAAACCACTCCACTTGCCCCAAAGCCTCTTAGCCTCTTCCTCAGCTTCTGTTAATGAAAGCCTCTTCTTAGCGTAGATCTCACTTAATATCCTAATGGTCCACCTATCTAATGGTGTTAAAGAATACCTTCTTTGTGCAAGTAAAAGTGCTAACCTACCGCTATAAACTCCAAGTCCCCTAATCTTCTTAATAGCTGCGTACGCTTCAACGTCTACCTCACTGAGCTTCTCTTCAAAGCTTTCCTCCTCCACAAACACCTTCGCAGCTTCAAGAACATAATTAGCTCTATATCCCAACCCTTGCTCCCTTAACTTCGCTAACCCCTGCTCAACAACCATGGCTGGCGAAGGCGTGACAAATACACTAATGCCTCCCTCTAAGCCTACTTTCAAGCCCATGTTGTAAACGATATTCCTATACATCCTCCAACCTTGTTTAAAACTAGCGTTTTGTTGGCAAAACGCTATTAGCATAGCATTCCATAAATTGCTAACCCCTTTCATCCTCAACCCCTTAAACTTTGAGGATATGGCGTTTAACACAGGGTCTCCTCTTATTATCGCGTGATACTCGGATAAGTCCTCGTCAAAGGCTAGCACGTGCCTAACTTTCTCCTCAACAAAGCTCTTTTCAATATTCGTGTTGGAATAACATGTTACGCTAAGCTTGCCGTCGCTTAAGCACGTTACTTCAGCAATAGCTAAGCTGTTTTTCTCAAAAATGGGTATTCTAGCTTTAACACCATCATATTCACCTGGTAAAGCATATGCCCTGGCTGTTAAGTGAAAGTCGTAGCCTTCAGCAGGTTCGACAATTATTGAAAAACGCCTATGTAAAATCATAGACCTCTTCTCTCAATAATACTCTTTACCACCTTGCGGTAAGCTTCGAACATCTCATAGACTGTCTCGTCTATATCCAAGTCAAAAAGCTCGGTAAACTCATCGTCCATGCCACTAGTAACCCCTCTAAACTGCTGGAGGTTGTAATATCTAAGGTGAATACGCCGCAGTTCTTCATGTGAATTTTCTAAGCTTAAGTAGTCATATGTGTAAAACATCCACAAGACTTTATTTTCTTGAACATCCTCTAAACTAGACTTAACTATGAAGCTCCTATAAGCGTCCTTCTCCTCTCTGCTTAAGCTTAAAAACCACCTATGCCAATCTACCTCTCCATTAACAAAAACCCCTTCTCTACCTCCATGCTTTTCAACAACTTCTTCTTCTGTTAAAGGTACCTGCATGACAATGACCTCATATTTAACAGAAAGATTTTCTTCCTTTAAAGCTGTTACGAAGTGTTATAAGAGAGTCACAAAACCATGAAGAATTTTTTTGCTCGATGGTAGCAAAGCTGTTGTGATGGTGCTGAAGCTCGTATAGCTCTTTAATAGCTTCAGACAAAGCCTTAGTCACAACAGCTTTGCTAAATTCACCATACTACTTGTTGCAAACTCAACTAGATGTCTACTGTAAAGTCTTTTAACACTAGCAATAAGTCCAATAGCTTCTTCAACACCTTTGGTAATGCTTTCAAGTTATTGAAGAAGATAAGCTTATGGACGACGCGATCAAGGTTGAATTCTCTGACGAAGAGGCTTTGAGAGCTCGCAGCAATTCACCGTCATAAGTGATACGTGAGGCTTCCCATGATGAGGCTAGAAGTCGTAAAGGAAGATTCAAAGATCCTAATCCAAAGTTAACTTACATGGCTCGCTAAGGGCTTTTGAGCCCAGCTTAATATCGCCGAGCTACGGCCTTTTACTCAAACGCGATCTCCATTAATCATAAGTTGTAAGCGTCGACTAAGCAAGCGTAGCATGTGATGTTATTGAGCAAGCATTTAAAGACGCTATTAGCGGAAAAGTGTCAAAAAGCGCGGCCACTTAGAGCTAGTTAAGAAAAAGCTTTAAGGCCTTTTAAGGCACCTGTGGTTAGTGGATGATGAGGGAAGAGCCGTCGAGGCTTAGCCGATGAAGAGCTCTCTTGATTCTGACATAATCTTTGCGCCTCAGTTTTCCCGACCTACCTCACACCATCGGCTCTCCCAGTGCTATCCCATCATCGGCGCGTATAATAAGAACCTAGTGAGACATAATAGCTTTTACTATCTTAGACTTCTGGTGGCCTAAATAAGTAGGCTTTTTGAGGATTGGTATATCCTGAAAATACGAAGCCCTCAACTCCTCTCAGCTTAGCCAGCTCCGCCTCTATAATTTGCTGAATTATGCCTAATGCTCTAGCTTCAAACCTGACATACTCATCGACTTGATCTATAAAGAATGGGACGCCGTTTGGCGACGTGCTGTTTATCAAGTAGGCCATAAGCTCGTCGACGCTAAGCTCTCCGTAGTTTAATAATTCCACTTTAGTGGCTTGTCTATACAGCGTAGGCATCTTTGACTTATAGAAAAATACCTCTACTTCCCCAAGCTCAGGATGTTTTTCTAAAGTTTTTACGTAGCGCTTCTCTTCCTTGTTTTCAACTAAGTATTTGACGTAGTTTGGAATGATGTTAAAGAGCTTTCCTAAACTTACGTATTCTCCAGGTCCTAGTATCCAGCTCATGACCACTTTATCGTTGACAGGCATTTCCCTACCTGCCAAAGTAGATAGATATCTCGTGTGGGCTCTTTTCACAACACCTATAACTGTTGTCTTAGTTTCCTTCGCTAACTTTATGAACTTCTTAGCCACATTGTGTACGGTAAAGTATGGGTGTGGCGGCGGAAGTATTCTGCCGTCAAGCGCTAATAAGTCGAAGTCAGCCTTACCCTCTCTCTTCATTTTTAACAAGCCTATAGCTATCTTAAGCTCCATTTCCTTCGACTTCCTACTAACTAAATTTTCGAAGCCAACTTCCTTATCGCTAAAGACCACGTCAGCTATAGGGTAATGTGGTAAAATGGCAGCTTCTCTCGGAGCTACAACGTAGCCGGTTACTATAACAGCCAGTTTTCCACCAATCAGCTCTAGATGTGGAATAGTGTAGGTGGAATCCACAGCTACGGTCTTAAACTTAGCTTCTAATCCCCCTACCTCTCTTACTTCAAGTTTGCTCCTTAAGACCCTAGCGAGCTTTGCAGCTTCCTCTATTTTGGGGGCAAGCTCATCCCTTGCTTTTTCCCTAGTCTTCCTCAATACAGAAACTAAAGCTGGAGGCGAAGCTAGTATTGAAAGCTCTTCAACCTCAGCTTCAGGCATCTGCTCTTCAGCCATTAAGTAACCTCCTTAACCTTAAGCAAGAGCGGTCTTCTTAACGGGTTGATTAGCCCAGCTACGAAAAACTCTCTTTCTCCTAGCTGCGCAAGCGACGCGTCTGTTAGCCCTGCTAAATCCATATACCCTCCAATCTCCCTTAAATCTCCAGTTGCTTGAAGCTTTGAGAAGAACACGGTGCCTAAGTTTGCTCTAACAGTAGTTCTAATGTCTCTAGCTACCCTCTGGCTTGCCAATACTATGAAAAACCTCCACTTCCTCCCCTCTCTAGCTACTGTTTCAACAGCTTCTCCACATAAAGTCCATCCTTCAGGGGCGTAGTTCTGTGCCTCATCTATTACTACTCCCAGGTTTATCGGCGCTTGCCTCTCCTTTATCAGCTTCCATCCTTCTTCGAGAACATCCCTCACAACAGCTTGCTTAACAATAAGTTCCCTATCAGCGCTTAAGTCTACCACTACGAGCTTCTCCCTAAGCGCCTTCTCAATAAGCTGTCTTGGAGTTATCCTCCTAGCGCTCAAGTCGCTGAAGAACGTGCTAGGCACAAATTTCTCAATAAAAATCTTCGCTTTCTCAATCGTCTGAGGCCTTGCCCCTAAACTCTTCATAGTCTGCTCTAGCTGCCTCATAAACCCCTCTCGAGACCAACCTTTTTCCTTAGCTTCGTCATGATATTTTACACAAGAAATCTCTAGGTATTCTCCGAAGGTTTGCCACGATAGCCTAGCTAAGTCGCATAAAACAGAAGCTACTATCGCGGGGGAAATGGTCAAAGAGCTTGAAGGTATGCTCTTACCTTGATAGAAGGGCGCGTAATCTACACCTGTGTGATCAAATACGATTAACGAGCTGTCAGTTTTACTGACAATTTCATCTACCAATGCCCGTATCAGCCTACTTTTACCCGTCCCCGTTGCGCCAAAAACTCCTATGTGACAGTTTAGCTTCGTGTGATCTAGCGGTATCGACCAGCCACTATATTTATGCTCTCCAACGTTTAACGCGCTTACTCCTGTGCTAAAGAACTCCTCTAGTAGAGCTCCCCTCTCAACTAAGTACACCTTAGACCCAGGATGTGGCGCGATGGTGTTTTCTCTAAAACGCTTCTTGTCTAAGTCTAAGATGCCGTATATGTTTAGCTGAGCATTTGAAAAAGGCATAACTAGGCTCTTATCTAAAACATCTGGATAATCCACATAAACACTTCTTACCCGCTCTCTCAGGAAAGGCTCGTATCGCGTGAGTTTCCTAACGACACTAAAGAACAGACGGTTGGAAAAAGCAGGGTCACTTACAACTGCTAACTGCTCATCTTCGACGAGGTCCTCTACTCTCTGATTTAACACAATGGGCGCTGATACAGCTGTTGAGCCGCTAGCTACGATGCCTATTTCAGGTCCAAAATCCTCTGCTTTCAAGATCTAAGCCTCACAAATAATTCTCTCCTGTAAAATTTCTCGCTTTTTCTTAAGGCTCGTGCCACTTCTCAATGAGTTCAAATGGCTCGCCTTTTTTCTCTAGCCCATACCTCTGTAAAGGTTTAGTTAAGTGTCTATGTGCTTTAGGCGAAGCTACGTATATTTCCATTTCGTTAAGCGCCCTACTTAACTTAATGACCTCTTTTTCGGCCTCTCTGAGCTTGAGCTTGCACTTTTCACATTGGAAGCCTTTCCCTTTGCCTTCTGACTTCATGCGCTTACCGCACCTGGGGCATTTAGGGTTTAACACCATAGTCTTCTCAGCTAGCTTAAGGACTATAAGCTTCTCTAAGTTTAGTGTAAGAGCACCGCTTTCAAGCTGCTTAACTCCGCCATATACCTCCACGTAGTCTCCTTCAATTAGCTCCCTGACAGCTCTACGCAAATCACCTGTTGGCTCGTAAGCTACCACATCGATTTCACCGGTTTCATCAGCTAACTTAAACAACACGTGTCCTCCAGCTATCGACGTAGGGTTTTTGACTACGTACCCCTCTACGATAGCTGATAAGTAGGGTTTAAGTTCGGAAACCTTAAACTTCTTGATGAAGTGCATGTCAGTTCCGTGGTTCGTCCTAAAGATGACCCACCTTTCAATAGGCTCTTCAACCTCAATAAGTTCCTTTGCTAAAAGAAGCGCTTCAGGAGTTTCTCCTCTAACACCATATAAAACTGGGTCAGGGCCGTGAGGGGCAATTAACAGGCGGCTTGAGCCATAATCTACGTTATTGAAGGTTAAAGGCTTGGTTACCCTATCCATTTCGATAACGCTTTCAAACTTTATCCTCCTAGGCTTACCATAGTTCCCCTTAACCCTATACGCGAGCAGTTCGTATGTGTAGTCTTCTTGAAGCGTTAAGCCTACAGCCGCTAAAGCCCCTATTAGTCCTCTTTTACCCCTTTCCCAGTAGCTTAACATACCGTGTTTTTCAATAACCTTAAGAGCGTCTTCTACTGACAATACGTCGAAAAGCGCTCTCATAGAATATGACTTGACTTCATCAAGTATCTCTCCTTTGAAAGCCACAATACCAGGCTGATTTCTCGGATCTTCCTTAACATAAGCTTGTTTCAATACGTCGACAACTATGTTAAAGGGCTCATCAATGTCATCGGCGTATAGTCTAAGCGCAACAGCGCCATTGCCCCGGGATTTCCAAGGTATGTTAGGGTTAAGCCTTATCAAGTTTGGGTAATCTGCAAACTCAAACCCTGCTTTAATTAGCTTTTCAACTGCTAAAGCGGCTACGTACGTTGTACATCCGCCATAAGCTGGTGAATCTGTGTCATCTATGCCTATATGTACGAGGCTTCTCACCATCTAATATCCGCATACGACTACGTGAACTAAACTATAAAAACGCTTATCTAGCCTCTATCAAAACGTGCTAGAAGAAGTAAAGCTCTACATCGTACACTATAGGCAGTGTGACCCAAGGAAATGTACTGCTTTAAAGCTTAAGAAGTTGAACTTAGCAAAGATCTCCTCCTCTTTAGTACGCGTGCCTAAAGCAGCTTTAGTACTACACCCTTACTCTAAGATAGTCATAGGCCCAGAAGACGCGGAGATAGCGATTAAAAGAGGTTTAATCGCTCTTGACTGCTCGTGGGAAAAGCTTAACGACATGTACTTCGACTTGTCGAAGTTCAACGATAGGAGGTTGCCATACCTCTTAGCAGCAAACCCAGTAAACTACGCAGAACCAGGCAAGCTTAGTACTGCAGAGGCTTTAGCAGCTGCACTTTACATCTTAGGCTTTAAGTCCCAAGCTCTCAACATATTATCGAAGTTTAAGTGGGGTGAAACCTTCCTATCCTTAAACAAGGAGCCTCTAGAAGCTTATCAACAGGCGAGGAGTAGAGAAGAGGTGTATCAGCTAGAAAGAGAGTTTATAGAAGCTGTTGTAAGCGGCGAGTAGGTGAGTTGGCCGTAACCCACCATATGTTTTAGGCGCCATTCCGCTAAGCGGGCTACCCGGGCTTCACGTGGGCCTCATCAGCCCCTACTCGCCCTTGCACCCCGTGGGTTGGCCGTTTCAACGCTCCCACAGGCCTACTCAACGGGTT
>Ga0180302_10000654_pt1 | contig 15622 bp, 15 predicted proteins | sample GuaBasSediGuay17_FD_121794 | JGI IMG/M metagenome (GOLD analysis project Ga0180302, IMG submission 121794) | Subseafloor sediment microbial communities from Guaymas Basin, Gulf of California, Mexico - Guay17, Core 4571-4, 12-15 cm | ecosystem: Environmental > Aquatic > Marine > Hydrothermal... | reverse complement strand
TGTGTTCTCGTGCGCCCTACAGGAAGTTAGAGTGTACCATTGGTGAATTTTATAAGGACCTCTGTACCAAGCTGAGGGGACTATAAAGAGGTTAGCTCCACGGTAAGCCATAATTCTAAATAGTTCTGGAAATCTTAAGTCAAAACATATGGCTAAACCTATCTTAAATCCCTTAAAATCGCAAACTACGATAGCGTCCCCACTAGTGAAGATAGATGACTCCTTATGACCAAAAGCGTCGAACAAGTGAACCTTCTTATACACAGCTCTCAAAGTTCCTTGTTCAACCATTAGAGAGGCGTTGTAAACCTTATTTCTTTCTCTTAAAAAGGTCGTGAACACTAAGGAAACCCCCACTTCACGACTCTTATCGATTATTGAAGATGCGAACTCACCCTTAAGAGACTCTGAAACTGAATCTACGTAATCTTTACTAAGCCTACCATTGATAGTCCCCATTAAATACTCAGGGAAAACAATTAAGTCAGAGTCTATTTTCTCTATTAGCTCCAAGACTTTCTTTAGATTATCTTCTTTACTACTACTAACTGTTATTTGACATAAAGCTACTTTCAACTCTATCACCAATACCTCTTAGAAAGTCATGCATAAGTTTATTACTGTTCCTCATAGTTGAAATAGCATGACCTACAGTGTCGTGGCTGTTCAAGGTCGCAAGGTAGGCGTATTTATAGTCTAAGGAGTTAGTGAAATACATGAAGAGAGTCGCAATTTATGGACTAGGTTCTATAGGAAGGTTGATAGCTAAAGAGCTCTTGAAGAGAGAGCACGAGATCGTCGCTGTAGTAGACATAGATCCTAACAAAGTTGGAAAAGACGTTGGAGTGTTACTAGGCTTAGAGGAAGAGCTTGGAGTTAAGGTCACTAACGACCCTAATGTCCTCAAAGAGGTTAAACCACAAGTCACACTACATGCCACAGGTAGCTATCTCGATAAAGTCTTTGACCAACTGCTTTACATAATAGACAGCGGCTCTCACGTGATATCTACGTGTGAGACTCTAGCGTACCCCTACTATAGATACCCTGAACTGGCCAAACTCCTCGATGAGAAGTCCAGAGAACATGGTGTGGTAGTGCTGGGTTCTGGAGTGAATCCAGGGTTCATATTTGATACATTACTGATTCTTCTCACAGCTGTATGTTCAAGAGTAGACAGAATAAGCGCTAAAAGGATTATAGATGTTTCAAAGAGAAGGTGGCAGTTTATTAAGAAAGTTGGAGTAGGCTTAAGTCAAGAAGAATTTTACGAAAAATTAAAAAAGGGAATGATTGCAGGTCATGTTGGCTATGCTGAGTCTATAATGCTCTTAGCTGACTCCTTAGGAATAAAGTTGAGTAAGATCAAAGAAGACCAAAAACTAATATTGGCAAAAGAGACTGTTAAGACTTGTAATATACAAGTTGAGAAGGGACGGGTTATAGGGATACATGGAACTGGCATTGGATATACTAAGGATAGAGAATTCATAAGACTTGAGTTAGTAGCTTACCTTGGAGCTAAAGATTATGAAGAAATAACAATAGAAGGTGAACCTGACATGCATTGGGTAAATGAAGTAGGAATTCACGGAGACAAGGCAACTGCTGCCATAATGACAAACTTAGTAAAGAGTATTGAAAAATTGAAACCTGGATTAAGGACTATGAAGGATTTAGTCCTAGTCTCTTTTAAAGTTTAGCTCTTAATAAGTACTTTTGAGTAAAACATATATTTTATTGCGAAATTTTCAAAACATCTCGAGGGAGGAGTGAGCATGGACGTAGAGACTAAGGTGGAATTAGTTAAGAGTATAGGAGAGGAGGTAATAACAGTTAATGATCTAAGGAAATTATTTGAAACAAATGAACACCCAACAGCATACGATGGATTTGAGCCATCGGGTTTAGCTCATCTTCCCCTGGGAGTATACCGACCATTATTAATAAAGAAATTGTTAGAAGCTGGTGTTAGATTTAAGCTGTTACTTGCTGACACATTTGCTTGGATAAACAACAAACTTGGAGGTGATATAGAAAAGATACGAATGGCAGGAGAGTACTTCGTTGAAGTTTGGAGGGCAGCTGGTATTGATATGAGTAAGGTAGAAGTTCTATGGCATAAGGATTTCTTTGATGACCCTGATTATTGGAGGAAAGTTCTACTAATAGCAAAATCTCATACATTAACTAGGACTAGGAGAGCATTAACCATAGCTGGGAGACTAGGTTATGAGGAACAACCTACGGCTTTCTTCTTCTATCCCTCCATGCAGACGGCTGATGTATTTCATATGAAAGTGGATATATGTCAATTAGGGTTAGATCAAAGGAAAGTGAATATTTTAGCTAGGGAAATAGCTCACAAGAAGATTAATGGAAAGCCTCTCTATAAACTACTAGAGTATGAAGGTCATGGTGTTGATGGGAAACCAGTCTTAGTACATCATCACATGTTACCTGGATTGAGACCGCCACTAGAAGAGGTTAAGGGTTATGATGAAAACCCGACTTACAACAGAGCTATAGCTTGGAAAATGTCTAAGTCAAAGCCAGAGACCTGTATATTCATTCATGATAGTAAACAGGATATAAGGCGAAAAGTTGAGAGAGCATATTGTCCCGCTAAAGTCGTTGAGAATAATCCTGTGTTAGATTATGTTAAAGAGATAATATTTAGAGCTTTTAGAGAGTTTACAGTTGAGAGACCCGCTAGGTATGGTGGTACAGTGACATATTATAGCTATGAGGAAATAGAACGGGATTTCAGAGAGGGGAAGCTACATCCTCTAGACTTGAAAATAGCTACTGCTGAGTACTTAGACAAACTCATAGCTCCGATCAGGGAACACTTCGAGAAAAATAAGAAAGCTCAAGAACTCTATAAACTAGTTAGATCATTCGAAGTAACTAGATAAGTAATCTTAATCTCTTATCTTATTATCATGAAACCCAGCTCACTTATCCTTTCACCTTTACACCTTGGGCACTTACTTGGTCTCTTAATCCTAGTCCTTTCATTAAAGACATAGCCACATCTAAGACATCTAGGCGGTATCATTACTAGGGTTAAATAGTTAACTATGATGAGATCGACAAAGCAATCTCTGTAACGTTATATACTTCCTGACTAGTCTCTCATACTCATCAATAGAGAACCTAACACTATGAAACGCTCTTGGTGCTAAATAGAATGACTTATTTTCTACATGCTCTTCTGTTTAATGTGAATGTTATAAGCTCCTATACGTGTAAACCTAAGTGAGAGGCTCCTTCGCAAGCCTCTTAGAGAAATAAGAGCGTGAGTTAGATTTAACTTTCTTAAGGACTTAATTATGACTTCAAGACAAGCCTACTCCGTTGTGCACTGCTAGCTCAAGCCTGATCTCTCAGTTAGTGATAACTTATAAGTAATTAAAAGAAGGATCAGAAAGTCATGAAGGTATACATAATAACAGACATGGAGGGAGTAGCCGGAGTAGTTATCGAGGAACAGACGTTCTCGAGCGGTAGATTTTACAACGAAGCTAGGCTCCTACTCACTAAGGAAGTCAATGCTGCTGTTGAAGGAGCTATCAAAGGTGGGGCTGATGAGGTAATAGTCAATGATGGACACAATGGAGGTTTTAACTTAGTACTCGACGAGCTTCATGAAGAGGCTAAAGTAGTTCACGGAGTGCCGAGAACTATGTCGTTAGCTGGTCTGGACGAGACTGTGGATGTAGTATTCCTCGTAGGTTATCATGCTATGGCGGGGACTCCGCGAGCCGTACTAGACCACACAATGTCAAGTCTAACCATACATAACATCTACTTGAACGGTGTTAAGATTGGAGAGATAGGACTGATGGCCGCTATAGCAGGCTATTACGATGTCCCAGTTGGCTTGGTAACGGGTTGTGCTAAGGCTTGTGAAGAGGCGAGGAACTTGTTAGGTAACATTGAGGTCGTAGTAACTAAGTGGGGTTTCGGCAGGTGTTATGCTATGTCCCTCTCCCCCAAGAAGTCTAGGAAGCTAATAAGAGAAGCGTCGAAGCGTACTGTTGAGAGGGCATTTAGAAAGGAGTTCAAGCCTTACAAAGTCGAGAGCCCCGTAGAGGTCAAAATAGAGTACAACCAGACAAAATACGCTGACTCTTGGGAGGGTAAAGACGGGATCCTTAGGTTAGACTCTAGGACTGTTGCTTGTCGTGGTGATGACTTAATTAAGGTCTTGAGAACTTTGGGGTTGTGCTAGAAACGCTTATTTAGTTCCACGTCACTATAAACTCGATGAAGATCTTAGTAGCACTTGGTTTCATACTTGGACTATTAATAGGATTTTCACTAGCTAAAGGACAAAGTCTCCTAGTGAGAATTGGCGCCGCTGTAATTGGGGGAATTATAGGGGCTGTGCTGCTTCCCATATTTATACCAATAGTCATGATAACAACGGCAGTGATCATAGCAATAATAGCGATAATTTTGATTCTAATGTTTGTCCTAGCACTAATTGGGGCCTTAATTTAAGAAGAGATTACTCTATCTTAAGATTGCTTAGATATTCAATCAACTTTTTCAAAGTGTTAATTAGGCTTGAGTTATCATATTCTTCGAGGTAGTCCTTACACTTAGGACATTGAAACATGTTAGAAAGAGCTTCGTTGTATGTATACCTAATGTTGCATCTATTACAGACAAAGAACATGTTCTCCGTTTCATGTCTCAATAGTTCTTTTAACTTATCTATTACCTTTCTTTTCCTATGTTCAAGAACTATCTCTGGTCTCTCGTCGGTAACTCTCCAAAAGTACGTATACCAACCGACTTTCGAATCCCTCATCCTGCGGTATCTCACTAACTGCATTTCAAAAAGCTTATGAAGCGTCCTCCTCACATCGTTCACGGATATCCCAGTGGCTTTAGCTATATCTTCATCTGTCATTTCTCCCTTGTTTAATAACAATTCTAGTATTTCCTTTGCAGCTTTGCCGAGTGCTAGTTCACCTAGTTCAACTAATATCTCTTTTCTCCTTATCAATAAGTGTCACCAACTCTTATTACTTTTTTACCTCGAGGACATGGAATTATTTTGAGCTTAGCCTTTTCGAACTCTTTAAGTAGTTCTTTGCCTTGAAATAACCTATCTAAGAATATTGCTAAAGCTGATACCTCACTATGGGGTTGATTTCCTATTGCTATATTATAATCTGCTAATTCGTAGACTTCTCTAGGGACTTTCTCAGCGCCTACTATTACTAAGATGTCCTTTCTTGACTTTCTGAGCGCTTCAATAACATCGCTTCCTTCTATGTTAACGCCGTACATAGTCAAATGAATGACTAAACCGCCTTGACTTTTCCACCTTTTGATGAACTCTTTCCATGAACTCACCCTTTCAACAAAGAAGGGGCCCCCCCATCTCTCGACTACGTCCTTAAGCTTTTCAATCATGGACTCTTCGACCTCCCCAACGAAAACTATTCCATTAGCTCCAAAGGCTCTCGCAACTAACCCTACATGAGTACTTATCCTCTTATCTCTTCCAACTCTATGCCCTATTCTAAGGACTACTATTTTCCTATTGTAGTACAAGCCCCCCACCTAGGCTACTGACCTCCTTTACAAAACGAAGTAGCCACTCTTTCTTGCATTCAACATCTATTTCAAGAACTCCATTATTTACTACTTCGTTTAAGATACAAGCGTTTTCGAGCATTTTAGAAGCTAGTGAGTAACTAAAGTCGTTTATCGGGAGTTTGATCTTTGCTCTAACGTAGCCCGGCATTTTAGAAATTATCCTATCCTTGAGAGCGTTTAAGTTAACGTTGCACATAGCCGAAATGGGGACTACCTCTATCCCAGTCCACTCTTCAACTAATTCTACTCGTCTAGCTATCTCGTCAGAGCTTCCTATCAAGTCGATTTTGTTGAGAGCCCCTAGCAACTTAGATTTGTGAACCCCTACGGTCTCTAAAGCCTCCATACTTGCATGAATTTTCCTTTCAGTTTCGTTTAGCTCCTCACTGCCATCAATTACTAATAATATTAAGTCAGCCATTGACACTTCTTCTAGGGTAGTGTAGAAAGCGTCTATCAGTAATGGAGGCAAGTCTTCAATGAAGCCTATAGTGTCCGCTACTAAGACCTTATACCCTTTAATAACAGTTCTCCTGACAGTTGTTGATAATGTAGCGAACGGCTTTCCATCAATATACCCCTCTTCTCCAGTTAGCTTGTTGAATAGAGTGGTCTTTCCAGCCCCTGTATAACCAGTAAGCGCTATAGTCGACAGACCAGCTATACTCCTCGCTTTAACTCTCTCCCTCTTCTTCCTCCTTATCTCCTTTAAGGTCCTTTCTATCCTAGCTATTCTACTCACAGCATGCCTATAGTGAGCGTCGATTTCGTATCTTCCGCCTCCCATAAACCCTGCAAATTCCTCTTTCCTAAGTAAGTGAATTCTCTCTTTTATGAAAGATAATTCTCTTTTTAATCTAGCTAATTCTATTTGTAACTTAGCTTCTTTTGACCCTGCTCTCTTGCTGAATATCTCTAGGATCAACTGAAACCTATCGATTACTTCAACTCCCCACTCCTTCATTAAGTTATGCACTTGAGACGGCTTTAAGTCATTGTGAAATATTACCTTAGTAACACCATTAGACTTAATTAACTCCTTAAGCTCTTTTACTTTCCCCCTACCTATGTTATACTTAGGATCAGGTTCTCTAACTTGTTCTACAAGTAACACTGGATTATATCCAGCCGCTATCGCAAGTTCCTTGAGTTCAGGTAGTCTGTTTCTCTCTCCCTTACTTCTCCTTTGCACTAAGGCTACCCTTAACAAATGATCACTCACCTATCGTTTTCTCTTTTTAATTTTGACTACATCGCCTAACGTTAGTTCATAACTCCTTCTCTCACTACCTTCGTCATAGCCATATAGGGGGGACTCTACGACTAAGACTATCTTTAACGCTTTTTCGAGCTTTCTAGCTAAGTCTAGGTTAGGTATTAAGGTACCGCTCTCAATTCTCCTTATAGTTGACTCTTTTTCGCCGACTAGTCTAGCTAGCAGTTCTCTAGTCAGTCCCATGGCTTCTCTAGCCTCTCTTATTCTCTCAGGAAAGTCCTCGACTACTTCGTATTCAACTATTTCTCTGTGAATTATCTTAGGCTTTGGCGTCTGATGAACAGTAGTCCTCTTAGGGATTACCTCTCGCTTAGGCGCCTTAAGTCTACTCGCACACCTTTCACAGACTATTAAACTTACGCCGTCGATCACGACTTTATATGGTTTTCTTCCAATATTATTACCGCATATTTCACATCTCATCCGATGATAACCCCTTAGTTTATTTATTGGGACCACGAACTTAAAAACTCAATTGTGAAAGAATATATTGCAAAGCTTCCTCTAACCTTTAGAACAGTGAGAGCTAGGAGTATGAGAGAAGTAGCTAGTAACCTCGACATAATGAAGTTGAGAGGGACGGTCGACTACCTATTCGGTAGAGGCGTAGGAGATGCTCTATTGAAGGGAGGCTTAGTTGAAGTAGTGAGGTCTAGGAGGACTGGGAGAATTCGTGAAGTTTACGTTGATGGAGTGTTGGTAGCTGTTATTAGGACTAGCGATGGATTTCTCCTACCTACTATAGAGGGCGCGAAGAAGATGATAAAGTCCGGAAAGTGTTCTAAAGTTATAGTTATTCCAAACGACGTAGCTGAGTTCATAGCTAAGGGGAGGACTTTATTTGCGAAGCACGTTCTTAAAGCTGATCCGGGAATAAGAGCTGGAGACGAAGTAATAGTGGTAGACGAGGATGGAGATGTCGTTGCTGTAGGTAGAGCTAAGTTAACTGGAGTTGAGATGGTGAGAGCTAGGAGAGGAGTTGCTGTTAAAATAAGGAAAGGTACATTGGAATAAGTTTGCTCCTTAGTGCTCTACTTGTATATTATGATGTACCTGTTATGCCTCCTCTTCTCTACAGATATCTTGAAGTTTTGCCTTAAGACCTCGACTAGGTCGTTATAAGTGTACTGATTAGCGTATCTCGGAGGAACTCTGATCCTAGGAACTAGGCCTCTTAGCTTTGGTATCTCTAAGGTGTTCTTGATATACGATACATAGGCGTACTTTAACAACGTCTTTATCTTAATGGATATAGTCCTCGACTTAGTGTTATCGAGTAGCCTCTCAACAATTTGACAAGCACGATCGAAAATTCTATATTTCTCATGAGCGAAATCGGATGGATCAGTACTTTTTAATGACATATCCCATACCCTAAATCTTGTGAAGTGAACTAGAATATAAGCTTTTCAATTCCTATAGTGGCGAAGTGAGCTTAGTTAAGTGTTCAGTAATAATGTGAGTGGCATCTTAAGGTATCGTTGACTCGCTAGACTAGAGTCTATAGGTTCAATATTCTTAGTACAGAACTTTTATATGTTGAATTGAATAAAGCATAGGGGTACCTCATGAAATATAGGTTACTAGACATACTGGCATGTCCCTATGACAAGAAGTTTCCGTTGAAGTTAATAGTGTTCTCTGAGAAGAAATACGAGCGTAGGCAAGTTAAATTCGAGAAAATGCCTGTATGTGAGATTTACTGTGGGCTACTTCGCAAGGACGTGAAGGAATTAGACTTAAGCAAAGTAGACTGTGAAGAGTGTATTAAGTTAGAAGTTGTAGAGGGAGTGTTGATATGCGAAGAATGCAAGAGATGGTATCCCATACGTGACGAGATACCAATACTGTTGCCTGACGAGCTTAGAAATAAGGAGGAAGACTTAAAGTTCATGGAGAAATACAAGGACAAGTTCCCTGAAGAGATATTGAGAGGAGGCAAGCCATTCAACTTAAGCAGTTCACTTGAAGAGTAGCACGTCTTCCTCGTACTTGCGATCTCTCACCACAACGCCTCCCTTAACTAGGATAACATTCCTGTCGCTGAGGACGTTAGTTAGCCAGTTAAGGGCGCCTTGGAGGTTTGTCGAGTACGTTAGAATTTCTAAGGGGACGTTTATTGAAAGTGGTCTCACGGGAATCACGTGTCTAGTGCTCTTAGGAGCTAACAAGTCGCCTTTCAGGGCTACACTAATTACTTCTTCTTTCGATAAAAGTATTGGAGTTATGAGTATGTAGTCACTACTATTGACAAAGGTCTTTATGGCGTCCTCTTCCGTCATGTACTTTATCTCAGCGCCGTAGCTCATTAAGGTCGTTTCAAGTTCGTGCAACTCCTTAGACGCAGTCACTATGTTTACGAGACCATGCTCTTGTCCCTTAATGATTAAGGAATAGTCCTTCCAATGTAGCGCAAAATAAGCTTCTCTTTCGTTAACGATGTTGTTGGCTTCATTAAACTCAGCGCCTCTTAACTTAAGGCCCTTAGAGCGTAGCTCTCCTATTATGACAGACCTCTTCGGAGGGCTTCTGACTATTCTAAACCACCTTTTTAAAAGTATGTTGTTATTATTGTAGTCAACTAAGCAAACGGGAACGAACTTTACTCCTATTCTCTTCAGCGCTTCCAGTCTATGCATTCCGTCTAGCACTACTAGGTTACCTTCATCAACTATTAGCGGGTCGTATATGACTCCACACTCAATTATCCTCTTAGTTAAGGAACTGAGTAAGCTTTCAACGATTAACTCGTGAGGCTTTAATTCGCTTAATGGACACAACGTTATCTTCAGCGTTAAATCTCTGTATTTCGTGGTGAAGGCGTAGCTCCGTGACAAATACTCATCGACCCCTTCAGCTTTTCCAACAATTACTTAATTCTCAACTTGACTTATTTTGTTTAGCCGCTCTCAATTACTAAGGTTAGTCGTGGAGGTATATCGCTTTAACTTCGTTCTCAGCCTTTTCCTCAATCTTCACAAAGCCGAACCTATAAAACTGAGCTACGTCGCCTATGTTTAGGTCGAGAACACTCCTCTCGGCTAATCCCTTAATCTCGCTCAACTCCTCATTAGCCTTGAGAACTCTAACTCTTACGCTGTCTCCCGGAACCCATTGTATTATCTTTAACTTGAGTGTTTTTGCATCTGATGAGCTGAGGCTATAAACTGTAGATTCGATAAAGGACTTACTCTTGCGCAGTACTCGTAAGTTAGCTAATCCCAGTAGCCTGACTAAAGTTCCCTCTTTCAACTCATCAAAGTCTAGCTTAGTTATGTAAATAGTGATGGCGCCATTTTTAGGCTTTAACGTAATCTTCCTAACTCCTCTCTCCGGGAACGAAGGATGACGGGGTATTCTAGCTATCAGTTCCTCTGAATGTCTTATTAGGATTGGCATTGGATTGTTTACGAACATATACCTGTTAGCTATGGGTTCTACGTACTTCCTGTTTATTGCGTACATGTTCTTCAGACTTATAGTAGCTTCGCTCTCCTTGACCCCTAACTCTAACATGATGTCCCATAGAGTTTGTGGAAAAACTCCTCTCCTTCTTAATGCTATAAGCGTGCCTAATCTTGGGTCGTCCCAACTTTCGTAACGGCCCTCCTCGATCCCCTTTCTCATCCTAGACTTGCTTAGTATCACACCCTCTAACTTCAACCTGCCAAAGTGTATAGTTTCAGGGTATTTCCACTTGAAGTGTGAGTACAGGAACTTCTGCTTAACGGTATTCGCTATGTGTTCCTTAGCCCTTAGTATGTGAGTAACTCTCATTAAGTGATCATCGACTGCTGCAGCGAAGTTGTAAGTGGGCCATGCCACGTACTTGTCTCCTACTAACGGATGCGGATAGACTGAGGTATCTATAATTCTAAAGGCAACCCAATCTCTTACCGATGGATCTGGATACCTGGGGTCTGTCTTAACCCTCAACGTAGCTTCCCCTTCGCCGTAACTCCCTTCAATCATCATTTCCCAACGCTCTAACTGTTCATCAACGCTCAATTCGGCACAGTCACACCTTACTCCCTTTACTCTAAGGCGCTTAACTTCTTCACTACTATGGGTACAGACATATGCTCCGTTTAACTCTATTAATCTCCTTGCGTATTCGTAGTACACTGGCATTCTAAGGGACTGTGTATACTCGTAGTCCCACTTAATGCCTAACCACTTCAAGTCCTCCCTTATGAGGTCGTACGCTTCGAGGATAGGCTTCTTAATCCTAGGATCAGTGTCTTCGAATCTCAATATGAAGACCCCCTTATACATTTCAGCGTACTTGTAACTGAGTATTGCAGCCCTAGCGTTTCCTATAGTTAACACGAAGTCTGGATTTGGCGCAAACCTTGTCACTACTCTTTTATACTTGTCAACATTTGGCAACGGGGGGAGTCCTTTTGGTAGAGCTACTTTCTCTTCAAAGGCTTCGGGCCACCTTTCGAGAGCTATTCTCTTTTGTTCACTTAACGATAGTTTGTTTACTTCTTTGACTATCTCAGCGATGATCTGTATGTACTCCTTTATCTTTGGCCTAACTTCAGGGAATTCAGCTATGATTTTGCTGATTACGGGCTTTAACCTAGCTTCACCCTCGTGTTTCACTGCGTTTATTAATGCATGTTTATAGGCTAACTCTCGTACCCTCTTAGTGAGATCATGACTCATACGTTCTCTTACTAAGGAACACTCTCAACCTTAATTAACTTATCCGAACACATTGAATAACGGAGTGAGAGAAGTGATGACTCCTGAAGTATTGAGGATAATTGAGGAGACTGGAATAGCTCTATTTCTAGCTTATGCAGCTTACTCAGACTACAAGACTAGGATCATTGAAGACAGGGTATGGGGATTTATGTTACTAACTCTTGCTCCTACCACCTTATATCTTTTGTCCTCTGCCTACGAACATCTCATACCACTATACATTACCTCCCTCTTACTAGGGTTGGGGCTAGGGGTTTTCATAGGTCTCACAAGACTCACGGGCGGCGCTGATGCAAAGGCTATAATGGTTTTAGGCGCTGTAGTCATTCCTAGAGGATTCAGCCCTCTCTTGATTCCATCATTGACTATAATGTTAAACGGTGTCGTCTTCTCCTTATTAACAGTGGTTTACGTAGTTGTTAAGAACGTGATCGCATACACTAGATCAGTGAGGCTTTTCGATGAAGAGTTACCGTTCACTACTAAGGTAATGTTAATATTGACAGCTCACAAAGAGAGGGTTAGTAACGTACTTTCACAGCCTCACAAATACTTCGTCGTAGAATTAAGAGAAGGAGGGACGAGACGTTACAGGCTAACTCTCCTTAAGGCTGATGAGGAGACTGCCGAAGTAGTTAAGAAGTTACTGTCCCAAGGCGTTAAGGAGGACGATTGCCTCTGGGTTTCCCCGTCTATACCGCTGATAGTTTACATCTTAACAGGTTACGTCTATTACGTCGTAAGTGGAAACGTACTAGAACCCCTGTTAACGTGCGTCCTTAAGGCTGTTTAAGTCGAGAATTATATCAAAGAGTTGCGTAAAGGCTTAAGATTTCCATGTATTAATTACTTAGACATGCTTAATAACCAAGGGTTAAGCTGTCTAACCAAACTTTCATGAATTTAGGGTGTAGCGCTTGTTCTACGAAGATCGCCCTTTCAACTATTCGTTCAGACATTCTACGAGCTCTCTCCGACTTTAACAATAGTCTAGCTCCTGTACCTGCCGAGTTCCCCAATATGATTATTCTAGAGAGCGGTACCTTAGGTATGAGTCCTAAAGTTAAGGCGTCTCTTGGTTCAATATTTGAACCGAAGGATCCACATATGAAGACGTTCTTCAACTCTTCGGTTGATACACCAGTTACTTCTAAGAGTATTCTCCAACCACTTGATATTGCAGCCTTAGCCTTTTGTACTTCTCTAATATCTCTTTGAGTAATGGTTATTCGCTTAGGGATTATCTCAAATGATCCCCTTAATCTCTCAGTTAACTTTCCATCTTCGTTAAGCAGTCTATGTCGCAACAGTTCAGCGACTACGCTGACGATCCCAGAGCCTGAGAGACCAACGGGAGTCTTTCCGTAAACTTTGTACTCGATCACTTCGCCATGCTCACTGACTTTAACTCTGTATATCGACCCCTCAAGAGACTTGATTCCACACGATATGTTGGCTCCCTCAAGAGCTGGACCAGCAGGAGCTGAGGTCACAGTGATTTTGTCCCCCATAAGCAGAGCTATTTCTGTGTTTGTCCCTATGTCTAACAGCAGAGAAGGAGGCGTTACTCCTATCATCTCAGCCGTTAATATGTCGGCTACTGCGTCAGCCCCGACAAACCCTGTTATCGATGGAGGGATGTAGAACCAAGCGTCGCCTAAACTCTTGAAGCCTAACTCGTCTCCGTAACCCTCAAAGGACTCCGAACAATATGGAGTGAAGGGCGCTCTGCCTATAGGTGAAGGATCGATGTCAAGCAATATGCTCGTCATTACAGTGTTTCCAACGAAACACATAGCATAAACGTCAGACGTGCGAAGGCCCGACCTCTTACACAGTTTTTCAACTAATCCCTCTATTGCATTTATCGTCATCTCGTGCATTTCGTGTAACCTAGTTGGGTCTCTCATGACGTGAGTTATCCTTGAAATTACATCGTCTCCGTACTTGCTTTGAGGATTTAACACGTAACCTTCATCTAAGTTCTCGCCACTCTCCAAGTCGATCAGGTAAGCAGCTATCTTCGTCGTTCCCACGTCTACCGCTAGTCCCAGAGTTCTCCCCTTAGAGCTCGCTACGTTGACTACAACTCCGCTTCTCAATAGAACTTTTAACTCTTTTTCGTCCCTAAAGCTCTCTGCGCTTATCCTTCTAAGGACTCTTAACTTCATCTCCTTAGACTTAGAAAGCCTCAATATCGTCCTGTCATAGGGGACTGGAGACTCTAAAGTCGGCTCATTTACTCTAATGGTAGTGACCTTGAGTAAAGGACTTATCTCATCAATTTCTGGTTCTACGCCAGAAGTCAGTGTCTTCAACTTACCCACTGCTAATATCTCCACAACGAGGTCTGAATACACTTTAGCTTGACAGGCTAACCTAGTTCCTTTCGGTAATCTATGTAAGATCTCATTGCCTGTAGGTTCAGAGAGTCTGCCCTTCACTACTTTGACTAAACACTTTCCACAGAAGCCTCTACCGCCACAAGGTGTTGGGAACTCAGGTATAGCTCTCTTTATAACGTCGGCGAGCACTTCGCCTCTCGAGCATTGTACTACGATTTTATGGGGAATTATGTGCACTCTCACTATCAAGTCACCACTTGGGGAATTAGTGACTAGAAGTCTAATAAGTTTGAACATTCATTAAATGTAACTTAGTTTATCGCTATACTCCTAGGAGTGGATTAAACTTAGAACTCAGAGCTCTCATAGTCCTTGACTATGTCGCTCAAGTACTTAGCCATACTAAAGGCTTCTCCCCTCCCTCTTATAAACCTTAACCTCTCGAGAGGAATTTCAGCGTCGCAATACGGACACCTAACTAGAGTGCAGTTCATAGCTGATTTAGGACACCCCCAGCATGCTATCGCTCTAGCGTATATCAAGGAGAACTCTCTACCACACTTAGGACACTTGATCATCTCTAAAGACTTACGGGTACGCTTACTCAAGCGCACGTTCACACCCGTCTTGACTAATTTCCTTTAGGATACTTCTTCACTCATTGAACAATAAACTTAACGGTGTTCAACTTAATCAACGAGAGGCTTTCCCTCGCGATCTCAACTTAATTTTGATAGAGATCAAACCTTATATTTATTGCAGTAAAATAGATAATAGGTGGTAGTTTGTCAAAGACTTCAAGGATCCCTGGGTTCTACAAACTCCCAATGGAGGAACGTTTGAAGATAGTCAAGGAATTCGCTGGGCTTGAAGACGAGGAAGCTAAGATGTTGTTCGATAGCGGTAGTATGCCCTTAGAAATAGCGGACAGGATGATAGAGAACGTAATAGGCGTATTTCACCTACCATTTGGGATAGCCACTAACTTCTTGATAAACGACAAAGATTACTTGGTTCCCATGGTAATAGAAGAGCCATCAGTTGTGGCAGCAGCCAGTAATGCAGCCAAGATTGTCAGAGCGGGAGGAGGGTTCAAGGCGAGCACTACTGACCCAGTAATGATAGGACAAGTTCAACTAACCAACGTCAAAGACCCTCAGGAAGCTAAGGAGATAATAATTGGAGAGAAGGAGAAGATACTCGAGATAGCCAACGAGAAAGACCCGATACTCGTGAGGCTTGGAGGTGGAGCTAAGGATATTGAGGTCAGAGTACTTGACAGTGTGAAAGGACCTATGGTAATTGTCCATCTGTTAGTAGACGTGAGAGACGCCATGGGAGCTAATGCAGTCAACACTATGGCTGAGGCAGTCGCGCCTTACATAGAGAAAATAACGGGCGGCAAGGTTTACTTAAGAATAGTCTCTAACTTAGCGGTAAAGAGGTTAGCTAGGGCTGAATGTACGATCCCTAAAGAAGCATTAGGAGGAGAAGAAGTTGTAGACGCTATAATGTACGCTTACGCTTTCGCCTTAGCTGACCCATTTAGAGCAGTGACTCATAATAAGGGAATAATGAACGGAGTAATTGCTGTAGCGTTAGCCACTGGACAGGACACTAGGGCTCTTGAGGCTGGGGCTCATGCCTATGCCTCAATAGGCGGTAGATA